>Ga0207933_1001370_pt1 | contig 18696 bp, 17 predicted proteins | sample NGESurdeep092012_4_FD_184488 | JGI IMG/M metagenome (GOLD analysis project Ga0207933, IMG submission 184488) | Arctic peat soil microbial communities from Barrow, Alaska - NGEE Surface sample F53-3 deep-092012 (SPAdes) | ecosystem: Environmental > Terrestrial > Soil > Wetlands > Peat ...
AAGCCGTTGTGGAGACGGTACCGGCGGCCGGCGATCCGACTGGCGCGAACGCGGCGCAAACGGCGCACTACTACCTTGACGACCATCTCGGCACGGCGCAGATGGAGTTGAGCGCGGGTGGATGGCCGGTCTGGGAGGGACAGTTCGCGCCATTTGGAGCAGAGTTGGATACTCAGAATACCGCCATGCACTACAAGTTCACCGGCAAAGAACGGGATGCGGAATCAGAATTGGATGACTTCGGGGCCAGGTACTACGGGTCAAACATGGGAAGGTTCATGACGCCTGATCCTTCCGGTCTCACACTGGCGAGTCTGTCAGACCCTCAAAGTTTCAACTTGTATGCCTACGCTCGAAACAATCCCCTCATTAACACTGATCCCACAGGTCTCGATTGCGTTTATGCCAACGACAATAACGACGGGGTGGAATCGATTGATCACAATAGCAATTCGGGTGAATGCGGTGACAACGGGGGAACCTGGCGAGATGGATGGGTTGGGTCAGGTCAGGTTTCGTTTGGTTCCAACGGTAATGTGAATATTGCTCCAGTTGGCAGAGCGTGTGTCCAAGCTGCGTTGAGAGGAATGATTGCCCAGACGGAGGGGACCGATAATCTGCCAGATGGCGGCTACGGAAGCTTCGCAGGTGGAGGAACCATATCCTCAGCGCCAGCCTACTTGAGCGGCTTGATAGGGGGCAATTCAAGTGCAGATTGGATAGCTAATCCAGAAGCCCTTAGTGGCCACCCTAATGTCATGGTTCAACTGCCTCGTAAGAGCGGGCCGCCAATCCCGACGAGTGCCTTCGGCAGATACCAGATTATGTCGAGAACAGCGAAAGGCTACGGCTTTACAGATTTCTCCCCTGCTGGACAGGATGCCGCTGCGAACACACTGATGGGCGTCCGAAATATGGTGAATCCAGCAATGCAAGGAGACCTGTCAACCGCCATCGGTAACGGTAGTAATGAGTGGGCAAGTCTTCCAGGTAACAATTACGGCCAAGGTGGAAAGAGTATGGCCGCAGCTCAAGCGGCATATAACCAATCGATGTCATCCGCTCCGGAGTGCCAATGACAGCCAATCGCAGCGTTCTAATAGTTCTTCTGATGGTCGTCATTGTTACGGCGACTCCCAGATGTAAATCGCAGACTTCCAAGGAGCAGCGGGTTTTTGATGCTGAAACTCTAGCCGTGGACCGTCCGGTGCCAATCCCGCCGGAAGTGCTTGCACTACTGTCCAAGGATTCTGATGTAAAGCAGGTGTTGGAGGCACAGAGTCCTACAAGGGCGCTCCCAGAAGACTGGTTTTCCGCCAGTCGGCTTTTCAAGGGATCTTCGAATGAGAAGCTCTATCTAGTGATCGGAAAGGGGCCAATCGCTGGAGCGCATGGGACAACATTCTGGTTGGTGGGCACCGATAAGGGCAACGGGAGGCCCACAGTGCTTCTGAAGATCACAGCGGACCGTCTGGAAATCGGGGGAACCGGTGGCTCCGGCTACCCAAAGATAACCGCGGTGCGTTTCACAGCGAAATCAATGAACGATGCTGTCTACCATTTTGTTGCTGGCAAATATGTTCTGTTTCATCCGGAGAAGTGATTTCCCAAACGATCGGGTCAACGTACCACTATGATGCAAACAACATCGATCTACGACTGCACTCCACGTTTTCTGCATTCGTGCGCTTTTGCGGCATCACGTTACACCGGCAAAGAAAGAGATGCAGAATCAGGCCTCGATTACTTCGGGGCAAGGTACTACGGCTCAAGTATGGGCCGGTTCATGAGCCCAGACCCGCTAGGAGGACATCTCGAAGACCCGCAGACGTTGAACAAGTACAGCTACGTTGCAAACAATCCTTTGAGCAGGACCGACCCAACGGGGTTGGACTTCAATCTGCAATGCACCGCAGCTAAGGATGGCAGCAACGCGTCTACATGTCAGGGTGGTCTTCAGGGAACCACAACCACAGATGCAAACGGCAAGAGCACATTCACAGCAACGCGTATAAGCAGCGATGATAAGGGAAATCTAACGGATCAGAATGGCAATAAATACAGCGGCACGTTTGATGGAAAGAATGTGTCCTTCACCGGTGGAGACGGGTCCAAGTCAACTGGCTCATGGATTCAAGGCAGCAACAAAACGGACGGTATTACCGGTAGCGGATCTCTGAGTAGTAATTTCAATTTCACTTTCTACAATCATGGCGCAAACCAAATGCTAAATTTCACATTTAACTACACCGGATCCATGACTCAGGCCTTTGGCGAACTCCAGAATGCTGGATTTACGCATTGGAATACGGGCGACGATATAGGCTTTTCGGAGTGGCGGACCGATGTTGCAGGGCGCAACTCGTCACACTTCCTTGTGTGGGATCCGAACCGGCTGGAGCAACGCACTATGAGTCCGCCAAGCACGCTTCCGCAAGGACCAGGACCCAAAGGTAAAGGGCACGTTGGGGAGTATTATCCAGGATTGCATCACACGGTATGCGATGTCGTGGGGCTATGTTAATGGCGAAGGATATTCGGATCTCTGCGCAGGCTTTGGGCTTCACGAGCGTTTGCTTTGGGCTCGGTGCGTGGGTGGTGTTCGTACTCGTGGAAAGGTTAAGCGAGACCCTGTGGGGAATCCTTATGTGCCTGGGCGTCGTGGCGCTTCTTCTGAGTATCTACGCCGCACGTCGGGGGACCAAGTGGTGGCTTGTTTCCGCAGTTGTAGCTGTTGTGCTTGTCCTCGGCCTAATAGGGGCCGTGATAGGGTGACTTGGCGGGTGGCCCAGGTCTGACTCCACCGAAAGTTGGGTGCCCCATGTCTCGCGTTTGAGACGTGGGATGTAGGATATGAGCTTGACCATCGAGCACATGATCGACGGAGCCTGGACGGACAACCGAATAAACAACCTACCCTGCGCCTCCGCGGCGGCGCCTTACGATGCGGCGGGCAATCAACTCTGCTCCACGGACGCGAACGGAGCGGTCAGCCAGTATAGTTACAATGCCGACAGCCAGATCGGCCAGATTGCCTTGCTGGGTTATGCAAGCAGCCGGGTGCCCCATGTCTCGCTTCTGAGACGTGGGTTTACAGAGGTTATTGCCAATGTACCCCACTGACCTGCTCCCAAACCGCCAAGCCCATTAATAGGACGGCAAAATCCTGGAGGGCCGGGTTTCTAACGCCATCAAAAGCCGCGCGCCGAAGGTGCTTCCGCCCTGCCGGAGGCCGGAGCGACGTAATTGCCTTCTTCCACGCCACCTCAAAACCAACCCCTTGACACACCCATTACAATAGAAACAGCAGAACTCCAGCAGCCCGGCCACCCGCCGGGCCTCAACATTTAACCGCCACCAACACCGCAGACCATCCAGGAGGTACGGAGCTAAGTCCAATCGATAAGACACTTTACCCCAAATAGGGGGGGAGGGGGTACCGTCGGGCGCGCAGTATCCCGGCATCGCAAGTCGAATATGAAACCATTCGTGTCCCTTAACCTTGGGGCGCCCCTCATCGCGTCTAACCAACTGAGAGGAGAATGATGGCAACTTCCGCGCTGCTCCCGCCCAGCCCCAGCCGTTCCAGATTCAAAACCGTTCTCTGGATCTCCCTTGGTCTTACTGTGCTTTTTGTCTTCATCACTTCAGAAGTTCTTCTGGTCACCGATTACCCCATGTACCACGCCTACCGTCTGCAGGTCATAGCCGACAGACATCTCCTCATTCCGCATACGCTCTCCGGAATTTTCGCCCTCCTGATCGGCCCCATAAATTTCTCGTCGCGGATTCGCCAGCGCCACCTCCAACTCCATCGCGTCCTTGGCCGCATCTATGTCATCTCCGTGTTTGTCGGCGCCTTCACCGGGATCGCCCTCGCCGCCGGCCGCCCCGGCTTGCCAGGGACCTCCATGCAGGCCGCCGCCTGGATCGTCTGCACCACCGCAGCCTTCATCACCGCGCGCAACCGCCAAATCGTCCAGCATCGCCAGTGGATGGCTCGCTCCTACGCCGTCACGTTTACCTTCGTCTCCAGCCGTGTGCTCAACCTCTGGCCCCGCTATTGGAGCCACCTCGGCGACAGCTTCGCCGCTGTGGGCGTCATCGCCTTCACACTGGCCTCGCTGCTGATCGTGGAGCTTGGCCTCAGTTGGCACGAACTCACCACCCGTCGTGGCTGACCGCCCTTGAAACATCGCCGGACGAGCAGGATTGCGACATTCCACCGCGTGGTTCTTCCCACATTCACATGACAGCATCGTCATCCGCCGGGTGACGGCATCGCCTCTGAAAACCCGTCTAAGCAGATAGAGTTTAATGTGTCGGCCCAGAAAGAGGCGGCTCCAATTAGAACGTCCAATTTGAATCGGATTCCTCCGCAAGATGAAGTTCTGATCGTCGGTGGCGGCGTGGCGGGTTGCGCGGCGGCGATCGCACTGGCCCGCAAGGGACAACACGTCACGCTCATCGAGCGCGAGCCCACGCCGCGCCACAAGGTCTGCGGAGAGTTCCTGAGTGGCGAGGCCCTCGACGACCTGCATGCGCTCGGCATCGACGTGGCCTCGCTGGGCGCCGTGCCTGTCGATCGCGTTCGTCTCGCCGCTGCCCGCCGCGCCGCCGAAGCCCCCTTGCCCTTCCCCGCCGCCTCGCTGACGCGCAAGGCGCTGGATACGGCGCTCATCGCCGCGGCCATCGCCGCCGGGGTCCGCGTCGAGCGCGGCCGCAGCGTGCAGGCGCTCAACCGCGCGACAAACAACATCTGGCAAGCTACGCTCGACGACGGCGCCACGTTTGAAGCTCCAACAGTCTTCCTCGCCACCGGCAAACACGATCTCCGCGGCCACAGGCGCCCGGACGACCCACAGCGATGGGTCGCCTTCAAGATGTATTTTCGCCTCGCGCCCGCGCAGGCGGCTGAACTCGCGCGCGCCTCCGAACTCATGCTCTATCCCGGAGGCTATGCCGGCATCCAGCCGGTCGAAGGCGGGATCGCAAACCTCTGCTGCGTAGTGCAACAGCGGCATCTCGCGCGTGTCGGCAATCGCTGGGAGAACTTCCTCGCCAAGATGCAGCAGGACTGCCCGCACCTCGCCATGAGGCTCGCCGCTGCCGAGCCATTGCTCGCCAAGCCGATCGCCATCACCCACATCCCGTATGGTTACATCCGCCGCACAACGGAGGATGGGCTCTATTGCATCGGCGATCAGGCCGCTGTCATCCCCTCGTTCACCGGCGATGGCATATCCCTCGCGCTGCATACGGCACGTTGCGCCGTCGCTGCCTATCTTGCCGCAGAGCCGGCGCCGGTCTTCCAGGCGAAACTGAGGTCCGCGCTGCGGGCGCAGATGCGCCTTGCCGAATTCGCCGCCGATGGCTTGAACAACCCACTCGCACGCGCTGTATTGCCGTTTTGCCTCCGGGTCTGGCCCGGCGTGATGCGCGTGACGGCAAAGCTGACGCGCATCGCCCAGCATGACGCTGTCGGGCCACACGCGGTCGCCAACTAACGCGCGGTCATGGGAGGAGATGCCATGAAACCCTTCGCAATCTTCGCCGTCGCTCTCCTGCTCGCTCCGGCCGCGCTCGCCCAGCATCGGACCTTCACCGTCAATCCCGACGCCAGCGAGGTCGAAATGACGCTCAAAACAACCCACGAGGTCGTCAACGGCGCCTTTCACATCCAGTCCGGATCGATCGAGTTTGACCGCGGCACTCCTAAGATGTCGGGTTCGGTGGTCGTCCTCGCCGGCAGCGGCAAGACTGGCAATGGCAGTCGCGACAGGAAGATGAACAAGGACATCCTGAAGGTCGAACAGCACGCGACTGTCTCGTTTGAGCCCAAGTCCTACGCTGGCGCGATCGCTGCATCGGGAGACTCGACCATCCAGGTAACCGGAATCTTCACGCTGCTGGGTGTCCCTCACGAAATCACGGTCCCCATGCTGGTGCATCTCGATACCGCCGGCGCCACGGCCAGGGCCCATTTTGCGGTCCCTTATGTCCAATGGGGACTGAAGAATCCGAGCTTTTTGATCTGGAAAGCGGACAATGATGTCGCGATCGACCTCAATCTTGTCGGCACGATTTCAAGGTAGCCGGCGCGGGTGGTCCGATGGCTCGTGGTGCACCTGTGGCATCGGCGCCAGGAGGCCGGTATAGGAATGGTCATCGCCTCGGGGCGATAACCAAACCGCCGCGCGAGACACAGAAGCCTGCCGCGCACCACAGCCAGGAAACGAAAATGACAATCTGATGACCTGCAAAAGTCGCCCCCGGCTGGAAGATAAGTCTATCTATGGGTTCCTCTTCCATTCCACTCGGTCAACGCGCGGGCAAAGCCGCGACGGCGACGTCCCAGGCATCGAACCGAAAAGAAATATTCACCAAGGCACTCCCTGAAATTTGGAAGCTGGTCAAGCCGCGCCGCTGGGCGCTCGCGGGCTGCCTCCTCCTCATGATCGTCAACCGCATTTGCAGCTTTGCCGTGCCGATCTCCTCGCGCTATCTCATCGACAACGTGATGGTCCTGCACCAGGTACGGAAATTGCCTTTGGTCATCGCTGCCGTGGCCGGCGCGACCTTCGTCCAGGGCATCACCACCTACATTCTGGACCGCTATCTCCAAATTACGGGCCACCGCCTCATCACGGACTTGCGCATGCAGGTCCAGCAGCACATCGTTCGCCTCCCCGTTTCATTCCACGACGAGAACCGCACCGGCGCCCTGGTCGCACGCATCATGTCCGACGTCGAAGGGGTCCGCAACATCATCGGCAATCCCCTGCTCAACTTTGCCGGCGGAATTCTTACAGCGCTTATCGCCCTCATTATTCTCATCCGCATCAGCACCATCATGACGCTCCTCACCTTCTGCATCCTGATCGCCTTCAGTTGGTTCCTGAAGAATGCCTTCGGGATCTTGCGCCCCATCTCCCGCGAGCGATCGCGGATCAATGCCGAAGTTACCGGCCGTCTCACGGAATCGCTCGGCGGCATCCGCGTCGTCAAGGGATACCACGCGGAAGAGACCGAGGCCCGCGTCTTTGCCGCGGGCGCCGATCGCCTGCTCCAGAACATCATGCGTTCCATCGCGGCCCAGAACCTTATGTCGCTGTGCTCCACGGTGGCCCTGGGAGTCGTAGGTGCGCTCGTGATGTATCTCGGCGCGAGGCAGGTGCTGACGCATCGCCTCGACGTCGGCGCCTACGTGGAGTTCACTATGCTGCTGGCGTTCATGGTCGCGCCCATCGCGCTCGCCATCAGCATCGCGGGCCAACTGGGAGAAGCCCTCGCGGGCCTCGATCGCACCGCGGAAATACTCCGCGAACCCGAAGAGGACCGCGAACCCGAACGCACGCGGACCGTCGCATCCATCCAGGGCGAGGTTGCTTTCGCAAACGTCACCTTCGCCTACGTTCCCGGCACGCCCGTGCTCCACGGCATCAGCTTTCAAGCCAGACACGGCACAGTCACCGCGCTGGTCGGCTCTTCGGGCTCCGGCAAGTCGACCATCATCTCTCTCCTGTGCGGCTTCCATGCTCCGATCGGTGGACAGGTTTGTATCGACGGAGTGGACCTCAGCACTATTCGCCTCAGCAGCTTTCGTCGACAGCTCGGCGTCGTCCTCCAGGAAACGTTTCTCTTCGACGGCACCATCCGCGAGAACGTCCTCTTCAGCCGTCCACACGCCACCGAAGCACAACTCATGGAGGCCTGCCGCATCGCGCGCGTCGACGAGTTCGCCGAGCGCTTCCCCGACCAATACGACACCGTCGTAGGCGAACGCGGCATCAAGCTCTCCGGCGGACAGCGGCAGCGCATTTCCATCGCGCGCGCCATTCTCGCCGACCCCAGCATCCTCATCCTCGACGAGGCCACCAGCTCCCTCGATTCCGAGTCCGAAGCTCTTATCCAGAGCGGCCTCAGTTATCTCATGCAAAACCGCACAACGTTTGTCATCGCCCATCGTCTGTCGACGATTCGCCGAGCGGACCAGATCCTGGTCGTCGAGGGAGGCCGCATCGTCGAGCGCGGAACCCACGAAACCCTGTACCAATCCCAGGGCCGCTACCATGACCTGTACAACCGCCAGCACCGCCTCGAATCCAACCTGTTCCTCGCTCCCGGCGAAGGCGACAAAATCGCTTGAATAGCCCGATTTAGCTCACTTTCCCAGCGCGCGCGGCGGTGACAATCAAATGACAGACGCCAGACTCCCCTACGACACCCCCGCGCGCGGCGAACGATAGATTGACGACTATGGGTTCGTTGCTCAACTCGATAAACCTCAGACTCATCCACCAGAGCGCGATAGCGCTGGTACTGCTGAGCGTCTCCTTCGATGCCCCGCAACTGATGGCCCAGAACACACCTGTCCTCTCGGGAGGCACAGGATTCTTCTCCTACACGGACGGCGGCAAAACGTCCTACGACATGGTCGCGAGTCCACTCCTCGCCGCACCGGTAGGCCCCTATGTGTTGATCGAGGGCCGCGGCGTTTTGCTGGAAGCGCTCTCCCCGGCACACACCGGCGGATATAACACCTCGCGCTTTTTCGGCCTCTCCTACATGCAGGCAGACGTAATTGCAACCAAGCACGTGACATTGGTCGGCGGCTATTTCCTCACCCCCTTTGGGACTTACAACGAGAGGATTACCCCCATCTGGATCGCCAACTTTCAGGACGTTCCGTTGATCTATGGCATCGGCACAATGAACACTGGCGCAAGCACCGGCGGCATGGCCCGCGGCAATCTGTTCTCAACCGATAAGGTATCGGTCAGCTACGCGGCCTACATTTCCGCCGGCAGCACCAACGTTCGGATAAACTCGCAGCGCGCCGCGGGAGGGCAGGCAAGTGTGTACCTCCCGAAAGCAAGGCTCGAAGTCGGCGCCTCGTTTGGCCGCCGCCTGGAGACAGTTCGTGAGAACGACTTCGGCACACATGTATGGTGGGAGCCGACCAAGGTCCCCGTTCGGATTCGCTCGGAGTATGCGCACGCTCCACACTCACAGGGCTACTGGATCGAAGCGGATTGCCACCTGCCGAAGCCTGACAATGCCAAATGGCTCGCCAGACTGGAACCACTTGCGCGCATCCAACAGGCGTTCCGAAACTCTCCCGATAAAACCGATAACCTGCCCTCGGTCGACACTCAGAGGATAGATTTCGGTTTGAGCTATCACTTCCCGCACGAAGTAAGAATGAATACCAGCTACGGAAGGAACTTCGCTTCCGACGGTAACGTCAATATCTGGCAAACGGGCCTGACATATCGGTTTCTTACGCCCGCCTGGAAAGGGAAATCATGACTGACTGCAAATGCCTTTTCCTGGGGGCCGCGCTGCTATGTGCCATCCCGCTTCTCTCTCAGACGGCGACTGCGAAACCCGCGCTCAGTCCGCCGGCGCAACATGCAGCGCAACCGCAGGACGCGAATGGACCTAAGCAACGGGACGGCAACGACGTTTTTGCCGCGAATTGTTCTCGCTGCCACCATGCGCCCGAATCCTTCTCGCCGCGCATCTCCGGGACCATCGTCCGCCACATGAGAGTACGTGCAGGTCTCAGCAAAGAAGAGGAACAAGCTATCCTGCGCTTTTTCAACCCATAGATTTCCATCTGCATACGGATGAGGTTTTCCTCGTGAAGCTCAAGTACCTGCGCCATCCACTTCGCACGCTTGGCCGCGCAAAGGGCCTATTCGACGCGCGACTCTCCATGCGCAGCTTCGCAAATCACGGGCGACGGAAGTTCAAAGGAGACCCTCGCTACAACTTGCAGAATGTCACCGACGGGTTTGCTCCGCACCTCGACACCGCGGGCGACGATACAGAACTACTGGAGAGAATCTGCACCGCTTATATAAGAACCGTAGCGCGGCAAGAGGACATCGCGGATATGTACAAAGCCACCGAATGGTGGCAGCAGGTAAGACGCGGAAGTCTTGCGCGCGTCAGACACGCGTTGTTGGAGCGTGATTTCGGTGCCTTGCAGGCGATGTATCGGAACTTCTATCGGGATTCCTGTTCTACGGGGCTGCTGGGCGTTCCATACGGTATGTCGACGTCATACTTCGGCGGCCCGATCAAAGATATTCATCGCCACTTCTATCTAAGCCACGTTTTATATCGCCTCGACTACTGGGCGGCCCAAACGGACAATCAATTTGTACTAAGCGACTTAGCCGGTCCCCAACTCGGCAATCCCTTCGGTATACGACTCGGAGACACGCATATTCCAGTGGGCGCGGAATATGCGCACTACTGCTCCCATAGAATCGGTCTTCTGCTTGGCGCCGCGGAGGGCGCCGTCGCGGAAATCGGCGGTGGATTCGGCAATATGGCCTACTATCTCCTGCGGGACCGTCCAGGGTTGACCTACTTGAACTTCGATGTGCCGGAAAGTCTCGCTCTCAGTTCGTATTACCTCATGAAGGCTTTCCCGCGATTGAATTTCTTCCTATATGGTGAGCAGGGACTGACTCAGAAAGCGACCGCTGAATCTTGCGTCATTTTGATGCCGCTATTTCAACTGGACGCTCTCCCGAAAGCATCCGTCGACGTATGTTTTAGTTCCCATGCGATGTCCGACCTGTCCCCCATAGCCATGGACGCCTACGTGGCTAACATCGCTCGCTTTACTCGAAGTTCATTCTTGTATATCGGCAATCGTAAAGCGAGTGAATCGATGGCCGCATTGATAAACCGAAAATACCCGTCCTTGAACCTGACCGACACTCGCTTTTCCGGCTGGCACAGCCATAAGATTTCCGGCGCCGGAGTAGGTGGCGCCGCCGGACTTGCGGCGTCCGCGATGTTTGAGCAACGCTATACGCGAACCACAATAAAACAAACTAGTCCTGGTTGAATGGCGCGGAGACTTCTGAATGTCGATAATGAGGTCGTGTCGAAAGGCAATTGCAAGAATTGTTTTCGGTGACGCCTATCTTCCACAGGCTTTCTCGATCGGATTGCCCGATCCCCAGGCGGAGGTGGCCGTTTGGCTGCATGGGCTGGGCGCTCCCCTGGACGTCACCGATCGACACGCGATGGCCTGCGCAGACCCGTTTACTGTGTGCATAGGATTCAACGCCGAAGAGTACCCATTCGGAGATATGGTGCAGGCAGCGTCTTTGCAGTTCTATGAACGGGCCGGGCGCAAACAGCTCTTGGCCGAAATTGGACTGGATACTAAGTCGGCTACCGCTCTTCCATCGGACGGCATAAAACTTGTTCTGCTGCGTGCGCGATATTCCAGGAACTATTGCTTGCCAAGGAGATATCTTTTCGCGCATTACTGTCGGTACAGATACTCACTGTGGCGAAAGGTCGATATTCCCGGGCGCAAGATGACTTTCCTCGAAAGGCGCGCGGCAATGGTTATGTTTATCCGGCCTCACCCGGTAGTGCTGGTGAGTCTTTGCAACAAAGACGGAGGGAATATATTTCCGATGAATATTATGGGCGATCTTGGCGGCGACTATTTCGCCCTGGCGCTGAAAGAATCGAAACTGGCCGCGCATCTGGTTGAACGCGCCGGCCGCGTGGCGATCGGCAACGTTCCACTTGCGCAAACTTCGACCGCTTTCAAACTCGGCCCCAACCACCGCAAGCCTTTTATCGACTGGAACGAGCTTCCCTTCCCAACCAAACTTTCCTCAGTCTTTGGTATTCCGGTCCCAACGTTTTCTCACCGTGTAAGAGAGATTGAGGTTGAGACGGTACATAGGCTCGGCAGCCACATGTTTTTTGTGACGCGCCTCGTCAGCGATGAGATGTTTCCGGAACCGGCGGGATTGTGCATCGTCCATGGCTTCTATCAGGGTTGGCGGCTTCGCGGACGGCGTGCTGAACTCGAGGCCGCGCTGCTGGCCGACCGATGCAACAAGCGAGGTGTGGCGCGTGACACGCTACCTCTCTAAACGCTACCTCTCTAAGGCAGGCTTCGCATGTCGATAGTTCGGCGCAGCCGAAAGGCATTCCAGCGGATTTTCTTCGGGGACACGCTCATCCCCCAGGAGTTTTTTCTGGGGCTTCCAGACCCCCAGGCTGAAGTCGCTGTCTGGCTGCACGGAATGGGCGTGCCCCTAGACGTGACTTTTCGTCATTCGATGGCGTGCGCCGCCCCGTTTACTATCTGCATTGCGTTGGATGGAGAAAGTCCTTTCGATAAGGAAGATCTGAATCGACTATCGCTCGTGTTCTGCGAGCGGTGCGGACATAAGCGGCCCCTGGGAGAAATCGCGCTTAGGTCGCCGGCGATCCTTACCATGGGTAAGTTGACGCTTGCATTGTTTGAAGCTCGAGGATCGAAAAATTGGTGCTTGTCCAACACCCGTCTTTGGACGCACTATCTTTATCACGCATACTCCGAGCGACGCAAAGTAGACACTTCGGAAATGAAGATGTCTTTTCTGGAGAAGCGCGCCGCAATGGTAATGTTTATTCGCCCGCATCCGGTGTCGCTGGTAAGCTCGGTGGGCGAGGCCGGTGGCAACATGTTTCCGATGAATATCATGGGCGATCTAGGCGACGGATATATCGGGTTTGCCTTGAAGGACTGTAGACGCGCCGCACATCTGGTCGAGGACACGGGCCGCGTTGCGGTAAGCAGCTTGCCTCTTTCGCAAGCGCAGCTAGCATATAGACTGGCCGTCAACCATACCAAGGATTCCATAGAATGGGAGCAACTGCCATTTGCCACGATGACCTCATCCTCTTTTCACATTCCAGTGCCTGTCTTCGCGCAGCGAGTAAGGGAGTTGGAAGTCGAATGCGTTCATCCTATCGGCAGCCACACGTTCTTCGTTGCGCGGATTGTGAGGGATGAGGTTTTTTCCAGAGCGCCGGGGCTCTGTGTGATTCACGGCTTCTATCAGGCTTGGCGTTTGCGTGGCAAGAGTGCGGAATTGAATGCTTCACTGGCGGAAGACGCGGTGAATAAGAGAGGAGTTTAGATCCATGGCCGCTGGACCGAACGTTCCCGCTCCGACCGCGACCTACCGTTGGCTTAAGCCGGCGCTTTGGACCGTCATGGGACTTATGACGCTTTCGGTCATTCGCTACAGCGAGTATCCGATTTTCCGCCAGGCACAGGAGCAGGCATATCTAAAGACCATCCCATTCCTGATCGTTCCGCACGCAGTCTGTGGCGTTGCCGCATTCCTTATCGGGCCTTTTCAATTTTCGAGCAGGTTGCGGCGCCGCTACTTGAAACTGCATCGAGTGCTTGGCCGGGTCTATGTTAGTTCCGTATTTATTGCGGCGTCGTTGGCCATGGTCCTCGCGAACCATCGTCACCAGCCTGGCGGGGAACACTTCGCTGTTGCAACGCGCATTCAGGCGGCGGCGTGGATCATTACTGCGGCCGCCGCCCTTCTCACCGCGCGAAACCGGCAGATACAGCAGCATCGTGAGTGGATGGTCCGGTCGTACGCAGTCACCTTCACCTTCATTGGCACCCGGCTCCTTTCGCTCTTGCAAGACTGGCATCGTCTCGGTGAAGCCTTTTTCGCCATGGAAATTATTACTGTTACGTTGCTTGCTATTTTAATTCCTGATCTAGCCTTGAGTTGGCGCCAACTCACCACGCGGCGCTCGTGACTCTATCCAACTCCAGCAATCTCTTGTAGCTCCGGTAGGAATAAACGATGCGCGCCAAGCGAGAAAATCCGGCGGTCCCAGCCTGGTCCGACGACGAACTCGACTCTCCCTTCCCTCACGAGATCGAACCGGCGTACTTCGACGAGGGCCTCAAGGCATGGGTGCTCAGCCGGCACGCGGATGTTCTTGCGGCATTTCGCGCTCCGGGCCTCTGCCCCGCAAGTTCCAAGAGCGCGAAGCCTCCCGATCCGGTCGAGGAAGCGCAGCGCCTCGACATGCGCGAAAAGACCCGCAACGCTCTCTCGCCCACTCAGTTGCGCGCGTGGCGTGAGGAACTCGCTCCTGAAGCTCGCCGCGTGGTCGATCGCCTGCCCGCCGGTGCCCCTGTGGATCTCGTCGACCAGGGTGCCCGCCCGTTCTGTCTTGCCCTGGCTGCAATCGTGACAGGCGCGTCGCGCACTGACGCCGAAGCCTTATACGAAACGGCGCAACCGTTGTCCGCCGCGGCGGCCGAGCCCTACGATCCAACCCTTCGCGACAGCGCGAAGGCGGCGAATGCCAAGCTTCAGGGCAGTTTCCATTCCGAGTACGAGACGTTGCGCGCCCCCGGCTTCGTCGCGCTCGCCCATACCATGCAAGGGATACTGGCGAATGCCTGGTTCGCGCTGATGCAACATCCAGAGGAGTGGGCGCGCCTGAACCAGTGGCCGGAGCTGATGGAACCGGGAGTCGAGGAACTTCTCCGCTACGCCGGTCTTGCGCGCATCGTCTCAAGAGCGGCCACCGAAGACGTCGACCTCAATGGCGTATGCATTCGTGAAGGCGATCGCATCATCCTGAGGATCATAGCGGCGAACCACGACTCCGAGCGTTTCCCGAACGCCAACCAACTCAACATTGCGCGCGGAGGCGGCGGACATCTTACCCTGGGCGCCGGCTCGCACTCCTGTGTCGCCGCCAACCTTATCCGCATGGCGACCGTTGCCATCACCCAGCCGCTCGTGCAACGGTTTGCCGCAGCCACTCCGGCCCGCGCCGTGGAATGGCAGGGCGGATCGGGCTTTCGTTACCCGAAATATTTATGGGCGTCCTTGTGTGAGGCATCCGGTTCAGGGAACAACCTGACGCCGGTATAACGCGGTAAGGCTAACGGCCCGGCCGCAGTCGGAAGCAAACAGGATCGTCCGCGAATCTGGCTCCCACGCCGCCTGGATCGCATTGCAGGGTTCGTCGGTCAAGGCCTTGGTCCGGCCCGTGCCGCGCTCGCGAAGGCGGAGGTTCCAGCTTCCGTGGCGCAGCTCGCTATAAGCCAGCCACTTGCCGTCCGGCGACACAGCGGGATAGCGCGTTTCATCGTTGAGTAGATGCACAACGCGCCCGTCAAGGTTCCGCTCGAACAACGTGGCGACTCCCGCATAATTCAACGCCGAGAAAACAATATCTCCGCCCGACGCAAACGCGGCTTCGAGAACATCGGTGCCCGGCGGCGTTATACGAATGTCGGGTTGAGAAGAATCCAGCGCGTGCAACCACAGTGCGGCGACGCCATGGTCCTCGCGCTGGTATGCGAGCCAACGGCCGTCGGGCGAGACGATGGGCTGCTCCGCGTCTGCAATGGGCGCCATGCCGCCGTCGCTTGAAATAATTTGCGATGACGCGGAAACCCGTTCGATCCAGCGGCGCGAACCCAGAACGGCGTGCGAAAGTTCGTCCGCTCTCGGCGCCGGGTCTACCGGCCCACCCTGCTCCAGCGCGTGATATCCCGTGTGCTGCATTGCGATGAACGCGATGCCGTGTTCTGTGGCGAGTGGCTGCGAAAAGGAGAATCCTTCATCCGCAAGCGCCACGCGGCCGGCGTAGACCGACTCTCCCGGTTGTGAACGCAATCCCATTGCCACGCCTATGACCGCGAGGCATGCAAGCGCGGCGATCCAGGAAACGTTGCGCGCGGCGATGGAGCGGCCCCGCTGCTCGCGCGGACGCAACTGCAAGAGCGCCAGAACGTACAACGCAATCGTCGCGTACAGCCGAGGTACATAGAGCGGAGCGGCGGAATTCATAGGCCAGTGCGGAAAGCCGATGGACAGAAAGAGAAAAATCAAAGCCGCGAGTTTCCACAGCGCGCCTTCGTCGATGAACTTCTTCGCGAGCGCCGCTACCGGCAGCAACAGCAACACGAAATGGTATGACGCCGGCATAGGCGAAAGCGTGAGGCAAGCCAGCAGAACAGCCGACCATTCGAGCAGTATCTGCCGCGGGTCTTTGGCGCCCGGGACGACGAATACGATCAGCGGCGCAATCATGAGCAATGGAACAATGGCCAGCAGCACCGGCAGCAGCCACGCCGCATGTATCGTGGGATGAGGGTTCAGTGTCGGCTCGAATACGAACAGTCGATGGAAGAGAACGGTGAAGGAAGCGGACGTCAGGTCGTAGGGGTTCGTACTGTCGCCACGCATTTCGCGCGGCAACAGTTGCAGCACATACAGCCGGTTGAGCTTCCAGCCAAACGCAGCAATCGAAACCGCAGCCACCGCAACACCTCCGGCAACAACGCCTGAAAGCGCACGCCAATCGCGCTTGCGCAGAAAGTAAAGCACGTAAAGCAGCGGAAATACCTTGAGTCCGATCGCAACGGCGATGGCCGCTCCCGCAAGAATTCGGTAGCCGCGACGATCCATCCACAATCCCAGGACGATCAGGAAAAGCAGCAGGACATAAAACTGCCCAGTCAGCATATTGCGTTCGAGCGGATAGCTTGCCGCGAGGACCAGGGCAACGCGGCTCCATCGCAGCCCCACAATGCTGCGCAGCATACCCGCGCTGACTACCAACAAACCGGCGTTCAGGATAAGCCAGCAATGCTTTGCGGCGAGCGGAGCGAACGATGCGAACGGCCACAGAAACAGCGCGGAGAACGGCGTCAGCGGCTGCATCGCGGAGAAGGTCTGGCCGGTCCGCAGATAATCCTGCTGGCGCTGAAACCAAACCCATTCGTAGATGCGCGATGTGCTGATGTGATGGCGCACCAGGTGAGCGGCAATGTAGTAGTTCGGGAAATCGGTGTTGACGGCTCTCCACGCGTGCGGTGCCGTAGTGCAGCCGAACCACAGCAGAAGGCAAGCGGCAACCGTCCACTCCATCCGCTCGAAATTCCGCGACTGCGATCGGCTCCGCTGTTCCATGAGATGGACTTGCCGCACAGTGCTACCGCTGTGCCGATATTCGGCGACGATTGAAGATACGACGATACATGAACAAAAGCTACGACCCGCGGGATGGCAAGTTGTCATGGGACAATGCGACTCATGTCTCGCAGTTGTAATTCCATGGCAGACCGACGCAAGGCAAAGCGGCCGGTTATTTTGCAGTTTCAAGTGACCGTCCGCCGTCAGGGGTACAGCGAGTGCGACGCGGGTCCAAATATTGCGGCGTGTGGGCATACGCCTGGCCGTGCTCGTAATCCGATTTCGTCGCCGGCGTGCGAAAATAGAGGGTTGTCACTGATGTCTGCGAGGTGGGTGGTTGCTTCGGGCTAATATTCTATGATTCTGCGATCTTTCTTTATTGCGCTGTCGACGAACAAGACGTTTCGTGCCTTTTCCGAACGGTCCTCGATGGGGCGGCGGGTTTCGCGGCGGTTCGTTGCGGGCATGACCGTGGAGGAGGCCATTGCCGTAACCGAGCAGCTAAACGCCGAGGGCATCGAGGCCACGCTGGACTCGCTGGGCGAGAGCGTGATGCAGGTGTCGCAGGCGGAAGAGAGCGCGGCTGTGTATCACCGGCTGCTCGATGCGATTGCGGAAAAGAAGCTGCGCGCCAATGTCAGCGTCAAACTGACGCAGGTGGGGATGGACATCGGCGGCCACGGCACCGGGCCCGATCTGGCCGAGCGCATCGTCGGCGAGATGGTCGAACACGCCGGCCAGGCAAACACGTTCGTCCGCATCGACATGGAAGGCTCCGACTACACGGAGGCCACTATCCAGATGACCGAGCGGCTGCATGCGCGCTGGCCCGGTCGCGTGGGGACCGTCTTGCAGGCGTACCTCTTTCGTACCGAGGCCGACGCTGCAAGGCTTGTCGCCGAGCGGATTCGTATCCGGCTCTGCAAGGGCGCGTACAAGGAGCCCGCCGGCATCGCCTTCGCCGACAAAGCCGACACCGACGCGAATTACGTCAAGCTGATGAAGCGGCTCGCGACCAGTGGCGTGTTCTGCGGCATGGCGACGCACGATGAGGCAATCGTGAATGCGATGAAGCACTTTGTCGCCGAGACCGGCCTCGATAAACGGGCGTTCGAGTTCCAGATGCTGTATGGCATTCGGCGCGACCTGCAGCGGAAACTCGTCGCCGAGGGCTTCGGGGTACGCGTCTACGTGCCGTTCGGCACGGAGTGGTATCCATACTTTATGCGCCGTCTGGCGGAACGGCCCGCAAATGTTTTGTTCCTGGCGAAGAATTTCTTCAAAAGTTGACAGGTAGGGGAAGATTCGGCACCGCCTGGGCTTGTCAAGCCCCCCAGCCTGTGCAAAACCACCAAACCCCGCATAAACACTGGCAAAACTAATTCTAAAAGCTTGGCGTGATTTATCTCTCAACTAGCTACAATTAAATCAGGACTCAAAACTCACAACTCAAAACTGAACAGGAACACTTCAGACGCCAACCGCGCCCGGAACCTCTACGCTCAAAAGCTCTGAGCTCTCCAAAACCCTCGCTCCTCAACCTCGCACCGGAACGGAAAGGCGCTCCTCCAAAACCCGAACTCTGCAACTGGCAACGGATAACTGGCAGCTCGCGACTCGTAACTCGCACCTGAAAATCAACCCTCAGCCGCCAAACCACCCTCTAACTCCTTACGGAGGAATATTTTGCACCGAAGCCATTTAGAATGCAATATTTCGGGAGACCTCCCGCGCTAGTGTCGCGACCGCGTGATTTGATGCTTGAGTGTTTGTCTTGCCTTTTTGCGTGTGAACTTCTATTCGATGGTGGTTTTGTCCTGGTTGATGCGTTGGTTCCAGGCGTTTGTTTCCGTGGTGAGGCGTGCGATGGTTGGGATCCTGCGCTTGCCCAGGCACTGCCGGC
>Ga0207933_1001371_pt1 | contig 18696 bp, 16 predicted proteins | sample NGESurdeep092012_4_FD_184488 | JGI IMG/M metagenome (GOLD analysis project Ga0207933, IMG submission 184488) | Arctic peat soil microbial communities from Barrow, Alaska - NGEE Surface sample F53-3 deep-092012 (SPAdes) | ecosystem: Environmental > Terrestrial > Soil > Wetlands > Peat ...
GTCGCGAAAATCGACCGGCAGCTTCTCGCCGCGATTCAGCATTTCCGTGAGGCGCTTGTGCGCAGCGTCGCGTCCGGTGAGCAGCTTGCCGTTGAGCAACAGCACCTCGCCGGGCTTCCAGGTTGCGACCTCTTCGCGGGTCAGTGTATCGACATTCACGCGCTTGGCGCCGTGAACGTCATAGGTCAGCTTCGGCCAGTTCTCCAGCGACGGCGGCTCCAGATACGCAGGCCCGGAGCCATCGAGGACGAAGTGCGCATGACGCGTGGCGGCACAGTTCGGAATGATAGCGACGGGAAGATTTGCGGCGTGCGTCGGCCATTCGAGGATCTTCACATCCAGCACGGTCGTCAGGCCGCCGAGCCCCTGCGCGCCGATGCCGAGCGCGTTGACCTTGTCGTAGATCTCAATGCGTAGCCGCTCGATGTTGCTTAGTTTGTGACCTTTGGCTCCGCGCGCTTTCAGTTCCTGCATGTCGATCGGATCCATCAGGCTCTGCTTGGCGAGCAGCATTGCTTTCTCAGCTGTGCCGCCGATTCCAATGCCCATCATGCCGGGCGGGCACCAGCCTGCGCCCATGGTGGGCACCGTCTTCACCACCCAATCGACGACAGAATCCGACGGATTGAGCATGACGAACTTCGACTTCGCCTCACTTCCGCCGCCCTTGGCCGCGACAGTGATGTCGACGTTGTTGCCATGAACCAGCGAGACTTCAACAACGCAAGGCGTGTTGTCCTTGGTGTTCTTGCGGCTGAAGGCCGGGTCGGCGAGGATGCTGCCGCGCAGCTTGTTGTCAGGGTCAAGCCACGCCTCGCGCACACCCTGATCGCACATCTCCTGCAGAGTCATGGTCGCGGGCGCGTCACCGCTTACCAGATGGCATTCCAGGCCTAGCTTGATGAAGATGGTGACGATGCCGGTGTCCTGGCAGATGGGGCGATGTCCCTCGGCACACATGCGCGAGTTGACCAGAATCTGCTTCATCGCGTCCTTGGCCGCGGCCGATTGTTCCAGCTCGTAGGCGCGGGCCAGGCTGGTGATGTAGTCCACCGGATGGTAGAAGCTGATGTACTGCAGCGCGGCGCGCACGCTTTCAATAAGATCGTTCTGCTGGATCGGAGTCATCGAGAGTACCAACTCTTTATTGTATGACCAGAGCGATACCGTCGGTCTTTGCACGACGGTCCGATACTCTTGCGCTATTGAGCAGATAGAATCTGCGGTGGGATTGAGGCTGCGTGAGCGAACCGATCGTTGACATACATGGATTGCGCAAGGTTTATGCCGGTAAACCGCCCGTAACGGCAGTGGACGGCATTGACCTGCAGGTTGCGGCGGGGGAGTTGTATGGCCTGCTCGGTCCGAACGGCGCGGGCAAGACGACGACGATCTCCATTGCGACGACGCGGGTTGTGCCGACGGCGGGCACGGTGCGCATCGCGGGCGTGGATGTGGTCGCACACCCGGCGATGTCCCGGCGTGCGATGGGAATTGTGCCACAGTACAACACGCTGGACCGCTCCTGCACTGTCGCGGAGAATATCCGGTTCCATTGCCTGTACTTCGGAATGGATGCTGCCGAAGCCAGGCAGCGAACGAGTACGCTGCTGGAACAGTTTCGCCTGCATGATCGAGCGGACGCTTATCCGCAGCAACTGAGCGGAGGGCTGGCGCAGCGGTTGCAGATTGCGCGCGCGATTGCACACCGGCCGCGCGTGCTGTTTCTGGATGAGCCGAGCGCAGGGCTCGATCCACAGAGCCGCATCGCCATGTGGGCGGCTGTGCGCGCGCTGCGCGACGAGGGCATCACCGTGGTGCTGACGACGCACTATATGGAAGAGGCCGATGCGCTGTGCGATCGTGTGGCCATCATCGATCATGGCAAGATTTTGGTCGAAGATACTCCTGCTGCGCTCAAGGCGAGCGTGGGCGGCGACAAGCTGTACAACCTGCGGCTTCGCGAGGGTATGGATACAGAGGCTCTGTCGAGGCAACTGCGCGCGCTGGAAGGAGTCACGGGCGTTGAGCCGAGCGACAGCGGACTGCGCGTGCTGGCGCGAGCGCAGGAAGAGCTGCTGCCTCGGGTCGTAACCATCGCCAACGCCTTCGGGCTGCGCGATGTGAGTACGGACGAACCAAGTTTAGAGACTGTTTTCATCCGTCTAACTGGCCGCGATCTGCGTGAGTAAGGTGCGGGAAAGGGTGATGGAGCCTTGAGTGGAGCGACGGCACAGAAGAGAATTGGGCGGCGCGGCACCTATACGCGCGCGTTCCTGGGTCTCATGCTGCGCGACGTCTTCGTGCTGCGCCGCGAAGTTGGACCGTTTCTTGTCCGCGTCGCGATGAATCCTCTACTGTTTCTGTTTGTCTTCACCTATGTCATGCCGCATATATCGGGCGGTGGAGCGTTGAATCCCACGGCCAACATGGTTGCGGCCGGCGGCAGCTTTGGGACGGTGCTTCTGCCTGGCCTGATGGCTGTGGCGATCATGTTCTCGGGCATTGCGGCGGTGGCGCTGCCGCTGGCGCAGGAGTTCGGCGTTACGCGCGAGATCGATGACCGTGTGATGTGTCCGCTGCCGATCAGCGCGGTGGCTGCGGAGAAGATCGTCTTCTCGGCGTTGCAGAGCATCGTCGCGGCGGGACTTGTCTTTCCGCTTGCGTACTATATTCCGAGCACACCGGTGACTGCGCACGTGGCGAGCTGGCCGTTTCTGATCGCGGTGCTGATTCTGGCGAGCCTGCTTTCGGGCGCGCTGGGACTGACGATCGGGACTTCGGTGCAGCCGAAACAGATCGGTCTTGTGTTTGGCGTGGTCGTGGTTCCGATCACGTTTCTGGGTTGCGTGTACTATCCGTGGGCGGCGCTGGGGACGCTGCGCTGGCTGCAGATTGGCGTGCTCGCGAATCCGATTGTGTACATCAGCGAAGGGCTGCGCGCGGCGCTGACACCTTCGATGGGGCATATGCCCGAGGCGATGATCCTGGCGTTGCTGATCTTCTTTCTGGCTCTGTTGACCTGGCTCGGCATGCGCGGGTTTCGGAGACGCGTGGTCGGGTAGGGGGTCCCCCCTCACCCTCTTTGTCGTCGATCCTTTGGAGTCAGCAGTTTACAGCTATTTTTCGCCGTAAAATATTGACTCCAGAGATTTTGTGGGCAAAATCTCTGGAATGAGTGGGTTGCGGTGGTTTCTGTGGTGACCCCTGACATCGAACCCCACCCATGCCGACGATAAGGCTGTCGTCATGAATGGGGCACCCAGATTCGTAGGGGTTTTGATCTCTATTTCTATTATAGAGAGTTGAGTGGAATTAATGTGCACCGATTTTTCTCTTTGTTTGCATGGAGTTAGGTGGTTTCGGGGCTTGACAAGATTTTTCGGGGGGCCGCGGAATTTCGAGGCTAGTTTGCGGCTGGATCGCCGAGCTTGTGGGCGAGGTCTTTGGCGATGAGGGCTCCGTGGAAGCGGCCGTTTTCGATGAAGATCTCGTTGGTGCGCTCGCCCGCGACGATGACGCCGGCCAGATAGATTCCGGGGACGTTGGACTCGAGCGTCTTGCGGTTGCAGATGGGGCAGCGGGCGTTGGCCTCGTCGAGCTTGATGCCGAGCGATTCGATGAAAGAGAAGTCCGGATGATAGCCGGTAAGCGCGAAGACGAACTGGTTGGGAAGGACCTTGGGGCCACCGGGCGTTTCAAGCGTGACGCTGTCCTCGGCGATCTCGCTGACCGTAGTGTTGAAGTGTGCGGCGATCTCGCCGTTCTTGAGGCGGTTTTCGATGTCGGGCTTGATCCAGTATTTGATGTGGCGATGAAGCTCCGCGGCGCGATGCACGAGCGTGACGCGCGCTCCGTGACGCCAGAGATCGAGTGCGGCGATGGCGGCTGAGTTCTTGCCGCCGATGACGAGCACGTCCTGCGCGAAGTAAGGGTGCGGCTCGTGATAGTAGTGCGCGACCTTGGGGAGATCTTCGCCGGTGATGCCGAGATAGTTGGGGAGATCGTAGTAGCCGGTGGAGACGATGAGCTTGCGGGCGCGGTAACGGTGGTTGCGTCCGAAGCGGTCGGTAGTATGGACGCGGAAATCGCCGTCATGGCCGGAGATCTGGTCGACGTTCTGGTACTGGAGGATGTTGAGCTTGTAGTGCTCGGCGACCTTGCGGTAGTACTCGAGGGCCTCCGAGCGCGTGGGCTTCTGGTTGGGCGAGGAGAAGGGCATGTTGCCGATTTCGAGAAGCTCCGGCGTGGTGAAGAAGGTCATGTGCGCGGGATAGTGGAACAGCGAGTTGGTGAGGCAGCCCTTGTCGACGAGGAGAACCTTGAAGCCTTCGTTCTGCGCGTCGATGGCGCAGGCGAGGCCGGTGGGGCCCGCGCCGATGACGAGGACGTCGTAGAGAGGATCACTCATAGCTCGATTGTATGAGGTTGCTTGTTCACCTTGAAGGCTTACGGCGGGTCTGAAGAGGATGCTGAAAGAGTGGCACCGGGAAAAGAGCGTCCCTCAGGGCTAAAGCCGTATTGCAAGCAAAGCAAATATGACACGACTGAAGTCGTGCCCTTAACGAAATTTGAGTTTTTCATCACCCGGAATAAAGAAAAGGGCCGCAAGGATGCGGCCCTTCTTTGCTGATGAAACGACTTCTACGCGTCGATGTCGACGAGCTTGTGGCTAATGGCGAAGAGCGCGAGCTCCAGCCGGGTGCTGACGCCGGTCTTGTCGAAGATGTTGGAGAGATGACGCTTGACGGTTTCTTCGCTGATCGTGAACTGCTTGGCGATGTCCTTGTTGGAGCAGCCTTCGACGATGCAGGTGACGACTTCGAGCTCGCGCGGTGTGAGGCCGTAGGTCTTCTTTTCGGGCACGGCGGCGGCCTGCTGCATGAGGTCATGCAGAGCGGAGAGCAGATTGACGACGCGCTTGCCGCCGATCCAGTAGTCGCCCGAGAGAACGGCGCGCAGGCTCTCGCCGAGATCGCTGGCGACGGAGTCCTTGAGGACGATGCCGCGTGCGCCGATCTGCAGCGCCTCGATGATCTGCTGGGTGGAGATGAGGCTGGTGAGCAGAATGATCTTGACGCGGGGCGAGCGGCTCATGATGGCGCGCATCGCTTCCAGGCCGGGGAGCTTGGGCATGGCGAGATCGAGCAGGAGGATGTCGGGCTCGACTTCGAGGGTCATGGTGATGGCTTCGTCGCCATCGTTGGCCTCGCCGACGACCTCAAAGCCCGGCTCGCTCATGAGCATGTTCTTGACGCCGAAACGAACGACCGGATGATCGTCGGCGACAACGATGCGCATGGTGGAGTGAGTGTGATGAGAAGCGGGCGTCTGGCTGGGAACGGGCTTGCGCAGTACGGGTGTAGGCATCGTCTCTGAGCTCTCCGAGCGACTGAGTGCGGTCGCTACAATCTTTCGTCCAGCATACGCTGGAGCCGCTGACAGGCTCGACTGAAATCCGCAAGGGCAGAGGTATCCAGCGCGGAACCCCCTTCGGTTGCAGCAGCTAGCTGCTGGAGCTCAAAGGCGCCGACCATACCGCAGCCGCCCTTGATGGAGTGAGCTTCGCTGCGCACGGTGGCCTTGTCGCCGCGCTGTTCGGCGGCGGCCATGCGTTCGAGGCGCTGGCGCACGTCGTCGAGCGTCATCGAATAAAGCTGGCGAAGCTGATCATCTGGAAGTTTGGAGCGAAGCTGCGTGAAGGTGCGCTCATCGAGGGGAGGGAGGGCGGAGTTATTTGTCTGCACTGGGGCCGAGGCCGCCGAGACTCGAGAAGGCGCCGGGGATGAGTGGAGATCGACACGCTGCGCGCGGGCCTGCTCGATGGCTTCGGCAACGTCCTCGACGGCGAAGGGCTTCTGCAGAAAGCGGTCGAAGAGATCGGCCTCGGCCTGGGAGGGCGCGCTCCCGCTCATGCCGAGCAGAAGAGTTTCGGAGGGCAGCGCGCTCGTCTGGCGCGCCTGGATGAGAGCGGAGACGAGCTCGCTTCCGCTGAGGCCGGGCATGTGAATGTCGCAGAGGACGATGTCGAGGTCCGGCCCGAGCTGGGCGACGATCTGCAAAGCCTCGGCGCCGGAGTGCGCGTGCGTGACGCCGTAACCGTGGTGCGCGAGCAGCGCAACCAGGAGGTCGCCCATGACTCGGTCATCGTCGACAATAAGGATGTGCGAGCTCGGCGGGGTCGCGGGCATAGACGCCACTAGACTATCCCACTCCGCACGGGGAATGGCGAAAGCGCCATAAGGAGAATAGCGAAAGGGGACGTTCCCAGATGGGTCCGCCGCTCTAGAACTCTGGCTGTGCGTGCGCGGAGGGAGGCAGTACAGTTAGGCGAGCAGCCAGGAAGCGAACGATGAGCCGCAGCGATAAACACAGACGGCAGAGCGCGCGGGCGCGGGCAGGAGACGATCGTTGAGGGCCGCGCTTTTCGCTGTTCTGCTGCTGTGGCAGATTGGGCCTCGGGCTTCCGGCGGCGGGTCCGCGACGGAGCACCTGCGCTATGAGCGCGAGGTTGAACTGGCTGCCGGCGCCACGGGGCAGGCGTGTGTCGCGCTGGATGAAGATGTCTTCGCCCATGCGGCCAGCAGCTCGACTGAGGATCTTCGGCTGTTCGCGAGCCGCGCGGGCAAGCCGGAGGTGGAGACGCCGTTTGCGCTGACGGAGAGTGGAGCCGAGCCAGCCGAGAGGGCGACGGTGGGCGGGGCGGCGATTCGCGATGGTCAGGTGGTCTTCGATCTGGCGATGCCGTGGCGCGCTTATACCGAGGTCGATCTGCAGCTCGATGCCAAAGATTTTCTGGGCGCGGCGGAGGTTTGGGGATCGGATGGGCAGGGAAGGGAGCCGAGGCTGCTGGGAGCTTTTCCGGTCTTCGACATGAGCAGCCAGGGGTTGGCGCGCTCCACGAGCCTGCTGCTGCCCGAGTCTAAATATTCGAGTCTGCATATAGAGCTGAGACTGACCGACCTGAGCGGACGTCCGCTTTCGCAGCTCCCTGCCGGTATTGTCACGGGCGCGGAGGTTCCTCCGGATCGCAATGGGCAGACGATCTATACGACGGTCGCGGCGACCTCCAGCATCGACACGCAAGGTTTGTTGTCGCTGGCTACGTTGACGGTGCCGGCGCATGTTCCGCTGGAGCGCGTGCGCTTCGATCTCAACCCGAAGTTCACGCGCAATTTTTCCCGCGATGTGTTGATTGCGGCGACGCCGATGAGTAGTGGGTATGGCTCGGTGGGTGCGGCTGAGTCTGTGTCGGGCGAGGTGTTTCGCGTGACGCGCGAGGCGATGCCGGAGGGCATGCCGCCGATCCATGCGCAGCGTCTGTTTGTGGATGCGACGCTGGGCTCGAATCTGCGCTCGGCGGCGAAGGTGCTGGCGAGCCTTCGCAATGGAGCGGAGGCGCCGCTGCCGATTGAGCGAGTCGAGCTTCAGATGCGAGAGCGGAGGGTGTGCTTCGAGGCGAGGCCGGGCGCATCCTATACGTTGCGGTACGGCGATGAAGGATTGCGGGCTCCTGTATATGCGTATGCGCGGAGCTTTCGTCCCGTGGCTTCGCCGGCGCTTGGCGTGCTGGGGCCGGAGCGCGTCAATCCGCAGTTTGTGCCGCGGGTCGAGGGGGCGCCGTACAGGCAGCAGCATCCGGAGACGCCGTGGGCGCTGTTTCTGGTGTTGTCTTTGATCACCGGCGTGGTGGTATTGCAGCGGGTGCGGCATAGGCAGGGAAGGGCGGACTGATGCGGGTGCCGGGTTTAAAGGCGAGAGTTTCGCAGGTGCTGTTCGCGATGGCGATGGTTTCGTTGGTTTCGTGCGTGGTGCTGGGGGTGGCCAATGCTTGTGCGCAGACGGCTCCGGATGGTGTTGCTGCGGCGAGCGGCATTACGGCGGCGAAGCAGGCGTTGGCTGCGAAGGAGTATGGCCGGGCGAAGGAGGAGTTTCAGATCTATCTGCGGGCGCATTCGGGTGATGTCGATGCAGAGCTGGGGCTGGCCGATGCGGAGCTGGCGTTGCATGAGTATGAGGCGGCGGAGCTGGACTATCGGCGGGTGGTGGCAGCGCAGCCGCAGCTATGGATTGCGCATAAAAACCTGGTGATCGTGGAGGCGGCGCTGGGACGGTGGAGTGAGTTCGAGCGCGAGCGCGCTGTGCTTCGCGGAGCTCGCGAACGAGGAGCGCCGGGGATCAGCGCGCGCGAGAGCGATGTGATCGATGGGTTCGAGGTGCATGGACAGCGGTGGCTGGTGCGCGAGTATTTTGTGCCGGTGGGGCGTTCGGAGACGCGCTATAACTTTGAGCGATTCTCGCCTGCGGGCCGCGTCGAGGAGTTCATCTCGCTGGAGCCGACGGCGGCGGCGCAGGCGGCGCTGAAGCCGGGGGATGTGCGGATCGGCCAGGACGATCAGCGGCTTGTGGCGAAGGATGATTTCTCGCTGAACTGGTATACAGGCAAAGCGCATGGGACGATTGCGCGCTATCCGAAGGGCGAGCCAAGCTATGAACGCGTGCGCGCGGATGTGCTGCGGTGGCTGCGGCGTCAACCCGCGCGCGCTTAGGCTTATTGGCTGGGGCAAGGTGATGGGCGTATTGGCGGCGTGCGCGTCGATGTTTCACCTGCTGTTTATTCTGCTGGTGATCTTCGGCGCACTATGGACGCGGCGGCGGCCATTCTGGACTACAGCAGGCACCCGGCTAGTAAGTTAGAAGGGGGTGAACTAGATGTCGCAGCCCGAACTTGTATTCGAGGGTACTGAGGGTGACGTTTTGATCGCACTCTACGAGTGGCCAAACGTTACCTTCTCGTCACACACGTTGACACAGAGACTGAATCCCAACTTCCAAATTACCGCTCCGGAGTATCGAACCGCATTTGCTCACGTCAGCAGCGTAATTGAGGAGCATATTGTTCGCGGGCTTATTCGAGGCAAGCGATCAAGGAACGACGACGGGGTCTTCTTCAACAATCTGAAATTGACCTCCAAGGGAGAACAAGCTGCCATTCAGGAGCGTAAACGGCGCGCATTGCCGGGTAGGGTCAAACAGCTTCTTGATGTTGCTGAACTCATTCGGGAGCGGCTTCGGGGTGCCAAGGGCTAGACGCCGAGTGCTGTATGCGGAACAGGCACTTCCGTCATTGTGGCTTCGTCTGATGCTCCTCAAACCACTTCCGCGCCCGTTCCTGTTCGCGGGATAGATCGGCTGGCGTCAGATGAGATGCCACCATATCCCGGTAGGCCGCATCGTTTTTCCTTATCGAGGCGTCCAGCTCGCCAGCAACCCCTAGATCAATCCAAAAGTAGGCTTCCGCGTAGTCCTGGGGCACTCCTAAGCCGTCGTTGTACGCCTCGCCAAGGGCGTCTTGCGCGCCAGCATCGCCTTGCTCTGCCGCTTTGCGGAACCAAAAAGCAGCCTGAGCGTAGTCATGCGGAACACCTTGGCCGTCGGCGTACAACTCCCCGAGCATGAATTGCGCGTTGGCGTCGCCTCGTTCGGCCGCTTTGCGATACCACACTGCCGCCTGCGTGTTGTCCTGGGGAACACCCTGGCCGTCGTAGTACAAATAGCCAAGGTAGTCTTGCGCCTTAGCGTAGCCTTGCTCCGCCGCCTTGCGATACCAAAGCGCCGCTTGAGCGTTGTCCCGGGGCACACCTTGACCTAGGGCGTACATCTTCCCCAGGCCGCATTGCGCCGCAGCATCGCCTTTGGCAGCTTGCTGTTCGAAGACGGCGATGCTCTTTTGATCGGACGCTGGTGGCCCGCTACACTGCAGCTTCAAAGGCTGGGCTGTTGCTTCCCTGCTTCGATTCATCTTTTGATCGGATGCTGGCGGCGTGCTCTGTTGTGCCCATGCGCCGGGCGCTGTAATGATCGGCAATACTGCACCGAGCATCGTCAGAGCTACTTCCAAGATTCGTTCACGGTTCATGATCGTTCGCCGTTGTCCTGAATTTCCATTTTGTTTTCCGGTCGCGGCAAGTGTACGCTCGTGCACCGCTCTTAAAGTGCCTCCGACGCGATAAAAGCCTACACTGCCGGGTGTCCGATCCAAGCCGATAGGTGAAGTTGGGGGCTCGCGCCTAGCGCATGGCGGTGTCGACTTCGGCGTAGTAGCTGGGTGGCTTGAGGATCTCGCGGGGTTTGGAGCCGTCGGCTGGGCCGACGAGGCCGTCCTGCTCCATCATGTCGATGAGGTGAGCGGCGCGGCCGTAGCCGATGCGCAGGCGGCGCTGTAGAAGCGAGGTCGAGGCTTTGCCGAATTCAAAGACCAGACGGACGGCATCGTCGAACATCGGATCGCTTTCTTCGCCGTCGTTGGCGCTGCCTGAGCCGCCTTCGCCCTTCTCATCCTTCGGTCCTTCGAGGAAGCCTTCGACGTACTCGGCCTCGCCTTGTGCCCGCCAAAACTCGGTGATAGCGTTGATCTCTTTTTCGGTGACGAAGGGAGCGTGAATGCGCTGCAGGCGGCTGGTGCCGGGCGGAAGGTAGAGCATGTCGCCGCGGCCAAGCAGCGACTCGGCTCCGTTGGAGTCGATGATGGTGCGCGAGTCGACCTTGGTGGAGAGGCGGAAGCTGATGCGCGTGGGGACGTTGGCTTTGAGCAGGCCGGTGATGACGTCCACCGAAGGGCGCTGGGTGGCGAGCACGAGATGAATGCCGACCGCGCGCGCCATCTGCGCGATGCGGGTGATGGCCTCTTCGACGTTGGCGCGGTCGAGCATCATGAGATCGGCGAGCTCGTCGATGATGATCATGATGTAGGGCAGCGGCTCCTGATTGACGTCCTCGAAGAGGTACTCACTGCCGTTCTCGAAGAGCTTATTGAACTGGTCGATGTTGCGGACGTGGTTGGCGGCGAGAAGCTTGAGGCGGCGCTCCATCTCCTTGACGGCGTTGCGGAGGGCGTTGGCGGCCAGCTTGGCTTCGGTGATGATGGGCGTGAAGAGGTGGGGAATGCCCTCGTACATGCCGAGTTCGACGCGCTTGGGATCGACGAGGATCATGCGCACCTGCTCGGGTGTGGACTTGAAGAGCACGCTCATGATCATGGCGTTGATGGCGACGGATTTGCCCGAGCCTGTGGAGCCGGCGATGAGCACGTGCGGCATGGAGGCGAGGTCGGCGGTGACGATGCGGCCGTTGATGTCTTTGCCGAGGGCGATGGGCAGTTTCGATTTCGATTGCACGAAGCTCTCGCACTCGACGACATCGCGGAGCCAGATGGTCTCGCGCTCGGAGTTGGGCACCTGAATGCCGACGGTGGATTTGCCGGGCATGCGCTCGATGAGGATGGATTCGGCGGCCATGGCGAGGCAGAGGTCGTCGGCGAGGCCGGTGACGCGGGAGTACTTGACGCCGGCGTCGGGGCGGAACTCGAAGGTGGTGACGACGGGGCCGGGGTTGATCTGCTCGACGTTGCCGTCGACGCCGAACTCGGCGCACTTTTCGACGAGGACGCGCGCCTCTTCGCGCAGGGCGTCCTCGCGAACGGTGGTCTGTTCCGTACTGCGGAAGAGCAGCGAGCTGGAAGGAAGCTTATAGCCGCGTACGGACTTGGGCGGAAGCGCGATGGCACGGACGTCGGCGTCGGCGCGCTTGCCGAAGGCGATATTTTGCTCGCGGATGTCGGCGACGGGCGAGGGCATGGGCGGTGGTGGCACGGAGACGGGACGCTGCGGCATGCGGGTGGGCTGCGGATCGGGCATCGCGGCGTCGGCTGCGGTTGATCGCCTGGGGAAGAGTGGAATGGGCGCCTTGCGTTCCGGGGCGTCGAGCCAGCCGTCGTCGTGTGCGCGTGAAGGAGCCGATGTGGCGCGGGGATCGGCGAAGAGGAGATCCGCATCAGCGTTGCGCAGCGGGGTCGCTGCAGCGGCCAACTGAGCAGCGTAGGGCGCGGCCGCGGCAGTAGCGGTCGCGAGACTGCTGGGCTGGGGAGCGTCGACCCTGGTGCGCGGAATGGCCTCCCAGACCGAGCCGGGCGCCGTCTGCGGGGTGGCGACTGCTTCGTCGAATTGGTTGGCGCGGCGCGCGGAGCGGCGGCGGCCGAACCAGCCGAAGAGGCTCGACAGAAGTGTGTTGCTAGGCGCGTCTTCAGGAGCCGCGGCGACGGCTGCTTCTTCGGCGACGCGTTCGCGCAGGGCGATGCGCTCGCGGCGGGTGAGATAGTTGTTGTCCTCGTCTGCCTGTCGCGGCCGCGTGGCGCGTTGAGCGGCTTTGTTCGCGCGGCTCAGACGCCATGCCATGTAACGGTCGCGCAGCCTGCCGGCAAAGCCGAAGTGCGAGGTGAACCAGTCCTGGGCCGTCGCGAGCAGGAAGCTGGTGGTGAGGTAGAGCGAGAGCGCGACCATAAGCGCGCAGATGACGGCGGCTCCGGGGAAGTTGACGAATTCGATCAGGAGATCGGCGAGGATTCGGCCTTCGACTCCAGCCAGAGGAACGGCGCCGCGCCAGAGCAGATCGCCGGGCAGCAAGGCGATGGCGGCGGGCGCGAAGATGAGCCAGAGGAGAAGGCCACCGGCCTTGGACTTGATGGAGCCGACGCGCTGGGAGCGCAGCCACGCGATGCCAACGCGGCCCAGCACAAGAGGCGCGAGCAGCACAGCGACGCCGAGCATCTGCAGAAGCAGATCGGCGATATAACCGCCGACCAGGCCGGTCCAGTTATGCGCGGGATGGAGGCCTGCGCCGCCGCCGACGGTGTTGAGCGATGGGTCGGCGGGATTGTAGGTGAGGAGGCAGAGGAGAAGGAGGAGGCCGGTGACGAGAACGATCAGGCCCAGCATCTCGTTGAGACGGCGGCTGCGGGTCGGCGAATAGACGAGTCTCTGGGACTTCATGGATGGATGGGCGCACATGGTCCTCTGTCGTCCTTGCGCGTTACTGAGCGCAGGCGCAGCGAAGGACCCGAGACCACCAGAGCACTTCCATTGTTCCATAGCCGGTGGTGCGCTGCGCGGCGGAGGAGGCGGGAACCAGACTGGTGACCTACAGCTAAGTTATTGACTTGAAAGTTGTAGAAGCGGGAGCGCACTCATTCGAGTGGAGGCGGTCAACGCCTGCCGCAAAGCTTGCATCTAGCTACAGAGGTTCTTTGCCCCAGAGATGAGGCAAAGGAACAATGCCCCATGATCGGGGAGGGAGATTTTCGCGATTTCTCTCCCTTGCTGCCGGCGAAGGAGAATCGCGCCCAACCGGAGACCCGATCGGCGGCATTTCGAGACAGCATCTTGAAGCAAGGATAGGAAGTCATGGCAAACAGGTTGGATGGATCGGAAAAAAATCAGGAGACCGAGCGCGTCCTGCTGGACGTGATCAAGGTTCTGCAGGATGGACAGAAGGGTTTTGCCGACATTGGCGAGCATCTCAAGAATGACACGTTGAAGCGCTATTTTCTGGCCGAGAGCCTGAAGCGCGCCAACTTCCGTGCCGAGCTTGAGAACGAGTTGCACCGCGCGGGCATGGCGGACGTGAAGGAATCAGGAACGACTGCCGGGACTCTGCATCGAGCGTGGGGAGATCTGAAGGCGAAGTTCGGCTCCAGCGACCACGAGCTGCTGGCGAGCGCCGAACAGGGCGAGGACGTCGCGAAGAAGGCGTACAAAGATGCGCTTGAGCATGATCTTCCGCTGCCGGTTCGGCAGCTTCTCACCGAGCAGCAGGCGCACATCGAAAGCTCGCATGACTATGTGAAGAATCATCGTGATATGTCGGCTGCGGCCTGACGCCGCAACGAAACGGGGTTGCAAGAGAAGCGGCCTGGCGGCCGCTTTTTTTGCGTCTGTCGACGGAAAGGCGCTAGTAGCCGATGTGGTGGAGATAGAAGACGACGCCACTGGCGAGAATGCAGTAGATGCCGAACCAGTACCAGCGGCCGTTCTCCAGCCACGAGCTGAGCCAGCGCAGAGCGGCCAACCCTGCGAGAAAGGCAAGGATCATGCCGAGAAGCGACACGCCCACAGTCGCGTCAAGATTGGTCAGGCCGCAGCCCGGGGTTGCATCATGCGCAGCATGCACTACACGCATCACCTCGCGCGCGATTGCCGGCGGCGTGAGGATGACGGCGAGCGCGAAGGAGAAGCGCTCGGCGCGGCTGCGTTCCGAGCCGGTTAGCAGCCCGGTGGAGATGGTGGCGCCAGAGCGCGAGAAGCCGCGAAAGGGAAGGCAGAGACCCTGCACCGCGCCCATCCAGCCGGCCTGCTTGAAGGTGACGTTCTCGCCTGAACGCGAAGCGGCGCGCTCATAGCTCAGGTTGGCGGTGGGAGATTTTTCGCGCTCCTTCAGGCTGGCCCACAGAATCAGCAGGCCAACGGCGAACAGTGCAGGAGCGACGATGTCCAGGCGGGAGAAGAGGTCTTCGACATCGCCCTTGCCGTAGCTGCACGGCACGACAGCGGAGGTCGAAGTGGCGACGGGTTGAGCGCGGCGCAGGCCGTGTTCGAGACCCGCGATGATCGGATAGCCGACCGCGGCCGTCAGGGCCGTCGCCCACAGGGCGCGCACGATGAAGCGTTTGCAGGCGTCCCGGCTGACGAAGTAGGTGCGCTTCCACTGCGACCAGAAGAAGACGATGACGGCAAACATGGTGCCGGTGTGAAGCATGACGAGGACGAGCGTCATCTCGGGCGAGGATGGATTCATGCCCATCAGCTTCTCGGCGACGACTACGTGGGCGGAGCTGGAGATGGGAAGGAGTTCGGCGAATCCCTGAACGATGGCCAGAATCAGTATCTTCAGCAACATGGGTCAGATTCTACCTTCTGCCGCTGAGGACGCCGTCATCTTTAAGTGTGAGCGCGTCAGTCGCGATCGCTGCCGTAGATGGGGATGCCCTGCTTGACGCGAAAGGCGATGCTTTCGGCGCGGTCGGCATAGTCGGACTTCGGATATTTGGAGCGCAGCTCGTCGGCGATGGCCTGGCAGTTCTGCGCAGCCTTGGCGGCGTTTTTCTTGTCCTCATCGACCGTGTACATCGTCACCAACACGCCCTGGCGGTAGGCGGCGTCATAGAGCGCCTCGGCGGATTTGGGGCCGCCAGGGTAGCGGTCGGCATACTTGAGATAGAGATTGGTCTCCATCTCCGGACACTTCGGCAGGCCCTGCCAGTCGCCGCAGAGTTTCTCGTCGAGGAGATCGAAGGCAGAGCGGGCGGCGAAGGGCGAGTCCGGGTAAAGCTTCATCACGCGTTTGAGATCGCCCTCATAAAGCTGGGGGCGAAGGAATGCGTCCTGCTCGTGCGCGCTGGGGAGCGTGCTGATGTCCTCTTTGTCCAGCTGCCAGCGTATGTCGGCGGAGCGAAAGGCGGCTTCGGCGGCGAGGGGCGAGTCGGGGAAGTAGTCGGTAACGCGGCGATAGAGAAGATGCGCGGCCTGCGCGGCGCCCTTGGGCGGATGCGGCTGCGCCGCCTCGGCCTCGAACTCCGCCGCAGCGCCGTAAAGGATTGCGTCGCCGTTGGGAGTCGCCGGGCTCACGATGCCCTTGTCGCGTATCCAGCCGGAGCTGGGATCGGGATTGGCGCCGGGGTCTTTGAACTCGGGCTCGGAGTCGGGGTCCTGCTCGTCCTTGGTGTCAGTGTTGGCGAAGACGTTGACCCAGTCGCCGTTACGCGCGGAGATGACGATCTCGTGGCCGGGAGTGACGGTGGTGATGGGCGGATTGCTGGCGTCGGCCATCACGTACACGTTCGCGACATGCAGGACGGTGGCGCGGGCGGAGCGATCGTATCCGCTCTGGTTGTCGTTGTTTTTGCGGTCCTTTCCCTTTTGCGCCAGCAGCAGGGCGGGGGCAAGCAGAAGAAATGTGACGGCGGCGGCGCTTCGAGAGAGACACATATCTATTCCATTAGACGGGGTTTGCGGCGGTCTGGTGTTCAAGCTCGGCGCGAAGGCCGGGGTCGAGATTACCGCCGGAGGCGATGGCGACGATTTTGGCGGAAGGGGACTGGGTGGCCGAAGGGAGCTCGTGGGCGTGGAACAGGGCCGCAGCCAGGCTGACTGCGCCGGAAGGCTCGGCGGCAATGGAGGTTGCGGCGAGCAGGATGCGCAGCGCCGTGCGAATCTCATCTTCCGTGACCGTTACGATGCCATCTACGAAATGCAGAATGTGCGCGAAGTTGCGCTGGCCGAGCGATTGGGTGCGCAGGCCATCGGCGAGGGTTCGTGTGGTCTTCGCGGCCGGCCATTCCACGAGCGTCTTCGTCTGAAAGGATTCGTGGGCGTCGGCGGCGAGCTCGGGCTCGCAGCCCCAGACCTGGGGTGCGGGGCGGTGGGCCGCCTCGGACGCGAGTTTGCAGGCAGCGGCGACGCCGGAGAGCAGACCGCCGCCGGAGACCGGCGAAAGGACCAGATCCACGTCGGCGAGTTGCTCCAGGATCTCCAGGCCGCAGGTCGCCTGTCCGGCGATGATCGCGTCGTCGTCGTAGGGCGGCACCATGATATAGCCGTGTTGGGCGACCAGCGCCTCCGCCATTTCTCTGCGCTCGGTGCTGGCCGGGCCGACGGTGACGATCTCCGCGCCGAGCGCTTCGGTCGCTGCGCGCTTGATGCGCGGCGCGTTCTCCGGCATGACGATGATGGCCTTGGCGCCGAGCGCACGAGCGGCATAGGCCACTCCCTGCGCGTGGTTGCCGGAGGAGTAGGTGATGACGCCGCGCTGCAACTCGGCGGGCGCAAGCTGCGCGATCTTGTTGTACGCGCCGCGCAGTTTGAAGCTGCCGATGGGCTGCGCGGATTCATCCTTGAGGTAGATATTGGCCGCGCTTTCGGAGAGCTCGGGCGAGCCCGCCATGCGCAGGCGAGCGCGTGTCAGCCGCAGCAGCGGCGTGCGCACGGCGGTGGAGGCGATGCGCTCGCGCGCGGCGTAGATGTCAGTAAGAGAGATCAGTTCGGACATGAGTTTAGATATGGATCAACGCGCCTCGGCCGCATGAAGGATCATCGCAAAGAAATGGACCAGCCGCACATGATCGAGAGCGGAGGGGCCGGCACCGTCGAGATTGAGATGCGAGAGGACGGGGGAGATGAGCGCGGCTTTCAGGGTCTCACTGGGAAGTTCGGCTTCCATCCACTCGGTCTCCGCCGAAGGAATGACGTTGTCGCCCTCGCCGTGAAGAAGGTAGACCGGCGTGGTGAGATGCGCGAGGTGACCGTGTGGGCTGACGCCGGCCATGTCCTGAATGTGGCGCGCCCCGGCTCGTGCGAGGGCAGCGCGCGTAACGGGCGAAGCCGTGTTCATCAACTGCGTGGCCTCGTTGGACTGAGAAGGAGTGAGGTGCGCGAGCGCGATCTTTTCCGCGGCCGGATCCTGATAAAGATGGGCGCGAAGCACGGCACGGATTGCGTTGAGATCGCGCGCGGGCACGAACTCGTCGAGGTGCTCGTATTCGAGCACCAGCGCGCCATACTCATGCGGCGGAAGAATCTCTTCGGTTCCGTTGGGCTGGATGTCCTCGCCGGTGCGATAGTACTGGGCGACGCGAGCCATCTCATCCTGCGAGCCGACAGCGACCACGAACTTGATGCTGGGACGGAACTCGGGATTGGTTGCAGCAAGCAGCGAGAGGCCGCCCGAGAAGCTGAGCCCAAGCACGCCGACGGGATGGCCGCCGTTGGCGTGCGCCATCCACTGAGCCGACTCGCCGATGGTGGTGATGGAGTTGGCGCCGATATGGTAGTCCTTAATGTCCGGCAGCTCAGGTGTGAGCACGCGAAGGCCACACGACGCGATGGCCGAAGAAAACGTGACCAATCGCGGTTCGTCGATGCCGAGATAATGCACGCCGTGCAATACGATCAGCGCCGGTGCGTTGGGATGAGCCGAGGGCACATAAAGCCGCGCGCGCACCGTGCCGCTGGGCAGCGAGAGTTGCAACTCCTGGGTTTGAATCGGTTCGGTGACGAGCCGGTGCAACAGCCAGGGAACTGGCTTGTTGGCGACGAGATCGAGCACCGCTACGGATTGCAGGTGCGCGCGCGCGAAGGGCCAGCCGAGCCACAGCAGCAGAACGAGCAGCGCAAGAAAGATAAGCTGGCGCGCGCGGGCGCTGGAGGATTTTGCGAGACGTTGACGGCGAAGCTGCGCAGCCAGTCGCGCGGTTTTACTTGGCGAGGGCGGACGGCGATGAGAGATCGGGGGCAACGATTCTCCGGCTGGGCGCATGCTCAGCGGCGCACCAGCAACAGGACAGTCAGGATGACGAGAATGACAATCAACGGCAGCAGAATCGCGAGCAGTGCATTGCTGGTTGCGACGCGGCGCTCGAGACCGGCGGCGCGCTCCTCGGCAGATTCGGCGGCTGCGCGGGCCGCCTGGGCCGCGGCTTCTACCTGCGCCAGCCGCTCGCCCTGCTCGTTGAGCTGGCGATAGAGACCTTCATGGGATGCGGTCGCGCGGCGCAGATCGCCGCTAATATCTTCAGCCATCTGCGCCAGCGCCTTGTGCGTGGACTCCTCGCCCGCTGTTTTGGACTGCAAGAAGCGGTCTGCTGCAGGCAATAAGCGGGCGATGTGCGGGAGGAGTTCGAATAGCTGTGCGAGAGCCTTGGGCCACATGGCGGGGAGTCCTGAGTGAATCGGTGGACCGGTGGGCAGGAATCAATAATGAATCAAGGAACGACGACCGCGGAATGCTCAAGGCGGCGCGTTCGACGATGTTTGAGAAGGAGCGCGACGATCGTGCAGAGCAGAATTGCGGTAATCAATCCTTGCGACC
>Ga0207933_1001372_pt1 | contig 18695 bp, 12 predicted proteins | sample NGESurdeep092012_4_FD_184488 | JGI IMG/M metagenome (GOLD analysis project Ga0207933, IMG submission 184488) | Arctic peat soil microbial communities from Barrow, Alaska - NGEE Surface sample F53-3 deep-092012 (SPAdes) | ecosystem: Environmental > Terrestrial > Soil > Wetlands > Peat ...
CGGCGAGGACCGGGTGGCGCTGGACGGTGCGGCTCCACCGGTACCAGAAGCCCCGGGGCGACGGCTCGGCGGCGTTCTGGAGGAGGCCGGGGACGTGCAGGCTGTCGATGGCCCGGCCGGAGAAGCCCAGCATGGCCGGCAGCAGGGTGACGGCGGCCGCCATGACGAGCACCACGGCGGCGATGGCCCCGACGGCCAGACCCCGCATGAACGGCAGCTGCAGGATGAACAGGCCGAGCAGCGAGAGGATCACCGTGGTGCCGGCGAACACCACCGACCGTCCCGACGTGGCCAGGGAGACGGCGGTGGCCTGGCGGGGGGTCCGGCCCTCGGCCAGTCCCTGCCGGTAGCGGGTCACGATGAACAGCGCGTAGTCGATGCCCACCCCGAGGCCGATCATGGCCATCATCTCGGGGGCGAAGGTCGGGGTGGTGATGACATGGGACAGCAGGTCGAGCACGGCGAAGGCGATGGCGATCCCGAACAGCGCGGTGATGATGGGAAGCCCCATGGCCACCACCGAGCCGAAGGCCAGCAACATGATGATGATGGCGGCCAGGATGCCGATCCCCTCGCTCGCGCCCGGCTTCCCCCCGGCCACCAGGCTGATGGCCTGACCGCCCAGGGCCACGTGGTAACCGGGGGCAGCGAAGGACTGGGCGGTGGAGACCACCTGCTTGATGGCGTCCTGGGGCAGGTCGCCGGCCTGCTGGTCGAAGACCACCTGCACGTAGGCGATGTGACCGTCGGTGGAGATCTGGTGGGTCCCGGCGGCGCTGAACGGGCTGACCACCTGCGACACGTGGGCCAGCGGGGTGAGGGCCGCCACCAGCTTGGCCGTCTGGTCCTTCACCGAGGCCGCCGTGACCGGTCCGGTGGTGGTGATGACCACCTGGGCCGGGCTGCCCTTCTGACTGGGGAAGGCCTGGTTGAGGATCTGCTGTACCGGCTGGGCCCCGCCGGTGAGGTTGTTGGAGAAGTTGCTCCCGAACGCCTGGGCCCCGACGTTGAATCCCACCAAGGCGACGAGCCAGAGGATCAGCACCCACCAGCGGTGGTCGTGACACCAGCCGGCCATCCGGGCCAGGCCGCTCTCCTCGGCCGGCTGTGACTCGGGCCGGGCCGGTGCGGGTCGGGAAGGGGACATGGTGGCAGCCATGGATCGAAACTAATCCACGACCGGTCGGGATCGACCCATCCCCGACCTCCCGGACGACCGGTCGGAACGGTGCGCCCCCGTCCCGCCCGCCCCGCCCTGCATCAACCGGAGTCCAGGCTCCGTTGCCGCCCCTGTCGGAGACCGCACGTGGCGCTTCCGAGCCGACCGCGGCCGGCGTCACGGCTGGTCGGGCACCCGCCGGCGCACCACCGGGTCGTCGGCGCCGGCGCCCGGGCGTCGGTCGTCGGAGAACGCCGGGTCGACCAGCTCCTCGAGCACGTACCGGGTAACCCAGGCCGGGGCGTTGTAGTGACCGTCCCGTTGCGCCCGGCGGAAGCGCTCCACCGCCGGGAACTCACCGATCGGTGTCGACCGGATGAGCGCCTGCATGTCGGTGTCCACCAGACCCGGGGAGAGTGCGTAGGCGGCCAGGCCGTGGGGGCGCTCCTCGCGGGCCACCACCTCGGTGATCATCTCCACGGCGGCCTTGGACCCGCAGTAGGCCGCCCACCCCTCGTAGGGCCGGGTGGCCGCGCCCGACGACACGTTGACCAGGACGCCGACGCCCGGTCGGGACCGGACGTGCCGGGCGAACGTGGCCGACCCGTGCACCACCCCCAACACGTTGGCCTCGATGTTGGCCCGTAGGGCGGCCGGGTCGGCGTCGGCCAGCGGCCCGATGGGGGCCAGGAGCCCGGCGTTGTTGACCCACAGGTCGATCCGGCCGAACCGTCCGACCACTTCGTCGGCGAATGCGTCCACGCCGGCGGCATCGGTCACGTCCACCGACCCGATGACGGCCCGGGCCCCGGGCGGCGGGTCGGGACGGGTGCGGGCGCACAGCCCGAGCCGGACCCCTTCGGCGGCAAGGTCTTCGGCCATCCCGGCACCGAGGCCGCGGCTGGCCCCGGTGACCACCGCCACCAGGGACCGGCGCGGGACGACGGCCATCTCGGGACTCAGCCCTCCGTGGACACGAAGACGTTCTTCACGTCGCTGTACGAGGCCGGGGCCTCGAGGCCCAGCTCCCGCCCGAAGCCCGACTGCTTCATTCCCCCGAAGCTGGTCTGTACCCGTACCGAGCTGTGCGAGTTCACCGAGAGGTTCCCGGCCTGCACGGCCCGGGCCATGCGCAACGCCCGGGCGCCGTCACGGGTCCAAATGGAGCCGGACAGCCCGTAGGGCGTGTCGTTGGCCAGGCGGACGGCGTCCTCCTCGTCGTCGAAGGGGATGACGGCCACCACCGGGCCGAAGATCTCCTCTCGGGCCAGGCGCCACTCCGGCCCCGCCGGGGCCACCACGGTGGGAGGGAACCAGAAGCCGGGGCCGTCGGGAACGGTCCCGGTGGCGAAGGTCTCGACGGCCACCCCTCCCGGTCCGCCCATACCCGGGGCCAGGAAGCCTTCGACCACCCGGCGGTGGGCCGCGGTGACCAGCGGGCCCATCTGGACGGACGGGTCGGTGGGGTCCCCGACCGTCCACCGGGCCACGGCGTCGGTGAGCAGGTCGAGGTAGCGGTCGAAGACGGTGCGTTGCACCAGCACCCGGCTGCGGGCGCAGCAGTCCTGTCCGGCGTTGGCGAAGACGCCCCCCGGGGTGGCGGCGGCGGCCCGCTCGATGTCGGCGTCGTCGAAGATCACCGACGCCGACTTCCCGCCCAGCTCCAGAGTGACCCGCTTGATGGTGCCCGATGCCCGGCTCATGACGTCGCGGCCCACCTCGGTGGAGCCGGTGAAGGCCACCTTGGCCACGTCGGGGTGCTCCACCAATCGGGTCCCCACCACCGACCCCTTGCCCACCAACACCTGCAGCACACCCTCGGGGATCCCGGCGTCGAGGGCCAGCTCGGCCAGACGGAGGGCGGTGAGCGGGGTGATCTCGGCCGGCTTCACCACGATGGTGTTGCCCGTGGCCAGGGCCGGGCCCACCTTCCACGAGGTGATGGCGATGGGGAAGTTCCACGGGACGATGGCCCCGACCACGCCCAACGGCTCGGGGAAGGTCATGTCCACACCACCGGCCACCGGCACCGTGGCCCCTCGGTGCTTGTCCACTGCTCCGGCGTAGAAATACAGCACCTCGGCCACCATGCCCACCTCGTCGCGACTGTCTCGGATGGCCTTGCCCACATTGGCCGTCTCCAGTTGGGCCAGCTCCTCGGCGTGCTCCTCCACCTGGGCGGCGAAGCGGCGCAGCAGACGGGCCCGGTCGGCGGGGGCCACCGCCCGCCAGGCCGGCGCGACCGCCAGCGAGCGCGCCACCGCCTCGTCGGTCTCCCCCACCCCGCTGAGGGGCAGGTCGGTGATGGCCGACTCGGTGGCCGGGTTGACCACGGTGGTCGTGTCGCTGCTCATGCGGGCTCCTTGGTGGTGGTCTCGGATCGGTCGGCGGCCGCGTCGACCAGGGCGGTGAACAGTCGGACATCGCCGGTCTCCTCGGGATGCCACTGGACGCCGACCACGAACCCCGGACCGGTTCGCTCCACGGCCTCCACCACGCCGTCCTCGCTGCGGGCCACCACCACCAGCCCTTCCCCCAGTCGGTCGATGGCCTGGTGGTGGCTGCACAGGACCTCGGTCCGCTCGCCCAGGAGCCGGCGGACCTCGCTCCCCGGCTCGGTGAGTACGGTCACCGGCCCGAAGGCGCCGGGCCGGGGCTGGTGCCGGGTGGAGTCGAGACGATCGGGCAGCTGCTGGACGAGGTCGCCGCCGAGGCAGACGTTGAGCACCTGCAGGCCGCGGCAGACGGCCAGCAGGGGTACGTCGCGGTCCAGGGCGGCGCGGACCAGACCCAGCTCCAGCTGGTCGCGCTGGACGCTGGTCCCGCCGTTGCGCGCATCGGGCTCGGCGTCGTAGCGGGCGGCGTCGAGGTCACCGCCACCGATCAGGACCAGGCCGTCGAGGGCCGACACCAACCGGTCGGCCCGGTCGGCCGGGTCCGCGGCATCGCCGGATGGGGGAAGAAGGAGCGGCTCACCTCCGGCCGCCTCGACCACGTCGAGGTACCGTCCGGGGACCAGGGCGGCGTCACGCTCCCACGACCACCACGAGGTGGTCTGTCGGTAGGTGGTGACCCCGATGAGGGGGCGTCGCCCGGGGGATGGCATGGCGTCCAGTATCCCACTGCCGTCGCGGCACCCCGGTAAGGTGCGCAGGCGACGACGGGGCCCGGGATCGGACGCCCCGGCGTCATCGACGGCGGTACCGAGGACGGGCACCCCTGGCCCGGGAGGGAGACAGCGATGGCACGACTCGACGGCAAGGTTGCGGTGATCACCGGGGCCGGCAGCGGGATCGGGCGGGTGGCGGCATCGCTCTTCGCCGCCGAGGGGGCCAGGGTGGTGGTGGCCGACGTGGTGGCCGACCAGGCCGAGTCGGCCATGGCCGAGATCGTGGAGGCCGGCGGCGCGGCCACGGCGGTGACGGTGGACGTCTCCGACGAGGCCCAGGTGCAGGCCATGGTGGCCACCGCCGTCACCACCTACGGCGGCCTGCACGTGCTGTTCAACAACGCCGGCATCTTCCCCGACGACGACGGCGGGATCCTCGACACGCCTCCCGAGACCTGGCAGAAGGTGATGGATGTCAACCTGAAGGGCGTCTGGCTGGGCTGTCGGGCCGGGGTACCGGCCATGTTGGAGTCGGGCGGCGGCTCCATCGTGAACGTGGCCTCGTTCGTGGCCCTGGTGGGAGCGGCCACCGCCCAGATGGCCTACACCGCCTCGAAGGGAGGGGTGTTGGCCATGACCCGCGAGCTGGCCGTGGAGTACGCCCGCCGGGGCATACGGGCCAACTCGATCTGTCCCGGGCCCATCGAGACACCCCTACTGGCCGAGCTCCTCTCCGACCCCGAACGACGACAGCGCCGGCTGGTGCACATCCCCATCGGTCGGTTCGGCCGGCCCGAGGAGATCGCCAAGGCCGCGCTGTTCCTGGCCTCCGACGACGCCTCCTTCGTCACCGGCTCCGCCCTGGTGGTCGACGGGGGCATCACCGCGGCCTACGTGACCCCCGAGTAGCGCTGGACGACTCGGCACGACTGGGCCAGAGTGCTTGCATGCTGACCCTCGAGACGCTCCCCCACCAGATCCAGTCGGGCGACATCGACACCGTGGTGGTGGCGTTCCCCGATCTGCAGGGCCGACCGGTGGGGAAACGGGTCACCGGATCGTTCTTCATCGACCACGTGCTGCCCCACGGGATCGAGGTGTGCGACTACCTGATGGCCTGCGACGTCGACATGGAGCCGCTGCCCGGCTACCGCTTCGCCAACTGGGAGACCGGCTACGGCGACCTGCACGCCGTCATCGACCCCCAGACCGTCCGTCCCCTGCCCTGGCTGCCGGGCAGCGCCCTGGTGCTGTGCGACCTGTTGACCCTGGACGGCGAGCCGGTCGAGGTGTCACCCCGCCAGATCCTGCGCCGCCAGCTGGAGCGGGCCGCCCGCCACGGACTCGAGGTGAAGTGCGCCACCGAGCTCGAGTTCTACCTCTTCCTGGACTCCTTCGCCGAAGCGGCCGGCAAGCACTGGCAGGACCTGGCCCCCCACGCCGACACCATCGAGGACTATCAGCTGCTCCAGACGTCGCGTGAGGAGTACATCATCGGGAAGATCCGAAACCAGATGGTCGAGGCCGGCATTCCCATCGAGTTCTCCAAGGGGGAGGCGGGCATTGGCCAGCACGAGATCAACATCACCTACGGCGATGCACTCGAGGTCGCCGACCGGCACCTGGTGTTCAAGAACGGGGTGAAGGAGATCGCGTCGGGTTTCGGGAGGGCCGCCACCTTCATGGCCAAGTGGACCATGGACAGTGCCGGCTCCTCGTGCCACATCCACACCAGCCTGTGGGACGCCGAACACGGCACCCCGCTGATGGCGCCGGTCGACGGCGAGCCCTCGGCCTCGGGCTACTCCGCCGTCGGGGCCCAGTTCGTGGCCGGGCAGCTCTTCGCCGCCGATCAGTTGGCCTGGTGCTTCGCCCCGTACGTGAACTCGTACCGCCGGTACGTGCCCGACTCGTGGGCGCCGACCGCCATGGTGTGGGGCGAGGACAACAGGACCTGTGGGTTCCGGGCGGTGGGCAGTGGGGCCGGACGGCGGGTGGAGAGTCGCATACCGGGGGCGGACGCCAATCCGTACATCGCTCTGGCCGCAGCCATCGCCGGAGGGCTGTGGGGCATCGAGCACCAGCTCGAGCTCCCGCCGGCCTTCACCGGCAACGCCTACAGCACCCCTGGCCTTCCCCACATCCCGACCACGCTGGCCGAGGCCATCGACCTCTTGGCCGACAGCGAGGTGGCCGCCGAGGCCTTCGGGCCCGACGTCCATCACCACCTGCTCAATACCGCCCGCCAAGAGTGGGCCGCGGCCAACCGGGTGGTCACCGACTGGGAGCTGGCCCGCAACTTCGAACGCATCTGAACTGAAGGAATGCCGTGCACGGCGTGCCCACAGGATTGTCTCGGGTGATCGCGCTAGCTTCGGGTCGGTGAGGTTGCAGGAGAGGGTGGCTGGGTCCATCGAGAGCATGAGGAGATACGGCACCTTCGTCCTCCACGGCAAGGCCAACCGTGGCTACTGCCTCACCTGCGCCCATCGGACGCTCTTCGTGGAGACCGGTCCCTGGCTGGCCAATGACTACCTGTGCGTGCGCTGCCACTCCATGCCGCGGTGGCGTGGGATCATCCGGGTCCTCAATACCCGGTTCCCGGACTGGCGCGACCTGGACATGCACGAGTGCGGTGCCGGCGGACTGGCCACCGTCAAGTTCCGGCGCGAGGCGCGGGGCTACTCCGGCTCCCGATACCTCCTTCCCGACGTGCCCCGCGGCCAGCTCGTCGGGATTGTCTCGTGCCAGGACCTCGAGGATCTGACCTTCCCGGACGAGTCGTTCGACCTGTTCGTCACCCAGGACGTACTGGAGCATGTACTGCGGCCCGAGCGGGCGATGGCCGAAATCGCCCGTGTGCTGCGCCCCGGAGGCGCCCATGTGTTCACGGTGCCCATCTCGCACGGAAATCCGACGCTCATCCGTGTCGCCCCCTCGGACACCGGGATGGAGTACCTGCTGCCCGCCGACTACCACGGGGAGGTGGGCAACCCGGAGCGATCCCTGGTCATGCGCGAGTGGGGTGACGACTTCGCGGAGTTCGTCTCCGAGCACGGTGGCCTCACCACAGAGACCATCGAGTTGCGCAACCGGAGACTCGGGCTCGACGGGAGCCCTGGCCATCCTCTGCAGGTCCTGATCTCCCGCAAATGAGGCACGGGGCACATCCGAGATCGGTCCACCCACCGGGGCGCCCCCGACCACCTCAGCACTCGTCACGCCACCAGCCCAGGTAGGCGGGGGGAGGGCCCCAGCCCGGTTGCACCCCGGGTGCGGCGAGTGCCGATCGGGGCACCGATGCTACATTTCGGGGTCAATGACGCGGCCAGGGACGGGGGGTCTGGAGTGGTGTCGTCACGTACGAGTGCGGTGACCGTCCGATGAGGACCCTTGTCGTCGTCGAGTTCTTTCCCTGGCCGGCTACCAACGGTGGTCTCATCCGCGCCGCCAATTCCGTCGAAGCGCTCGCCCAAATTGGCGAATTGGACCTGTTCGTCTTCCACGACAAGCGCAAGCCCGAGCCGGTGGTGCCTCCCACGGTGCGCATCTCCAACCTGGTGACCACCGGCTACCCCGTGTCCGGATGGCTCCGGTGGAGGGCACGGTGGTTGCTCCAGCGAGGCGTCCCGACCCAGATCGCCAGCCGTATGGCCGACCTCGGACCCCGCACGGACTTTGCCTCGCTGGAGATCGCCCCCTACGACCTGGTGTGGTTCAGCTCGGCCCGGGCCTACGAGTGGCTCGGCCGACCCCACCTCGGACCAACGGTGGTTGACTTCATCGACCTCGAGGACGAGAAGGAGCACCAGCGCGCCGCCATCATGCGGCGGAAGCCGGCCGTCACCACCCACCAGCGATTCGACCGGTTCCTCTCGGCCCGGGAGGCGGATGTCAACGCCGGAGACTGGACCCGCATCCAGCGGTCGATCGCCGCCGAGGCCGACCGGGTGCTGCTCTGCTCCGACCTGGACGTGGAGCGGAGTGGACTGGCCAACGCCGAAGTGGTGGTCAACTCCTATCAGCGGCCGTTCCGGCCGGCCGGCCGTCACCACCCGGGAGCCTCGCCGGTCATCCTGCTGCCGGCCACGTTCGACTACGAGCCCAATGTCGACGGGGCCAAGTGGTTGGCCCGGGACATCGGCCCACTGGTACGTCAGCAGCTACCCGGCACGGAGATCCGACTGGTCGGACACACCACGCCGGCGGTCGAGGCCCTCCACGATCCACCGGCAGTGACGGTGGTGGGTCGAGTCCCGGACATGGCGACCGAGCTGGCCCGAGCCGATGTCGTCGTCGTGCCGGTCCGTTTCGGGAGCGGCACCCGACTGAAGATCCTGGAGGCGTTCGCCCACCGGGTGCCCGTGGTGTCCACCACCATGGGGGCGGAGGGGCTCGGCGCCGAGGACCGGACCCATCTGCTCATCGCCGATCGGCCCGAGGAGTTCGCCGACGCCATCTACCGGCTCCGGTCGTCGCCGACGCTGCACCAGCGCCTCGTGGACGCGGCCGAGGAGTTCTATGCCGAGCGCTACGCGTCGTCCGTGGCCGGGGCACGCGTCCAGCAGCTCGCTCGCGAGCTGTCCGAACCGGGAGCCCCGACCCGACACCCGGCCCGGGCCGGCCTGTCACGTAGGGTCGAGGCGATGCACGTGATCGCCCACTACCTGCCGCAGTACCACCCGATTCCGGAGAACGACGAGTGGTGGGGCACGGGGTTCACCGAGTGGACCAACGTCACCAAGGCCCGGCCACTCTTCTGGGGCCACCAACAGCCCCATCTGCCCTCCGACCTCGGCTTCTACGACCTCCGGGTGCCCGAGGTCCGAGAGGCCCAGGCCGACCTGGCCCGTGATCACGGGGTGACGGCCTTCTGCTACTGGCACTACTGGTTCGGTGGCAAGCGCCTCCTCGAGCGCCCGTTCGACGACACCCTCACCTCCGGCTCGCCCGATTTCCCGTTCTGTCTGGCCTGGGCCAATCAGACCTGGTCGGGCATCTGGCACGGCGCCCCCAACCGCATCCTGGTCGAGCAGACCTATCCCGGTCAGGACGACGAACGGCGGCACTTCGAGTACCTGCGCACGGCGTTCGAGGACGATCGCTACGTGCGGATCGCCGGTCGGCCACTGCTGTTCATCTACAAGCCGGCCGACCTGCCCGAACCGGCCCGGTTTGTCGAGCGCTGGCAGAAGATGGCCAGCGACGCCGGGTTCGACGGGCTCTACCTGGTGGCCGGGATGGGCGAGTCCGACTACCCCACCCACGCCGAGGACGGATTCGATGCCGCCGTCTGGTACGAGTTCCCCTTCGGCGAGGACCGCGGCTCCCGCATGCGGGAGCGGTTGATGGCCCGGGGCTACCTGCGCGGGCCCAAGCGCTATCCCTATCGGTGGACCTTCCCGGAGCCCCCCACCGACCTTGCCGGCCCGGTCTTTCCCTGCGTCTATCCCAACTGGGACAACACCCCCCGCTCGGGACGGGGTGGGGTCCTGGCCCTCGACTCCACGCCGGAGCGGTTCGGCGCCCAGGTCCGTCGGGCCGTGGAGCTGGTCGCCGAACTCCCGGTGGACCAGCAGGTCCTGATGATCAAATCGTGGAACGAATGGGCCGAGGGGAACTACCTCGAGCCCGATCGTCAGTACGGGAAGGCCCGCCTCGAAGCGCTGGCCGTCGAGTTGGCCCGGGCCCGGGGTGAGGTCCGGAGGATCTAATCCCGTCACGCCGGTCATCGGACCCGATGGCCCGAGTGTGAACCAAACAGGTGGTCGGTGACGAAGTACCGGTATGGGACCGTCGCTCGACACCGCCACCGTCACGGCCGGGGGGGTGTCCGGGGAGGCCCGGGGCAGGGGCAGGTCGGTCGGCGACCGTGTCATGGGAGGCCTGGCCCGACTGCTGGTCAAGGCCTTCTTCCGTGGGGTAGAGGTGGAGCACGGTGAGCGCCTCGGGTCAGGTCGGCCCACCGTGCTGGTGGCCGACCATCGCAACGGGCTGGTGGACGGCCTCCTGTTGATGGCCGCCCTGGACAGGTACCCCCGGTTCCTGGCGAAGTCCACCCTCTTCCGCAATCCCCTGCTGTGGCCCTTCCTCCAGCTGGGCGGGGTCGTTCCCATCTACCGCACCCAGGACGGCGGCTCACCCGTCGGGAACCGGCGGGCCTTCGCCCGGTGTCACCGGCTGTTGGTGGACGGCGGGATGGTGGCCATCTTCCCCGAGGGCATCAGCCACGACGAGCCGACCCTCCAGCCCCTGAGGACCGGGGCCGCCCGCATCGCCCTGTCCGCCGCCGCCACCGGGGTGGGTGACGTGGAGACGGTGGCCGTCACCCTGATCTACGACGACAAGCAGCGGTTCCGGTCGAGGGCCCTGGTCCGCGTGGGCGTACCTTCCTCCACCCTTCCGTGGTCGGAGGCCTACCGGAATGACGAGCAGGGCGCCGTTCGCTCCCTCACCGACGACCTGGCCGGGCGGCTGCGCCGAGACGGCAGCGAGTACGCCTCCTGGGCCGAAGCGTCGATGCTCGCCGCGGTGGCCGACGTGGTCGTCCGTCCCACCACCGTGCTGCCCGATCCGGTCAGCCTGGTCGACCGGGCCCCGGTCGTCGCCGACCTCACCCGGGCCCTGCAGGCACCGATGTCCGGGGCTACCACGGCGGCGAAGGCCGCACTGGAGGCGGCCTACGGCGAGTACGGCAAGGCGCTCGATCTGATGGGGCTGGACGATGCCCAGGTGGCCGCCGACTACGGGTCGGGACGACTCCGATGGGACCTGGCCCGGGCCGCGGCCACCGTGCTCGTGGCCCTCCCCTTCGCCGTCCTCGGGATCGCCGTCCATACCGTGCCCTACGGGGTGGTCAAGCTGGCCAGCCGGGTGCCGGACAACGAGGGCATGCGGGCCACCGTCAAGGTACTGGGCAGCTTCTTCCTCTACACCCTGACCTATGTGGCCATCGGGGTGGCCGTCGGCCGGGTCGGAGGAGCCGGGCTCGGCGTCGTGGCCGCGGCAGCCGCCCCGATCTGTGGGTACGCGGCCGTCCGGATGATCGAACGGATCCGCGGCGTAGGTGGGGCCATCGCCGGCTACCGGGCCGTGCGGAGCGGGGGCCCGGTCACCGAGACGGTCCGTCAGCGACGGGCCGCGGTGGTCGACACCGTCCGCTCGGTGTTGGACCTCCACGTGGCCCCCGGTCCTTGACGAACCGCGACCACCCTGTCACCATGGATTCCACTATGTACCGCACCTCGACCTCGGACCTCCTCCTTACCTGACGGCGAACGCCACATCGCGTTCGCCCGCAACCTCCTGAGCCCCAGTGGCCAGGAGGTTTTTTGTTGGCCCGACGAGGATCCGACCCCGCCTGAATCCGAGCACCGAGCACCAAAGGGAGCAGCACCGTGAGCAGCGAATCCGACGGCACCCCGACCACCGTCCCCGGCCACGCGGGCCCGGCCCACCGGCTGGCCATGCCCTGCGATGTTTCTCCTATGCCCTTCCACCTCTACCGGCCCTACCGTCCCCTGACCCTTCCGGACCGTACGTGGCCGGACCAGGACATCACCGCCGCCCCCCGGTGGGCCAGCGTGGACCTGCGCGACGGCAACCAGGCCTTGGTCGACCCCATGGACCCCGAGCGGAAGCTGCGGCTGTTCGAGACGCTGGTGGCCATCGGGTTCAAGGAGATCGAGGTGGGGTTCCCCTCGGCCTCCCAGACCGACTACGACTTCCAGCGCCAGATCATCGACGGTGGGCTGATCCCTGACGACGTGACCATCCAAGTCCTGGTCCAGTGCCGGGAGGAGCTCATCGAGCGCACGTTCGAATCCCTGGTCGGCGCCCCCCGGGCAATCGTCCACTTCTACAACTCGACCTCCGAACTCCAGCGCCGGGTGGTGTTCGGGCTGGACCGGGGCGGGATCACCGAGATCGCGGTGAACGCCGCCCATCTGTGTAAGAAGTTCGAGTCCACCCTGCCGGACACCGAGATCCGCTACGAGTACTCCCCCGAGAGTTTCACCGGCACCGAGCCGGAGTTCGCCGTGGAGATCTGCGAGGCGGTGATGGAGGTCATCCAGCCCACTCCCGAGCGACCCCTCATCGTCAACCTGCCCAACACCGTGGAGATGTACGGCCCCAACGTCTACGCCGACGTGATCGAGTGGTTCGGCCGGACCATCGCCCACCGTGACTCCATCATCCTCAGCCTGCACCCCCACAACGACCGGGGAACGGCGGTGGCCGCCGCCGAGCTGGCCGTGATGGCCGGTGCCGACCGGGTGGAAGGCACACTGTTCGGCAACGGAGAGCGGACCGGCAATGTGGACATCGTCACCCTGGCCATGAACCTCTTCTCCCAGGGCGTGGACCCGGCCCTCGACTTCAGCGACATCGACAAGGTCCGCCGGGTGGCGGAGTACGCCACCCGGATGCCGGTGCACCCCCGTCACCCGTACGCCGGTGATCTCGTCTACACCGCCTTCTCCGGCTCCCACCAGGACGCCATCAAGAAGGGCTTCGCCGCCCTCGGCGAGGAGTACCCACACTGGGAGGTCCCCTACCTGCCCATCGATCCCAGCCACACCGGTCGGACCTACGAGGCCATCATCCAGGTCAACAGCCAGTCCGGCAAGGGGGGTGTGGCCTACGTGATGGACACGGAGCACGGACTCGACCTCCCCCGTCGACTGCAGGTGGAGTTCTCGAAGGAGGTCCAGGCCATCACGGAGGACAGCGGGACGGTGATTCACGCCGGTGAGATGTGGGACGTCTTCTCCCGGACCTACCTGCCCGACGATGCCGGGATGCGGCTGATCGGGAGCGAGGTCACCACCGGAGGGCAGCGCACCACGGTGACGGCCCAGCTGCTGGTGGACGGGGAGCCCCGCACGGTCATGGGCCAGGGCAACGGGCCCATCGATGCCCTGCTCGGCGCCCTCCGGGCCGACCTGGGCATCGACTTCGAGGTCAAGGACTACAACCAGCACGCCCTCACCGCGGGCAGTGGGGCGTCGGCCGTGGCCTACGTCGAGGCCGAGGGTCCCGACGGATCGACCTGGTGGGGGGTGGGCATGGACTCGAGCATCCTCGACGCCTCCCTCCATGCCGTGGTCAGTGCGGCCAACCGCGACCTCGAGCGCCGGACCGCGTCCTCGGACTGAACGACGTCTCGGGTCCCGGGGTTACGATGCAGGCTGCGCCCGGACCCATGGCCGGGGTGCCTTTGATGCAGGGGGGAGTTTCAGGTGGCCACACCCATGAGTGTCGGCGGAGTGACGGGTGCGCCCGGGGGCGACGGCCGCCTCGTCGCCCGCAGGGCCGGCGGCTGGACCAACGCCATCGCCCGCCGCGACGACTTCATCAACGAACGGCTGACCCACCTCGCCGATGACGCCCTGGTGGTGAACGTGGGGTGCGGCGTGGTGCGGCGCTTCGAGGCCGCCTGCCCCCGCTTTCTGGCCACCGACCTCCGGGTCCTGGACAACGTGGACTTCGCCTCGGACGCCACCGCCCTCCCCCTGGCCGACGGTTCAGTGGACCTGGTCCTCTCGCTGGAGCTGGTCGAGCACGTGCCGGAGCCGGCCGCAGTATTGCGCGAGATCGCCCGGGTCCTGAAGCCCGGAGGCACGGTCATCCTCTCCGTGCCCTCCACCGTCCCCCGCCATGATGACCACGACTACTGGCGCTTCACCGCCCAGGGACTCGAGAAGCTGGGATCGAGGACGTTCGAGAACGGTGAGGTCCACGTGTTCGGAGGCACCTTCGAGGCCCTCGGCTACCTGGCCGAGTACTACACGGCCCTGAGCTTCCACGTCCTGCACCTCAAGGGTCGCCGCGTCCGCCAGCTATTCCCGACCGTGGGCTACTGGCTGGACCGCAGGACTGCCTGGTCGTCGTCCCGCACGGCCCTCCACACCCTGGCCTTCGACCTGCTCTTCGTGGGCACGGCGCCGGCCGGCTGAGTCAGTCCGTCGAATCGGTCCGTTGAGCGACGGTTCGGGTGGAGCCCATGAGGCAACAGTCGTTGTATGATCTGCATTCGACCTCTGGCAGGGAGTGAGCGCACCGTGTGGCCATGTGAATCGGGTTCGGCTGTAGCAATTCGGCCGATCCCTGCATCGGAACGGCGCTGACCGTGCTCGTCGGTGCCGCCATCGGCTCCAACCCCATCACCGCCCTGCTGGTAGCGGTGGTCCTGTTCGCCCTGGGGCGGGTCATCATCAACCGGGTGGCCTTTGCTGAGGCCTATCCGTGGCTGGTCAAGCTGATGACCATCAGCCTGGTCCTCCACCTCCTGGCCGCTCCGGCCCAAATCTTGGTGACCCAGCACTTCTACCACGGGATCTCCGACTGGACTCGGTACACGCATCAAGGGGCGCTCCTGGCCCCCGACTTCCGCCACTTCAACTTCACGCTGAGCGGAGCGAATGTCCGTCAGATCGTGAACGACGGATCGGTGAGCATCGCCACCGGCATCGTGATGGCGTTCGTGGGGGCCAACGACCTGGCCACCTTCCTCGTCTTCAGCTGGCTGTCCTTCATCGGTGCCATTCTCTTTTTCCGGGCCTTCAGCCTCACGTTCCGGGGCGCCGACCCGCACCGGTATGCCCTGTTGGTGTTCTTCTTCCCTTCCTTGATCTTCTGGACGGCGGATGCCAGCAAGGAAGCCATCATGACCATTGCCCTGGCCATGGTGGCCTACGGCACGGCCAAGATCCTGGCCCGGCAGAAGGGGGGCTTCGTGCTCCTCATACCCGGCGCGGTCCTCGCCTTCTATATCCGCCCCAATGAGTTGGTCCTCGTCCTGACGGCATTCGTGGTGGCCCTAGTCGTGCCGACGGCAAACGTGCGCCAGAACTACGGTGGAGTCCGACGGGTGATCAGTGTGATCTTCTGCGCCGTACTGCTCACGGTCTCGTTCAACCTGACGCAGCACTACCTCGTCCGCAAGGGCTCGATCTCCGGTCAACTGGCCACCACGAGCAAGAACAACAGCCTGGCCGGGAGCGGTGGCATTCCCTATTCGACGAGTCCCGCCACCTACCCGCGCGATGTGTACGAAGTTCTGTTCAATCCCCTGCCGGTCAATTTCCACGGCTTCGGAGAGCTGGTGGCGGCCGGAGAGAACACCTTGCTCCTGGGCCTGTTGTTCCTGTCGCTCCGACAACTCCGCATCATCCCGAGGGCGGCGTTCGCGCGCCCCTACGTCATGATGTGCCTGATCTACACCGCCGGCTTCATGTACGCCTTCGCCGCCCTTGGCAACCTCGGACTCATCGAACGCGAGCGCTCCATGCTGCTCCCGTTCCTCCTGGTGCTCCTGGGCATCCCGCGCTCTCCCAAACACACACGGCACCCCTACGACTGGGAGCTCCGCCGTAGAGCCCGGCTACAGCGCCGGCAGGCCATCGAGGCCGCTCGGACCAGGCGGCGGCCCACGAGGCCCGCCCCCACCAGCCCCTGAGCCGACCTGGAGCAGGTCGGCTCGGCCAACGCCCCAAGCTCGGCCCTCAGAAGCGGTTCAACCGCTTGAAGATGCCCTTGGTCTGCTTGTAGAGGGTCACGAACTCGGCGAAGAGGACCTCGTACTCGGCCGCCGTGGCCGGGTTGGGGGTATAGGTGCGGCGGATCTCCACCATGGCCGGAATGTCGCCGACACCGATCCGGTCCAGCGCCATCAGGGTGATCAGGGCCGCTCCCCGCACGTTGGCCAGCACCGGGTCGACCACCTGGCGGATCTCGCGGCCCAGCACGTCGGCGTGGATCTGGGCCCACTGGTCCGAGTTGGCCCCTCCCCCGATGAAGGCCAGCGAGTCGAGCTGCCGACCGGCGAACTTCTCCACCGCCTCGAGCAGCCACCTCGAGTTGAAGGCCACGCCCTCGAAGACGGCCCGGACCATCTGGGCGCGGGTAGTGGCCAGTGAAAGGTTGTGGAAGCCGCCCCGGATGGTGTGGTCGTCCACCGGCGACCGCTCACCGTTGAGCCACGGGGTGAAGAGCACCCGTCCGCTGCCCGGCTCCACCGCAGCCACCATGGCGTTCATCGACTCGAAGTCCTCGGCGAAACCCAGGTTGTCCCGGAGGAAGGTGAGACAGGCCCCGGCCGTCTCGTGCTCGTCGGCGATGAGGTAGCGGCCGGGCAGGGCGGCGGGGATGGAGGCCACGTTGGACGTCGGGGCGGTCTTCTTGAAGGGAACGTGACCGGAGATCCACGAGGAGGTACCGATGTAGAGGTGGGCGGCGAAGTCCCCCACCGCCCCGGAACCGAACACCGCCGAGTGCACGTCCCCGGAGCCCACCGCCACCGGCAGTCCGGCCGGCACCCCCAGCTCGGCGGCGGGCCCGGCCAGCAGGGCGCCCATGATCGTGCCCGGCGGCACCAGGTCGGGAAGTTTGGCCCGGTCCAGACCGGTCCACTCCAGCAGGCGCTCGTCGTACTCGACCCGGTCGATGGTCCGGTTGTCGGTCACCCAGTGGCTGGCGATGGAGTCGAACGAGGCCGAGGTGATCCCGGTGAGCTTGAGGTTGAGGTAGTCGCACGGTTCGAGGAAGGTGGCCGTGGCCCGGTAGACATCGGGGTACTCGTCCCGGATGAACAGGATGTGGGCCACTGGGTCTTTGCCCGAGAGCCCCGGGGCCCCGCCGGTGACCTGTACCCATCGGACGATCTTGCGGGGGTCATAGCCGAGGACGTTGACCGGACCTCCGGCCACCTTGCGGATGGCCTTGTTGCCGCGGGAGTCCATCCAGATGACGGCAGGCATGAGGGGTTCCCCGTCGGTGCCCACGGCCACCGTGCCGGCCCACTGCGAGGTGCAGCCCACTCCGATGAAGGAGTCGGCCGGCACCGCAGCGGCACGGACGGCCCGGGTCGAGGCGGCCACGATGGCCGACCACCACTCGGCCGGATCCTGTTCGGCTCCTCCCCCGTCGAGCAGCTGGAGCGCCACCGGCTCGGTGGCGTGGGCCACGATGCGACCTCGGGACGAGACCACGGCCACCTTGGGGCCTCCGGTACCGAGGTCGACGGCCAGCACGTACTGCTCGACGTCCGGGCCGCCTGTCGCCCCGTCGGCTGCGTCCCCGCTGTCACCCTCGGCCCCGGGAGCGGCTGGATCGGCTGGAGACGGGCTCACCCCGACCTCACGCCTTGACCACCCAGGCTGTGGCCTCCCGCACGGCGTCGCCAGCGTCGAGCTCCAGGGTGGTGGGTGGACCGGCGGCATCCGGAGGCGACGTCGAGATGTCCCGGGCCAGCACCTCCCGGGCGATGGCCTCGAACATGGGGGCCAGGTCGGCCAGGCCCTCCAGGTGGAGGTGGATCCAGTCGGACACCTCGAGGCCGGAGGCCTTGCGCAGGTCCTGCACGTGACGGATGACCTCACGGGCCAGGCCCCGCAGGCGCAGGTCGTCGTCGAGGGCCAGGTCGAGGGCGACCACCTCGGCCCCGTCGCGGGACACAGCGAAGCCCGACTGGGCCTGGACCCGCAGTTCGATCTCCTCGCCCACCAGCTCCACGGGCCCGTCGTCGAGCTCCACCACCACCGGCCGGCCGGCGGCCAGGTCGGCGGCGGCCGCCACGCCGTCCACCGTCTTCATGGCGGCCCGCAGCGGCTGGACCCGTTGGCGGAGGCGGGCCCCGAGCAGCTTGTAGTTGGGCACGAGCTCATAGGTCAGGACGTCGCCGAGTTCGTCGGTCACCGCCACCACATCCACGTTGAGCTCGTCCTCGACCACCCCCGGTGGCGGGGTGGGACTGCCCGGCGGGAGGTAGACCAGGGCACGGGCCAGGGGTTGACGGACCTTCACCCCGGCCTCGGCCCGGGCCGCCCGGCCCAGGGAGGCCAGGCGGCGGGCCAGGGCCATCCCCGCGTCGAGATCCGGGTCGAGGTCGGCGGCGTCGGGAGCGGGCCAGTCGGCCAGATGCACGGAGTCGTCCTCGGCGGCGCCGGTCAGGTCCCGCCACATCCTGTCGGCCACGAACGGGCACATCGGGGCCAGCAGCCGGGCTACCGTGACCAGCACTTCGTGCAGGGTGGCCTGGGCACCGAGCGACTCGGCCGGGTCGGCGTCGGGATCGGTGCGCCAGAATCGGCGGCGGCTGCGACGCACGTACCAGTTGGACACGTCGTCGATGAGCTCGGCGATGGCCGTGGCCGCCGGGAAGGGGTCGTAGGCGTCGAGCGACTCGGTGGTGACGGCCACGGTGGCGGCCAGTCGGGAGCGCATCCAGCGGTCGAGCACGGAGCGGGCCGCCGGTGCCGGGATGGCCGGATCGGCCGGGTCGAACTGGTTGAGCGAGGCGTAGGTGGTGAAGAAGGACCAGGTGTTCCACAGGGTGAGCAGGGTGTCCCGCATGGAGGCGTCGATGACGTCGAAGCTGACCCGGGTCGGGGTCCACGGGGACCCCTGGGAGAACATCCACCAACG
>Ga0207933_1001373_pt1 | contig 18686 bp, 15 predicted proteins | sample NGESurdeep092012_4_FD_184488 | JGI IMG/M metagenome (GOLD analysis project Ga0207933, IMG submission 184488) | Arctic peat soil microbial communities from Barrow, Alaska - NGEE Surface sample F53-3 deep-092012 (SPAdes) | ecosystem: Environmental > Terrestrial > Soil > Wetlands > Peat ...
TGACCAGCGGCCCGAGATTGACGCCGTCGTCGAGTCCGTTGCCCATCTTGAGCGAGCCCATCTTGGTGGTGAGCTTCTTGGCAAATTCGTCGTGTACCTTCTCGTGCACATAAAAACGGTTGGCCGCCGTGCAGGCCTCGCCCATGTTTCGCATCTTGGCGATCATGGCGCCGTCGATGGCGGCATCGATGTCGGCATCCTCGAACACCAGAAACGGCGCATTGCCGCCAAGCTCCATCGAAGGCTTGATCACCTGGTCGGCGGCCTCGTGCAGCAATTTACGGCCGACTTCGGTCGAGCCGGTGAACGACATCACGCGCACGCGCGAGTCATGCAACATCGCGCTTACCACCGCGCCGGAGCGGCGCGACGGCACCACATTGACTACGCCGGCGGGAACGCCCGCCTCTTCCAGCACCGGCATCAACGCCAGCATGGTGAGCGGCGTATCGGAGGCTGGCTTGAGCACGACGGGGCAACCGGCGGCGAGCGCCGGACCGATCTTTCGCGTCGCCATGGCGGCGGGGAAATTCCACGGCGTCACCAGCACGGCAACGCCGGCGGGCTTATGCTGGGCGACAATGCGCGCGCCGGAGGCCGGCGCTATCGAAATGCTGCCGAGATTGCGAACGGCTTCCTCGGCGTACCAGCGGAAGAATTCAGCTGCATAGGCGACCTCACCGCGCGAATCGGACAGCGCCTTGCCGTTCTCCACCGTGATCAATTTGGCGAAGCGCTCGGCGTCGCGCATGATCAACTCGTAACACTTGCGCAAAATTTCGGCGCGCTCGCGCGGCTTGCGGCCAGCCCAGCCGGCGAATGCGGCCTGTGCCGCATCGATCGCCGCCTTGGCGTCATCAACCGAGGCGCTGGCAACCGAAGCAACCGTGCGCTCGGTCGCCGGGTCGATCACGTCGAAACGCTGATTGTCCGAAGATTTGCGCCACTTACCACCAATCCAAAGATCGGTTGGAACGTCGGCGATAAGATTGTCGTACATGACGATTATCCTGGCTTTACCCTGCGAGGGAACGCTTGACGGTATCGGCGATCCTGTCCGTTGTCGGCAACACGATGTCTTCGAGAATATCGGCGGCCGGCAACGGGATATGCGGCGTGGTGATCCGCACCGGCGGACCATCGAGATCGTAGAACGACTCGTCGGCCACGATCGAGACAATCTCGGCGCCCCACCCACAGAGCCTGGGATTCTCCTCCACCGTGAATAAACGGTGGGTTTTGGCCACCGAGCCCAAGATGGTCTGGGTATCGAGCGGCACCAGCGAGCGCACATCGACAACTTCGCAGTCGATGCCGTGTTCCGTCTTGAGCTTCTCGGCCGCGGCAAGAGCGCGTGGAACCATGAGCGCCAGCGCGCAAATGGTGGCGTCCTTACCCGGGCGCACGATCTTGGCCGTTCCCAGCGTGTCGACGATCTCGCCATCGGGAACTTCGCCTTTGGTGGCGTAGAGCGACTTGTGCTCGAGGAAGATCACTGGGTCCGGATCTCTCACCGACGCCGCAAGAAGTCCGATCACGTCGCGCGGCGTCGACGGCGCCACCACTTTGAGGCCCGGGATCATCATGCACCAGTTCTCGACGCTCTGGCTGTGTTGCGCGCCAAAGCGCGAGCCCGCGCCATTGCCGGTACGCACGACCAGCGGGCATTTTGTCTGCCCATTCGACATATAGCGGCTCTTGGGAAATTCATTGGCGATGTAGTCGAAACAGACCGCGAAGAAATCCGAGAACATGATTTCGGCAATCGGCTTGAGACCAGTCATGGCCGCACCCATGGCGGCGCCCATGATCGCCTGCTCGGAAATCGGCGTGTCGCGCACGCGTAGCGGGCCAAACTCCTCGTAGAGACCGACCGTGGCTTTGAACACGCCGCCGGCTTTCGCCACGTCCTCGCCGAGGAACACGACGTCGTTATCCCGCCTCATTTCCTGCGCGATGCCGCGGATGACGGCGTCGCGATAGCTGATTTCCGCCATCCTAATTTCTCCAGGCCCAGCCGCCATCGGCATAGACATCGGTGGTGATGATATCGAGCGGCGGATTGGGAGCGGCCTTGCACGCTTCCGTCGCGTCATCCACTTCCTTGCGCACGCTGGCGTCGATCTCCTCGATCGCCGCATCGCTCACGCCGAACTGCTTGAGCCGTTCGCGATAGATTTTAATCGGGTCGTGCTGCTTCCATTTTTCCAATTCGCCTTCGGGGCGATATTTCGCCGGATCGGCGCGCGAGTGGCCGCTATGCCGGTAGGTCATGCATTCGATCAGCGAAGGTCCCTCGCCGGCCCGCGCCTTGGCATAGGCTTTCTGCGCGGTGCGATAGACAATGTCGGCGTCGTTGCCGTCGATGACGATACGCTCGAGGCCGTAAGACGCGGCGCGATCGGCTGCCGGATGTTCGACCGCCGTAACATCGGCGATCGGCGTGTATTCCATATAGAGATTGTTTTCGCACACAAAAATTACCGGCAGCTTCCACACCGCGGCGAAATTAAGCGCTTCGTGGAACGCGCCGATGTTCGTCGTGCCGTCGCCGAAGAAGCAGACCGAGACATCCTTGTCGCCTTTGTATTGCGCGCGCCAGGCGGCGCCGCAGGCAATCGGCAAATGCGCGCCGATGATGGCGTAGGAGCCCATCACGCCATGCTTCTCCGAGGTGAGGTGCATGGAGCCGCCTTTGCCGCGCATCAGGCCGTTGTCCTTTTGCATCAGCTCGCCCAGCACCTTCTCGACCGGGACGCCGCGCGCCAGCGTATGGGCATGGCCGCGATAAGTGCAGAAGCTGAGATCGCCTTTGACCATGGCCTCGGCAAAACCGGCGGCGATCGCCTCCTGTCCGAGCGAGAGATGGCTGGTGCCCTTGACCAGATTTTGCAGGAACAGATCGTAAGCGCGTTGTTCCGCGTCGCGCAGGCGCACCTGCGAACGGTAGAGCGCCAGCCGCTTGGCTTCGCCGATATCGTCGTTCAAACCGGAATCAGGCTTGGCCTGCGCCCGGTCTTTTGCTGTGGCCATGAATGTTCCTCGAATTACCAAATCCGCTCAGTTTTACAAGCGCATGATCTTGTCCGAAAACCGCTTCACACTTTTCGAGATCATGCGCGTGCGGGTGAACTTAGCCTCTCTCTGGAAGGCCCCGCAACACTCCTATTCGATCAGGCTGTCGGTGACGGTTTGCCGTCCTAAAACGTGCTCCCTGTGCAGCAGATAAAGCCCTGAGGCAACCACCACCACCGCTCCGGCCAGCGTCCATTGGTTGGGCAGATCGCCGAATACCAGGAAGCCCAGTGCGATCACCCAGATGAGCTGCGTATAGAGGAACGGCGCCAGCACTGACGGCGGTGCCAGCCGGTGGGCAATGATCAACAGATAATGGCCGATGCTGCCGAGCGCGCCCGACAGCACCATCAGCCCAATGACGAGTGGGTCGTGGGGGGTGCTCCATATGAATGGGACGATGATGCTCATCATGACCACGCCCACCAGGTTCGAATAAAACAGCGTGGTGTCGCTGGAATCGGTGCGGGCAAGCAGCCGGGTCGATATCAGATAGAAAGCATAACAGATCACCGACAGGACCGAGAGCAGCGCCGCCGGATGGATGCCGCCGAAACCGGGCCGCGCCACCAGCAACACGCCGGCAAAGCCGACGCCGATAGCGCACCAGCGCCGCCAGCCGACCCATTCGCCGAGCACCGGGCCAGACATGATCGCGACCAGAAACGGCGTCGAAAACATAATCGAGGTAGTCTGGTCGAGTTGCAGCCAGCGCAACGCCAGAAAATTGAAGATCGTCGAACCGAGCAGCAAGACGGAGCGGCCGATCTGCAGCCAAGGCCGCCTTGTCGTCATTAAGGCCGGACGCGACACCGGGTTGGAGATCAACAGCGCCAGCAGAAAGCCGCCGGTATAGCGCGCCCACACCACCTCCACCGTATCGACATAGTGATTGAGATATTTCGCGGTGGTATCCAGACAGGCAAAGAACAGCACCGTCCCGCAAATCAGTGCGATGCCGGTGAGACGTTGACGGCGCTGCTGCGCGGGATCGGTCATCTTCTGCGCTGCCATCATGCCGTTATCGAACCGACCTCCCCTTGGCCAGGAACGTAGCAGACTGGCAGCAATGTAAAACATTCGATTGAAAGCCGGCGCGATTTGAATTAGGAATCGTCTCGTGGGGCCAACGACGGTCGCCCCGCTCCCTTGAAGGCTTGCGAGCCCAAGCGCCGTCTCCTTCGTTCACGGAGGGGACCTATGCTGTCTCCGAGCTATTCGATTTCACCGAAAGATCTCTGGAATGCGGTGGCGACGCGCGATGCGCCGCACATCGTAGATGTGCGCCGCCGCGACGCGTACGAACAATCGCCGCAGCTCTTACTGGGTGCGATCTGGCGCGATGCCGGCCAGACGCAAACATGGTCGGCCGAACTCGGCCATGCCCGGCCGATCGTCATCGCCTGCAAGGCGGGTCATGAAATGAGCCAAGCGGCGGTCGCGCGGTTGCGCGCCGACGGCTTCGATGCGCGCGTACTGGAGGGCGGCTACGAAGCCTGGGCGAACGCCGGCTTGCCGTTTGTAGCCAAGGCCGAACTCGACCGGCTGACGCCGAAGCGGCCCGGCCTTTGGGTGACACGGCGGCGGCCGAAGATCGACCGCATCGTCTGTCCCTGGCTGATCCGCCGCTTCCTCGATCCGCAAGCCCACATTCTGTATGTCGATCCGGATGAGGTCGTGAACGTCGCGCGCGAGACCGGCGCCGTGCCGTTCGACGTCAAGGATATCGAATTGAGCCACGATGGCGGGCGCTGCACCTTCGATACCATGCTCAAGCTGTTCGCCCTGGAAACCGAGCCGTCGCTGGCGCGGATGGCCCTGATCGTGCGCGGCGCCGACACCGCGCGGCCCGACTTGGCGCCGGAAGCCGCTGGCCTGCACGCAGTTTCGCTCGGCCTGTCGGCGCTCGCCGGTGATGACGATCATGGGCTGCTCGAACGCGGTTTCATGGTCTACGATGCCCTGTTCGCCTGGCTGCGCTTTGCGGCCGAGGAGCGCCACAACTGGCCGGCCGCCGCATGATCCCGGAAACCGGGAACCGGTTTTCGGAAAAGATCGTACGCAAGCAAAAAGCTGCGTGAGGCTATGACGACGGCCGGAAACAAGATGCACCCGAGCTTCGGCGAGGCCTTTATGGTCTGGCTGAAGATCGGCTGCATCAATTTCGGCGGGCCGGCCGGCCAGATCGCCATGATGCATCGCATCCTGGTCGACGAGAAAAAATGGATCGACGAGCCGCGCTTCCTGCACGCGCTCAATTTCTCCATGCTGCTGCCGGGTCCGGAAGCGACGCAGCTCGCCACCTATGTCGGCTGGCTGCTGCACGGCGTGCGCGGCGGGCTCGCCGCCGGCATCCTGTTCGTTCTGCCGGGCGCCTTCGTGATGCTAGCCTTGAGCCTGCTCTACACTTATGGGCGCGGCTTGGGTCCGGTCGACGGCGCGTTGTTCGGCATCAAGGCCGCCGTGCTGGTGATCGTTTTCGAGGCGCTGATCCGCATCGGCAAGCGCGCACTGAAATCGTCGCTGCTGGTTTCGCTCGCGGCCTTGGCGTTCGTCGGCATCTACTTTTTTGCCGCGCCGTTTCCGCTGATCGTGATTGCCGCCGCGCTTATCGGATTTATTGTCGCTCGATCGCGTCCCGATTTGCTCGGCCTTGCCGCCAACGCGCATGACATCGCCGAATATTCCGGCGACCGCTGGCGGCAATTCACGGTCGCCAGCGCCGCCGGTCTCGCGATCTGGTGGGCGCCGGTCGCCGTCGCCGCGCTGCTGCTCGGCCCGCACCATATTCTGGTCGACATCGGCGTATTTTTCTCGAAACTCGCGGTGGTGACCTTCGGCGGCGCCTATGCGGTGCTGGCCTATATGGCGCAGCAGGTGGTCGAGACCCACGGCTGGCTGACGGCGCCGGAAATGGTGGACGCGCTCGGCCTCGCCGAGACCACGCCTGGGCCGTTGATCCTGATTACGCAATTCGTCGGCTTCCTGGCGGCGTTCCGTGAGGCGGCGCCGTTCACGCCGCTGGTCGCCGGCCTCCTCGGCGCGACGCTGACCACCTGGGTGACGTTCGTGCCGGCAATGCTGTGGATTTTCGCCGGCGCGCCGTTCATCGAGCAACTGCGCGGCAACCGGCGGCTCGCCGGCGCCTTGGCGGCGATCACCGCCGCCGTCGTCGGCGTCATCCTCAATCTATCGGTCTGGTTCGCGCTACATGTGCTGTTCGGCAGCGTGACCGAACGGCATTGGGGGCTGCTGCGCTGGTTCGCCTTCGACCCGCACGCGCTCAACGATCACGCGGCCATCCTGGCCGTCACCGCCGCCATATTGGCTTTTCGTTTCCATCGCAGCCTGATCGAAGTGATCGTCGTGATGGCGCTGCTCGGGATCGTCACGCAATATTTGTTTTAGGTTTCCCGTTTGACCGCGCTTTCGTGCCAGCGGCGCAACACGAGATGCGAGAGCGCCGTCAGCGCGAAAAATATGGCGACGCCGGCGGCCGACAGCAGCAGAAGCGCCGCGAACATGCGCGGGATATTGAGCCGGTAGCCCGATTCGGCGATGCGATAGGCCAGCCCCGAACCGGCGCCGGCCGTGCCGGCAACGAGCTCGGCCACCACCGCGCCGATCAACGACAGCCCGCCGGCGATGCGCAGACCGACCAGCATCTGCGGCAGTGCCGACGGCAATTTGAGCTGCCACAGCATTTGCCATCGCGTTGCTTTGTAGAGTTCGAACAACGCCAGCAGATTGTGATCGACCGAACTCAGGCCGAGCGTGGTGTTGGCGAGCACCGGGAAGAACGCCACGATCCAGGCGCAGGCCAGCACCGCCAGCGGCTGCGGCAGATAGATCAGCAGTAGCGGCGCGATGGCGACGATCGGCGTCACCTGCAGGATCACGGCGTAAGGAAAGAGCGAGTATTCGACCAGCCGCGATTGGCTGAACAGAACGGCGAGCCCGATGCCGCCGGTGGCGGCGAGCAGGAAGCCCTCGAACGTTGTGGCGAGCGTCACCAGCAGCGAATGCCAGAGCAGGCCGCCATCGGACCAGAGCGTCGCCAAGACAAGGTCCGGTCCGGGCAAGACGTAGGTCGGAATCGCGAAGACCTTCACCACCGCATGCCAGACGGCAGTTACCATCACGAGCACGAAAACCGGCAACATGATGCGTAGCACGCGGTCGTTCATGACGCGCCTCGCATGGCCTGGCCGAGCGCGTCCGAGACAGTGCGGCAATAGCCGGCGTATTCGGCCGAGGTGCGAAAACGTTCGTCGCGCGGATAGGACGCAGGAATGGTGATTTCGGTGAACACGCGGCCCGGGCGCGGTGTCATGATGACGATGCGTTGCGACAGATAGACCGACTCGAAAACCGAATGCGTGACAAAGATCACCGTTCGGCGCGGCGCCTGCCACAGCATCAGCAGATCATCGTTGAGCTTGAAGCGGGTGATCTCGTCGAGCGCGGCGAACGGTTCGTCCATCAACAGCAATTGCGGTTCGGTGACGAGGGCACGCGCGATCGAGGCGCGCATTTTCATGCCGCCGGACAATTCGCGTGGATAGCTTTTAGAAAACTCGGACAGCCCGACGTGATCGAGCGTCTGGGTTACGGCATCGTGCGATTGCGCCTCGTCCACGTGCGTAAGTCTGAGCGGCAGCCGCACATTGGCCGCCACATCGGCCCAGGGCATGAGCGTCGGCTCCTGAAAGACGAAGCCGAGCTTGCTCTCGCCTTGCGGCCATTCGACCGCGCCGGCGGATGGTTCGCTCAGACCTGCGATGATGCGCAGCGCTGTGGACTTGCCGCAGCCGGAGGGGCCGAGCAGCGAAACGAATTCGCCGGCGCGGACATCGATACTGAGATTGTCGAGCGCGACTGTGCCACGCTCGAACGTCTTGCCCACGTTGCGCAGCGAAACGATGTCCGCAGGCGAACTCATTTGGGTCTCAAGTCTTTAGGTCTCAAGTCTTTAGGTCTCAAGTCCAGGCCGACGCCCTTATTGATGAATTGCAGGGTGTAGCCGCGCCTGTAATCGAGCCCCGCTTTGGCCACGCCGGCGCGCACCATCTTGTCGTAAAAACTTTTCATGCGCGCATCGGTCATGGCGCCGATGCCGAGCTTGAGCGAGTCGCCGGAATCGACGATGCCGTACTCTTTCATCTTGGCGATCGAATAGGCCAGCAGCGCGTCGGTCATTTCCGGATTTTGCTTTTTGATCAGTTCGTTGCCCGGCCGGCTGTCGCCGTAAATGTAGTGATACCAGCCGATGATCGAGGCATCGACAAAGCGTTGAACGAGGTCCGGCTTTTTCTCTATCAGATCGCGGCGGGTTTCGATCAAGGTCGAATAGGCGTTGAAGCCCTCGTCGGCGAGCAAAAATACTTTCGGCTTGAAGTGGCCCTGCGTTTCGATGGCATAGGGCTCGGAGGTGACATAGCCCTGCATCGCGGAATTCTTGTCGGCGAGGAACGGCTGCGCATTGAAGGTGTATGGCTTCACCTTGGATTCATCGAAACCGTAATCCTTCTTGAGCCACTGGAAATAACTGGTCATGCCTTCGGGCGAAACAAACAGCGTGAGCTTCTTCAAGTCCGCAAGGCTTGAGACGCCCGGGTGCGCGATCAACACCTGCGGATCCTTCTGGAAACTCGCCGCCACCGTCACGATCGGGATGTTTTGCTCGACCGCGTCGAATGACTGCAGCGTGTTGGCGCTCATATAGAAGTCGAGCTTGCCGACGGTCAGCAGGAGGCGGTTGTTCACGTTCGGGCCGCCCGCCACGATGGTGACGTCCAGCCCGTATTTCCGGTACGTGCCGTCAGCGAGCGCCTGATAGAAGCCGCCATGCTCGGCCTCGGCCACCCAATTGGTGCCGAAGCGGACCGGTTGGAGGGTTTGTGCGTGGCCCGCCCCTAAGGCAGCTAAAAAGACCCATAAAATCGAGACAAATCTCGTCATCCGCTCACTTTGTCACTGCCCGCCCTCAGCCGGCAAGCGGCCCGCCAGATCGCTTTGAACCTTTCGTTGGAACCGCGCGACCCATGATTACGCGGCCAATGACGGCCGCCCAAATTCAACCGTATGGAGACCGCCATGACCAAGTCCATGACCAAGTCCAAGACCTTCACTGCAATCGCCGCCCTCACCCTCGCCGCGACCCTGACCGCTTTCAGCGGCCAGGCCCAGGCGCACTCGCATTGGGGTCATCGCGGTTGGGGCCTCGGCGCCGGCATCGTCGCCGGCACGCTGATCGGCGCCGCCGTCGCGTCCAATGCCTACTACGCGCCCGGCTACGCCGCGTGCCACCACGTCGGCCGCTACGACCGTTGGGGCAATTTCTACCGCGTGCGGGTGTGCGACGTCGTCCCGTACTAATTCATCCAACGGCTACGATCGGCGCCTGCCCCCGTCCATCCAAGCGTCGATCGATAAGACCCGCCCGGCCAATCCCCGCCCGGGCGGGTCGTTTTTTAGGCCTCGAATGGATGTCTTATACTTGCGACTTGGTCGCAACCAAATATAGGGTGACGCACTGCGGTATTGATGCGAGTTCATATTGCCACCGGGCTGGGAACGCAGGGGCGGCGCGCAACAATGGTGAGCTTTCTCGGTCCGAGAACTTTGCTGCGGATTATTCTTTGCCTTGCCTGCTTGCTCATGACCGTGCCTGCCTGGGCGGCGGGCGGCGCTTTCGCGGTTGACGATGCCGACATCCGCAAGCCGGGAGAATGCACGGGCCAGTTTTGGACCTCGGCGGCCTCCAATCACGATTTCATCGCGGTGGCCTACCCGACCTGTGTCGTGAATGTCGGCAAGGCTGTCGAATTCGGCACCCTCATGCAGCGCTCGCGTGACGATGGCATGTGGAGCACGAGCGGCACATTCACGGCCAAGACCAATCTCATTCCGATCGACAAGCACCCTTTCGGAGTGGGTATCGCTGGCGGCAGTAGCTGGGACCTGATCAGCGGTGCAAGCACCGGCGGCTTCATCAATGTGCCGGTTACGATTCCAGTGAACGACGCATTAAAAATCAATGTGAATGGCGGCTGGCTCTACGACAACGCCGCCAAGATCAGTTACGCGACTTGGGGCGCGGGCTTTGAGTGGAATTTTGTCAAGGATCAATGGACTCTGATCGGCGAGGTATTCGGCCAAGCCGGCAGCCTGCCGGCGGTCAATCCCGGCGATCCGCCGTCACCCAATTCCATTGTCGAGCCGCGCACTCAAATAGGCCTGCGCTTCAATCCGCAAAAAAATATCGATATCGACGTGATCTGGGGCCACAATATTACCGGCGAGAATGCCCAATGGGGCACGCTCGGCCTTAATCTGCGTTTTTGAAAGCTACCGGATTCCGCTGGTCCAATTATTTCACGGCAGCTAAAAGCTTCACGGGGCGGCCGTCTCCAGACTCATCGCCAGAATGCGCGCGACATGCAGGGCGTCGCGCCCGCTGCCGTCATGGATCTGATGCCGGCATGAAGTGCCGTCGGCCACGATCAAAGTATCCTCGGCGCTTTTGCGCACCGCCGGCAGCAAGGACAATTCGCCCATCTTGAGCGAGACGTCGATGGTGGCCGCGTCGTAGCCGAACGAGCCGGCCATGCCGCAGCAGCTCGACTCGATGGTCTCGACGTTTAATTCGGGGATCAGCCTGAGCACGCTCTCGACCGCGCCCATGGCGTCGAAAGCCTTCTGATGGCAATGGCCGTGCAGCAGCGCTTTCTTCGGCAGCGCGCCGAGCGGCAATTTCAGGCGGCCCTCGGCCTGTTCATGGGCAAGGAATTCTTCCAGCAAAAACGAATTACTCGCCAAAGCATCGATCTCAGGACTCTTGATCAACGCCGGCAATTCGTCGCGAAAGCCGAGCAGGCAACTCGGCTCCAGCCCAATGACCGGTACTCCGCGCATGACGTAAGGCGCAAGCGCTGCGACCGTGCGCTGCATTTCGCGCTTGGCCTCGTCGATCTGCCCGACCGAAAGAAACGTGCGGCCGCAGCAGAGCGGGCGTGCATCGCCGTCCTGCGGCGCGACGGCATGGACGCGGTAGCCGCCGGCGGTGAGCACGCGCAGCGCGGCGTCGAGGTTTTCACGCTCGAAATAGCGGTTGAAAGTGTCGGCGAACAATACCACCTCGCGCATCGGCTCGCCGGGCGCGGCGTTGTAGTCCCAATCGGAGCGATCGCGGTAAATGTCGGCGCGCCATTTCGGCAGACTGCGCTTGGCCGCAAAGCCGCCGAAAATCTCCGACAAAGAGCGCAGAGCCTTGCTGCCGTCGCGCATGTTGAACAGCCAGGGCCGCTTGGCAGCCTGCGGCGCATAACGCGGCAACCAGCCGACCAGCCGGTCGTGCCAAGTAATGCCGCGCTTTGCGGCGCGCGCCGCCTGCACTTCGATTTTCATGCGCGCCATGTCGACGCCGGTCGGGCATTCGCGCCGGCAGGCCTTGCAGGAGACGCAAAGCTTGAGCGTCTCGGCCATCTCGTTGGAGGTGAGCGCATCGGGCCCGAGTTGACCGGTCACCGCCAGGCGCAAAGTATTGGCGCGGCCGCGCGTCACGTCGCGCTCATCGCGGGTGACGCGATAACTCGGGCACATGGCGCCGCCGCTCAATTTGCGGCAGGCGCCGTTGTTGTTGCACATCTCGATGGCGCCCTGGAACCCGTTGCCGGCGCCGGGAAACGCCGACCAGTCGAGATGGGTGGTGACGGGCTCGCCATGATAGCCCGGCGCGTAACGAAACAGCGCGCGGTCGTCGAACTTGGGCGGGCGCACGACCTTGCCGGGATTGTAAAGGCCCTTGGAATCGAAGCGGTCCTTGACCTCCTCGAAGGCGCGCGCCAGCCGCGAGCCGAACATCGGCTCGTTAAATTCCGAGCGCACCAGGCCGTCGCCATGCTCGCCGGAATGCGAGCCTTTGTACTCGCGCACCATGGCGAAGGCCTCTTCGGCGATTTCGCGCATGGCATGCACGTCTTTGTCCTGACGCAGATTGAGAATCGGGCGCACGTGCAGGCAGCCGGAGCCGGCATGGGCGTACCAGGTGCCGCGCGTGCCGTGCTTCTCGAAGATCGCGGTCAGCCGCGAGGTGTAGTCGGCAAGATGGTTGAGCGGTACCGCGCAATCCTCGACGAAGGAAACCGGTTTGCCCTCCTGCTTCATCGACATCATGATGTTGAGGCCGGAGATGCGCACGTCCGTGATCGCGGCCTGCAAGTCCGCATTGAGGATCTCGACGACGCCGCCCCATTTGTCGCCGCTCTTGTCCCACGAAAAACCCAGATCGCCGATCATGTCCTTGAGGCGGCGCAGGCGGCGCAGGTTTTCCTCGTGATCGGGCTCGCCGAACTCGACCAGCAAAATGGCGGCCGGCGTCTCGCGCACGAATTTGTCCAGGGTCGGGCGGAAAATCGGAATCTCGCGCGCCAGTTCGATCATGGTGGCGTCGATCAGCTCAACCGCGATCGGCAGCAAATGGACAATGTGCTGCGCCGCATCCATGGCTTCACGAAAACTGCCGAAGTGAACGGCGCCGACCGCGCGGCGGCCGAGCAAAGGCGACAGTTTCAATTCGATGCGGGTGGAAAATCCAAGCGTACCTTCGGAGCCGACCAAGACATGCGCGAGGTTGATGTCGTTTTTTCCGGGCACCAATGCGTCGAGATTATAGCCGCCGACGCGGCGCTGCACCTTGGGGAAGCGCGCGGCGACTTCGTCGGCCTCGCGGGCGCCGATGGCGAGCAATTCCTTGGCAAGCGGGCGCAACGGCAGCGCCACGTCATTGATGTTGCCACCGATGCGCCCGAAATGCGCCAGCGTACCGTCGGCCAGCACGGCCTCGATGGCGAGCACGTTGTCGCGCATGGTGCCGTAGCGCAAGCTACGGCCGCCGCAGGAATTATTGCCGGCCATGCCGCCGATGGTGGCGCGTGACGACGTCGAGATATCGACCGGGAACCACAGCCCGTGCGGCTTGAGCTGCCGGTTCAAGTCGTCAAGCACGATGCCGGGCTCAACCGCGCAAGCCGCGCCCTTGATGTCGAGATCGAGAATGCGCGTGAGGTATTTCGAGCAATCCACGACCAGCGATTCGCCGATCGTCTGCCCGGCCTGCGACGTGCCACCGCCGCGCGCCAGGACCGTCGCGCCTTCACTACGGGCAATGCCTATCGCCCGTTCGGCTTCTTCTATCGTGCGCGGGGCGACCACGCCGATCGGCGTGATCTGGTAATGCGAGGCGTCGGTGGCATAACGGCCGCGGGTAAAGCGGTCGAATTGGACCTCCCCGCTCAATTCGGCCTTCAGCCGCCGTTCCAGGCCGGGCATTACAACGGCCACGGCGTTCTTCCTTTTTGGGCTTTGCTCAGCCTATGCATGCAGGACGTGTTGGCTCTGCGGAAAACCGCTTGACCGCAATGTTGCATTCATAGTTCAACGCCACAAGCACCACTGCCAATCTTGGTATCTTGCCGGGACGCGCTGTGGTTAAGCCACGTAATTCCTTGAAAAGCTGCGGTTTAGGAGCGAATGCCAATGGCCAAGAATTCGTCACGCGCGGTTGGGCGCCATTTATTGCACATCCCGGGACCGACTCCGGTTCCCGACCGCATTCTGCGGGCGATGGACACCCCGATCATCGATCACCGCGGCCCGGAATTCGCCAAGCTCGCCAAGAAGTGCCTTGAGGGCATCAAGACCATTTTCAAAACCACCCAGCCGGTAATCATTTACACCGCGACCGGAACCGGCGCCTGGGAAGCCGCGCTGGTCAACACGCTGTCGCCCGGCGACAAGGTGCTGATGGTCGAGACCGGCCAGTTCGGCACGCTGTGGAAGAAGATGGCCGATAAGCTCGGCCTGCAAACCGAATTCATCACCACAGACTGGCGCACAGGCGCCGATCCGAAGGCTGTCGAAGCGCGTCTGCGCGAGGACAAGAAGCACGAAATCAAAGCGCTCTGCGTGCTGCACAACGAGACCTCGACCGGATGCCTTTCGTCGATCGCCGACATCCGCAAGGCGATCGATGCCGCCGGCCATCCGGCGCTGTTTTTTGTCGACACGATTTCCTCGCTCGCCTCGACCGACTATCGCCATGATGAGTGGGGCGTCGATGTCACCGTCGGCGGCGCGCAGAAAGGCCTTATGCTGCCGCCCGGCATGTCGTTCAACGCGCTGAGCGAGAAGGCGCTGGCCGCCAACAAGACCTCCAAGCTGCCGAAGTCGTTCTTCGCCTGGGACGAGATGTTGGCGATGAACAAAGTCGGCTTCTTCCCCTACACCCCGGCGACGCAGATGTTGCACGGTCTTGCCGAAGGCATCGAGATGCTGCACGAGGAAGGGCTCGACAATGTGTTCGCGCGTCATCACCGCTTGGCCGAAGCCACGCGCCGCGCGGTCAAACATTGGGGTCTCGAGACCATCTGCCGCGACCCGAAATATTATTCGCCGACGCTGACCGCCGTGCTGCTGCCGGAGGGGCACGATGCCGACGCCTTCCGCGCCTTGGCGCTTGAGAACTTCAACATCTCGTTCGGCTCGAGCTTCGGCCGCTTCGCCGGCAAGTATTTCCGCATCGGCCATCTGGGCGATGTCAACGACGCCACGATGATGGGCGGACTGGCCGCGACAGAAATGGCGCTGGCGCTCGCCGGCATTCCGCACAAGAAAGGCGGCGTGCAGGCGGCGATGGATTATCTGGTGTCCGCGCATTCGAGCGCGGCCAAGCAGGCGGCGGAGTAAGACTGGTTACAAAACTCGCCTGACAAATTCTGAAATAACTTTCAGTGTCGCTTCACCCGCTTCGCGCTGGGGCGAATGTTTGGCACCGGGTAAAAGCGCGACCTCGACCGGGCAGTAACATTCCTGCTGCGCCATCTCGATTTGCTTGACCGTGCCGTATTGGTCGTCCTCGCCCTGCACGATCAAGATCGGCACGCGGATGTAAGCGAGGAATTCGGTGATATCCCACCGGCGGAAGCCGGGATCGAGCCAGGCGCCGTTCCAGCCCTTGAAGGCATTGTCGACATCGGCGTGCCAGCGCGAAAGCCGCGCGCGCAAATCACCTTTCTCATAGGCCTTGCGCGCCTCTTCGATGGCGGCGATGCCGGAATCCTCGGTAAAAAAATGCGGCGCGATCAGTGTGAGGCCGCAAACGCGGTGATCCTGATGACTGCCGGCATAGATCGCGGCGATCGAAGCGCCATCGCTATGACCCATGAGCAGGCCGCGCTGGAAACCGATTTCATCAAGCAGTTTCGGCAGCGTGTCACGCGCCTCGTCGTGCATGTAACTCAAGGGACGCGGCAGTATCACCGGGGACGACCGCCCATAGCCGGCACGCGAATAGGCGAAGACGCCGCAGCCGGTCGCCGCTTGCAATTTTTCTGGAAAATCGCCCCACAGGCCGACACAGCCGAGCCCTTCGTGCAACAGCAGCAAAGTCGGCGCGGCATCCGGCCGTGGCCCAATCATGCGGTATTCGAGCTTGTACGCGCCGATGGAGAGAAAGCCGGAATCCGCGAGCGGCATTACAACGCGCCGGGCCCTTCCGCCCGCAGCTTGAAGCGCTGGATCTTGCCGGTGGCCGTTTTCGGCAATTCCTTCCTGAACTCGATCCAGCGCGGATATTTGTAGGGCGCGAGCTTCGACTTGACGTGCTCCTGCAAGGTTTTCGTTAGCGCGTCGTTGGCTTTGGCCGCGTCCTTGAGCACGACGAAGGCTTTCGGCTTGATCAGTTTCTGCTCGTCGCCCCAGCCAACCACGGCGGCCTCCAGCACATCGGGATGCGAGGACAGCGCCGCCTCGACTTCGAAAGGCGAGACATACATGCCGGAAACTTTGAGCATGTCGTCGGCGCGGCCGCAGCAGATGTAATAGCCGTCGGCGTCCTCGATATATTTGTCGCCCGAGCGCGTCCATTCGCCCTGGAAAGTCGAGCGCGACTTCTCGCGGTTGTTCCAATACATGATCGCGCTGGTCGGCCCGCGCGAATACATCTCGCCCATCTCGCCCTGCTTTACGGGCGCGCCATCCTCGCCGATCAGTTTTATTTCGTAGCCCGGCACCGGCTTGCCGGTCGTTCCGTATTTGGTCGCGCCCGGCGCGTTGGTGAGAAAAATGTGCAGCATCTCGGTGGTGCCGAGGCCGTCGGAAATTTCGACGCCGTAGCGATCCTTCCAGGTGCGCGCGATTTCCTCCGGCAGCGCCTCGCCGGCGGAAATGCAGCGGCGGATTTTGACTTCCGACTTTTGCGGGGCGTTCGGGCTGTTGAGGAACCCGGCATAAAACGTCGGCACCGCGAAAAACACCGTGATGGGATGTTGCTTGAGCAGCGCCGCGACGCCGTCCGGTGTCGGCCGCTCGCCGTTGAGCACCGTGGTGGCGCCGACCGACAAAGGAAAGGTCATGGCGTTGCCGAGGCCATAGGCGAAAAACAGTTTCGCCACCGAATAGCAGACGTCGCTTTCCTTGAGACCCGCGACCGGCGTGCCGTAAAGATCGGCGGTGAGCTTCAGGCTGGCGTGCACATGGACGGCGCCTTTCGGCTTGCCGGTCGAGCCCGAGGTGTAGAGCCAGAACGCCATGTCGTCGCAGGTGGTCGGCGCGGTGTAAGGCTCGGCCTTGGCCGCGCCGAGCAAATCGTCAAACAGTTTGTGGCCTTGCACGTTGTCGCCGGAGACGATGACGTGTTCGAGGCCGCTGTCCTTGATAAGTTTTTCGAATTTCGGATAAAGCGCTTGCGACACCACCAGACATTTGGCGCGGCTGTCGGCCAGCATGAAGCGATAGTCGTCCTCGGTCAGCAGCGTATTGACCGGCACAGCGATGACGCCGGCCTTCAAGCAGCCGAGAAACGCGGTCGGCCAGTCGATGGTGTCGGTAAGCGCCAGCAGCACGCGCTCCTCGCGCTGAATACCGAGCGAGCGCATTACCGCGCCGAAGCGCGCCACGCGGTCGGCGAGCTGGCCGTAGGTCGTTGTGCCCCGCGCGTCGATAAAAGCCGGCTTGTTGGCGCGTCCAGCGTCGAGATTGCTTTGCAGCACGTCGGCGGCGAAATTGTAGTCGCGTGGGATTTGGCCCACGCTATCGTCCGATTGCGCCGCTGGCGCGTCGGCAACCGACATTGTATTTCCTCCCGACTTGGGACGTATTATGCCCCGCAAGGGATGTGCTGCCTAGCGAAGCATAATTCCAGCCGTCAGCCCGGGCATACCCCGGGCAAGCGAATTCAGGGAGCTACGCCTTATGATCTTCAGCCAAGACCGCATTCTGACCACCCATGTCGGCAGCCTGCCGCGCAACGAAAAATTGTCCGAACTGCTGGTGCGCCAGGAAGCGGGCGAGAAATTCGACGACGCCGAGAGGGCCACCGAAATGGACAAGGCCGTTAGCCACGTGGTCGAGAAGCAGGCTTCCGCCGGCATCGACATCGGCAATGACGGCGAGCAGCAGCGCGTCGGTTTCCAGACTTATGTGCCGCAGCGTATGGCCGGTTTTGCCGGGGTGTCGAAGCGCCGGCGTGGACGCGAATTCGAGGAATTTCCCGACCTGGTCGAGCAGCTCAAGCGGCGTTTCCCGCATGTCAGCAAGCAGCAGAACGCGCCTGAGTGTCAGAGCGAGCTGAAATATCTCGATCTCAAGCCGATCAACGACGAAATCGCGCGCTTCAAGAAAATCTCAGGCGGCAAATTCGCCGAGCAGTTCATGACGGCGCCCTCGCCCGGCATTATTTCGAGCACGATGCTCGATGCCTTCTATGGCAGCCAAGACAAATATCTGTCCGCGCTGTCGCGCGAGATGAAGAACGAATATCAGGCCATTCACAAAGCGGGATTGCTGTTGCAGATCGACGCGCCCGATCTGGCGATGGACCGCACCATGATGTACCGCGACCTCGACGAGGCCGGGTTTGTCAAAGCCGTTGAGCGGCACGTCGCCGCGATCAACGAGGGCATCGCCGGCATTCCACCCGACCGCGTGCGGCTGCATGTCTGCTACGGCAACTGGGAAGGCCCGCATATCCACGACGTGCCACTCGGCATAATTCTGCCGGCGCTTTATCAGGCCAAGGTCGGCGCGCTGTCGATTGAGTTTTCCAACCCACGCCACGCCCATGAATACGCCGCGCTCAAGAAACATCCGTTGCCGAAGGACATGCTGCTGATTCCCGGCGTGGTGGAGACCACCAGCAATTTCGTCGAGCATCCCGAAGTGGTCGCCCGCCGCATCGAAGACGCGGTCGCGGCCGTCGGCGAACGCGAGCGCGTGATCGCCTCGACCGATTGCGGCTTTGGCACCTTCACGAACCGCGAATGGGTGATCGAACCGGCGGTGTGGTTGAAACTGCGCTCGATCCGCCAAGGCGCCGACATCGCGTCGCGCCGGCTGTGGGGCAAGAAGGTCGCGTGAGGATTAAGCCGGCCGCGCCGCGGGCACGGCCGGAATTTTCGGCTGCTTGCAACGGTCTGAGCGCAAGACAAGCGACAGCACCCCTATTCTTTGAAGGCGCGGGGGCGCCTGCTTCCCTTTTCCGCTTCCCCAAACGGGGAATGGAGCGCCGGGACGGCGCCAGGGCGCTGGCGAAGCGCCCTTTGGCGGGTTTG
>Ga0207933_1001376_pt1 | contig 18637 bp, 18 predicted proteins | sample NGESurdeep092012_4_FD_184488 | JGI IMG/M metagenome (GOLD analysis project Ga0207933, IMG submission 184488) | Arctic peat soil microbial communities from Barrow, Alaska - NGEE Surface sample F53-3 deep-092012 (SPAdes) | ecosystem: Environmental > Terrestrial > Soil > Wetlands > Peat ...
CCTCCCACACTCCCCCACGGAACGGGTCTTGTAAGTAGTGCACTTCGTCGAGGACCACGAGGCCGAGGCGCGGGAGTTGGTCGGAGTCAGTGAGCAACATGTTGCGAAGTACCTCGGTGGTCATGACCACCACGTCGGCCAGGCGATTGACCGAGGTGTCACCGGTCAAGAGTCCCACTCGGTCCTCACCCCAGAGGTCGCACAGCTCGGCGTACTTTTGATTCGACAGCGCCTTGAGGGGCGTGGTGTAGAACGCTCGTTGACCTTGATCGAGGCAGCGGCCGATGGCGTAGTTCGCGATGAGTGTTTTTCCCGAACCCGTCGGCGCACTCACCAATACGTTGACCTCCGCGTCAACGGCGTCCAACGCCTCGTCTTGAAAGCGGTCGAGGCCGAAACCCTGGGCCTCGATAAAACGGCGGCGGTATTCCGCGCTCATCGGCCCAACAACTTTCCGAGCGCGATGGCAAGAAAATAAAAGACGATGAGTGGGATCATAAGGGCGAACATCGAAAACGGATCACTCGAAGGAGTGATCACGCCCGAGAAGGTCACGATGGCGATGGTCGAGTAGCGCCACGCGCGCAGTAACTGCATGGGTGACACGACGTGGGCCAATTCGAGCGCCACCAGGACGACCGGGAACTCGAAGGTGAGCCCAAAGAGCAACATCATCAAGATGAAGAGGGTGAGGTATTGGTTGGGGTTGTAGAACGTGGTCAACGACTTTCCGCCGATGGCCACGAGAAATTGGATGGTCCGACGAAAGACGAAGTAGGCCGTTACCACACCGCCAAAGAAGAAGACCAATGAGCCCAGAACGAAGGGAAGGGCGTAGCGACGCTCGCGTGCCTTGAGACCCGGAGTGATGTAGCGCCACACGTGCCAGAGCCAGAAAGGCGCGGCAAAGAGGAAGCCACCGAAGAGCGAGATCTTGACGCGCAGCGTCAAACCGTCGAGCGGGTTAGTCACGAGGAACTTGCAGTTTTTGGGATCGGCCTGACAGTAGGGGTGTTGCAGTATTGACAGCAGGTTGGGGTAGAAAACGAAGGAGACAATGGCGAGAGCGATGGTGAGGCCAAAGCAGATGAGAAAGCGCCGACGGGCTTCTTGAAAGTGTTGCGCCAGGGTCATTCCCGTCGCCGCCTTGCGGATTTTGGACACGGTTAGTTCAGTGACGGATCGGCGCTGATGGCGTCAGTGGCAGGAGGTGGGGGCCCGGAGGGTCGATTCACCACGTTGGCAATAAGGGTACGGGCCGCGGTCGCGGCCGCGGGTTCGTCATCGACCTCGTCGGATGGCGGGTTCTCTACACGGTCCGCGAGTCGATTCAAGACGTTGATGGGACTGCGCGCCATGCGAGCGATATCGCCGGTGCTGGGTAAGTCCGGAATTGCGTCACGCACCTCGCTCTCGACACGTTGCTGGAAGCGACGCAGAGTTTGCCAACTCGTGCCGAGCTTGCGCGCGACCTCGGGTAACTTGTCGGGGCCGAGCAGTAGTATCACCACCGCCACGATGACGAGCAACTTCACCGGGCTGAGACTAAGCACGTTCCTAGTGTACGACCCGAAATTGGGCGTTTATTACAGCGAGCCGATTCGAGAAATCGGCCAGATACGTACGAAGGCCTTGCCAATGATGTCCGATCGGGGAATGGTTCCCCAGTAGCGACTATCACAGGAATCTGGGTGGTTGTCGCCCATCATGAAGTAGTGATTCGGTTCGACGACGATGGGATTGTTCGCGGTCGCGATCGGTGTACCCAGTGGTTCGATGTGGGGCCACGCTTCGTTCAACTTGGTCCCGTTGACGAAGATCGTGTTGCCCACCGAGTACAGATGGTCGCCGGGAATGCCGATGACGCGTTTGACGAGGTCCGAGACAGGTGCGCCGCCACAATCTTCGGCGGGGGGCGCCTTAAACACCAGGACGTCGCCGCGATGAATCGTGCCAAATCGCACCGCCAGCTTGTCGACAATGATCCGGTCGCCGATCTGGAGAGTGGGCTGCATCGACACCGACGGGATGAAGAACGTCTGGAACGCGACGGCGCGCAGTCCCATCGACACGACGAGAGCGACCACCAAGATGACGCCCCACTCGATGAGGTGGTGGCCGAGCGACTTGGGAGCTGGTTTTGTCGTGGCGGCGGCGACCGGTTCTTCCATGGTCGACTCCGGCGCAATCTCAGTCACCGTGCAAGGTTACTCGTCACCCTCGAGGTGGGTTCTCACCGGATGACGAGGTAACCGAGTAAGTCTTGCGGGTGGGACCTAGGGGAAACCCACTCGACTCAGTGGCCAGATGCGAAAGAAGGCTTTGCCGATGATGGCCGAGTGGGTGATGGTCCCCCAGTAGCGACTATCGCAGGAGTCGGAATGGTTGTCGCCCACCATGAAGTAGTGATTCGCCGCGACCACGACGGGGTGCGCGCGCGACGCGATGGCGGGAGGTCCGAGAGGTTCGGTGTGCGGCCACGCTTCGTCGAGTTTCTTGCCGTTAACGTAAATGGTGTTGCCGAGCGAATAGAGCGAGTCGCCGGGGAGACCAATGACGCGTTTCACCAAGATGGGGTCGTGTACCCCGCCGCAGTCCTCATTGGCGGGAGACTTGAACACGATGATGTCACCTCGCTTGACCGTGCCCCAATCGACGGCCAACTTGTCGACGAGTATGCGATCGCCGATTTGCAGGGTCGGCTCCATCGAGCCCGAGGGAATGAAGTAGGTCTGAAAAACGTACGTCCGCAGTCCCACCGTGACTACTCCGACGACGATGAGCAAAATCACCCACTCGATCAGGTGGCGACGAACCCGGTGGTTTCGACCTCGAGTGGTGTCGTCGGTCGACGTGGGCGCGTTGTTGGATTCACCGGGGATGTTTACATTGCTCACGAAGTACTGCTACTCGCCCTTAGGGCGCCGTTCGAGTGACGTCAGGAGCTTCTGGAAGCGCTCGTCGTTGCTACGAAAGGGGTCTTTGAGGAGGACGGTGCGCTGCATCTCGTCGTTGAGCTTGAGGTGGACCCAGTCCACGGTGTAATCGCGATGCCACTTCTTCGCTTCGCGAATGAAGGTACCGCGCATGTGGGCGCGAGTGGTGGCGGGCGCCGTTTCGGACGCCTGACTCACTTCGTCGTTGGTGACGATGCGTCGATAGTGCCCGCGCGCTTGGCGTCGGTAGTAGAGTCCGCGTTCGACGTTCGTGTCGTGGTAGAGCAGGTCGATCAGCGCGACCTTGGGGTCGCTTAATGCGACGCCCGAGCGCTCGCGCTCGCGTTCGATGATCTGCAACTTGGCGATCCAGTCCACCCGGTCGGCGAGGCCCATCGGGTCCGATCGGTACTGTTCAATGCACTCGCGCCACATCTTGACCGCGAGGGCCTGGTCCGCGGGAATATCACGGTTGAGAACGAACTGTTCGGCGCGTTCGCACAGGTCCTCCTGCAATTCCAGGGCGGTCATGTCGCGTCCCGAGACTAGGCGAATCGGTTCCTTGCTCCATAGGTCGTAGGACACGTCGCGCAGCGCATTGATGGGTGAGACCATGTTGTAGTCGCGCAGCACGGTCGTGCGGTCTTCGATCATCGCCAGCACCACGGCCGCGGTACCTACCTTCATGAACGTCGCGTATTCGCTCATGTTCGAGTCGCCCACGATGACGTGCAGGCGACGGTACTTCTCGGGGTCCGCGTGAGGTTCGTCGCGAGTATTGATGATGGGCCGCGAGCGCGTCGTCGCCGAGGAGATGGCCTCCCACATGTGTTCGGCGCGCTGACTCATCGCATAGTTGGTGCCCTTTGCGTTGGTGACGACCTTGCCGGCGCCAGCAAAAATCTGGCGTGTGACCAGGAAGGGGATGAAGACCTGTTCGAGACGCGTCAGGTCCTCGATGCGTTCGATGCAGTAGTTCTCGTGACAACCATAGGAGTTTCCCGAAGAGTCGGTGTTGTTCTTGAACAAGAAGATGTCGCCGCGCACCCCCTCCTCGTCGAGTTGCTGTTGGGCGTGGGTGACCAATTCGCGCAGGATTGCTTCGCCGGCCTTGTCTTGGGCCACGACATCCTTGAGGGCGTCGCATTCCGCGGTCGCGTATTCGGGGTGCGAACCAACGTCGAGGTACAGCCGACTGCCGTTCTCCAAGAACACGTTGCTCGAACGCCCCCAGGCGACCACCTTGCGGAACAAGAAACGCGACACTTCGTCGGGACTGAGACGTCGCTGGCCTCGTAAGGAATACGTCACTCCGTACTCTGTTTCGATGCCGTAGATGCGACGCAACATGGCCTAGACCCTAGTTCCGCTTCAAGTCAGCAGACGAGTGATCTGCGCATTGTCTAGTCGCGCGAACGTCCGTCGATCGCCGTGGTCTTCGAGGATTCCCACTTCCAGATCGGTGACGGGCAGGACGCGGTCCGGGCCCGCGAGGGCCACTACGGCATTCTTGAGCGTGTCGCTGAGTGAAATGTGAGCGACTTCGAGGGCGGCAAAGCGGCCCTTGATGGTTTCGGCGTCGCCCCCGAGGACGGCAAATTGCTCCTCGTCGGAGATGGTGCCCTCGTAGGCGATGCGATAGAGCTTGGTGGGACGAAAGTTCGTGCCCAGTTGAGCGACGAGGATTTCGACTTCGAGCGGTTTTTGACCCTCGGTGAACATGTCGCCGAGGTGTTGGGCGTAGTAGTTGGCCAGGGCGCGCGCGTCGACGTCTTCTCGTGAGTAGGTGTAGCCGGTTCCGTCCGCCCATCGAATGCCGGCTTCACGCAGACGGTCGAACTCGTTGTACTTGCCCACTCCCGCGAAGGCGATGCGGTCGTAGATCTCGGAGATCTTGTACAGCGAGGCGGACGGGTTCTCGGCCACGAGCACCACACCGACGTCGTAGATGGCCGCCACGATCGATCGACCTCGCGCAATGCCCTTCTGGGCGAACTCGGCGCGGTCCTTGATGAGTTGTTCGGGGGCAACGTAGAAGTAGTTGCTCATCGCAATGTTCCTCCGGCCACGCCACCCGATTCACTGCGACGGTCGTTGATCGAACGAAAGATGCTCGCCGACACTTCGGGATCGAGTTCGCGAAAGCCCTCCGACGTCAGCGTCACGATCATGGGAAAGATGTTGCGCACGAAGTCGGGTCCCCCGGTGCTCGGGTCGTTGTCGGCGGCTTCGTAGATCGCCAGTGCCGCGAGCGCGAGCGCGTCGCCACTGGACATGTCGGGACGGTATCCCAGGCGCAACGTTGAGTCAGCGAATGGTGAACCCGATCCGATGACCGCGAAGTCGTGGCGCTCATAGCACCCGCCCGCTCCGTCGTATTCGAAGACGCGTCCACGCTGGTGGGCCAAGTCCCAGCCCGCGAGCAGGGGAAGGACCACGAGGGTCGAGGTGAGGTTGTTGCGTTGAACTAGTGGTGACAGGTAATTGGCCTTGCCCTCCAAGCTGAGGGCCGAATCGCTCATCTTCTCGTAGTGCTCGAAGGAGAGTTGGGCGAGGCGAATGAATTCGAGACCGCGCGCGGCGGAGCCCGAGATCGCGAGCGCCGTGTAGCGGTCGGCGGTTTCAATCTTTCGTACGTCGCGGTTGGCGACGTAGTACGAGGTGGCCTGACGGTCCGCGATCATGACGACTCCGTCGGCGTAGCGCACCGCGACAACGGTGGTGGCGTGTGCGGACAGGTCCGAAGTCGACGGAGGCAATGACAAGCCCGCCATTTCGGCGTAGCGCACGAACGACGGCCCCGGGTCACTGTGGGCGTCGAACAACGGTAGGCCCATTACTGGCCGCCCTTTTGGACGTAGTTGCGGACGAATTCCTCCGCGTTCTCTTCGAGGACGCCGTCGATCTCGTCTAGCAAGTCGTCGAGTTCGGCCTTGAGTTGTTCGCCCTTTTTGGTGACGACCGAGACGTCCTCGCTCTCTTCGCGGGGCCGTTCGGTTCGCTGCTTTTGAATTCGTTCTTGTTCAGTCACGTATTAGTTCTACCCGTTGAGAGCGGCGACGAGCGCTACCGCGGTTAAATTCTGCTCAAACAGCGGTCCGACGAGTTCCTCGGTCCCCCGCGTGGGGTCCATCATGGGGATACGTTGCAGGGGCCCGTGACCGACGTCAAAGACGATCGAGTCCCAGTTGGCCGAGATGATGTCGTCGGGAAATCTCATGACGCATTCCCCGCGAAAATAGGCGCGCGTACTGCGCGGCGCGCGTTGAACGGCGTCACGAATCTCGTCGTCGGTGGCGAGTTCGACGAGCCCGACGCGCTGGGCGAGAGACTTGTCACGACGCACGTCGTGGTACTGCAGGTCGATGGCGCGTAGCTTGGCGTCGCGCGCTGGCAAATTGTAACGAGATTGAAATCCTTCAACGATGCGACGTTTGGCCACCCAATCCACTCGGTCGGCCACCGAGAGCGGCTCGTCGCGTACGCCGTCGAGCATCTCGCGCCACTGGCGCAAGATGAGTGCGACCTCGTCCTCGGGCGCCACCGCCTCCCCCCCGTGACGCTGGACGTAGCGTTTCGCGAGGTGCCACAACTCGTCCTGGTAGTCCCAGGCGGTGCGGGTTCGACCGTTCTCGTCGGACACGGCCCGCGTGAGCGTCGGGTCGAAGGAGTACTCACGTATGGCCAGGACCGGTCGCTCGGGGGGCGTGGGAAATCCCGCGACGCCGTCGTCTTCGAGCGCGGCGAGCAGTAGCGACGTGGAACCGAGCTTGACCATCGTGGACACCGAGCTCATGTTGGCGTCGCCACAGATGACGTGCAGGCGACGGAAGCGCTCGGCGTCGCAGTGGGGTTCGTCACGGGTATTGATGATCGGTCGCTTGAGGGTCGTCTCGAGTCCGACGACCTCTTCGAAGAACTCCGAGCGCGCACTGAGTTGGAACGCCGGATCGGCCGCCACGCCGATATCGGTCTCGGCACCGACTTTGCCCGCACCGACAACGATTTGGCGCGAGACGAAGTGCGGCACCATGGCGCGCACGACGTCGGAGAAGTCGACGTCGCGCGCGACGAGGTAGTTCTCGTGAGTGCCGTAGGAGTTTCCCTTGCCGTCGGAATTGTTCTTGTAGAGCGAAATCGCTAACTCCGCGGGCAGGGTTTCGTTGGCGGCCTGCAGCGCACGACGCATGACCTCCTCGCCGGCTTGGTCGTAGAGCGTGGCCTCGCGCGGAGTTCGACACTCGGGCGAGGAGTATTCGGGGTGCGCGTGATCGACGTAGAGGCGAGCGCCGTTCGTGAGCACGGTGTTGGCCAAGTGTGTCTCGATCATCGGGGCGAGTGAACCCACCCCCAAGATGCCGCGAGCGTCGGTACCGGGTGATTCGTCGTTGAAGTCCCAGGAGATGCGGGTGCGACCCTGTTGGGCGTACGCGTTGACGATGATGCTCGACGCCGTCGTGGGATCAAAGTCGGGCCCGCCGGCGACGCCATACTCCGTCTCGATACCGAGAATCTTGGCGACGGTCATCCTTAGAGGTATTGGCCAGTACCGACGTGTTGGATGGACCGACCGCCGGTGACGTCCGCCTTCTCTCGATTGATAAGGGTGCGGATGAACACGATGCGCTCACCCTTCTTGCCCGATATCCTCGCCCAGTCGTCGGGGTTCGTGGTGTTGGGCAGGTCCTCGTTCTCGTGGTACTCCTCGCGGATCGACGCCAAGAGGTCGTCGGTCCTCAGACCGCGACCTTTGCCCGCGATCTCGCGCTTGACGGCGAGTTTCTTCGCGCGTCGCACGATGTTCTCGATCATGGCGCCCGAGGCGAAGTCCTTGAAGTACAAGATCTCCTTGTCGCCACCTTGGTAGGTGACCTCGAGGAAACGGTTGTCGTCATCGATGCGGTACATGTTGGACACCGTGGTCTCGATCATGATGCGCAGCGCCTTGTCGCGGTCTCCCCCACCATTGGACCGGATTTCGTCCTGGTCGAGGGGTAGGTCACGGTGCAAGTAGCGCTCGAAGATCTGCGACGCCCCCTCGGCGTCGGGCCGTTCGATCTTGATCTTGACGTCGAGGCGACCGGGTCGCAAGATCGCCGGATCGATGAGGTCTTCGCGGTTGGTGGCGCCAATCACGATCACGTCGCGCAGCGATTCGACGCCGTCGATCTCGGCTAGGAGTTGGGGAACAATGGTCGACTCCATGTCCGAAGAGATTCCCGTGCCGCGGGTGCGAAACAGTGAGTCCATCTCGTCAAAGAACACGATGACCGGGACGCCCTCTTCGGCCTTCTCCCGCGCGCGTTGAAAGACCACGCGGATCTGTCGCTCGGTTTCACCGACGTACTTATTGAGCAACTCGGGACCCTTGATGTTGAGGAAGTACGAGCGGACGTTGCGGTTCCCCGTCATCTCGGCCACCTTCTGGCTGAGCGAGTTCGCGACGGCCTTGGCGATCAAGGTCTTGCCGCACCCGGGAGGGCCGTAGAGCAAGATGCCCTTGGGCGCCGGGAGTTCGTAGTCGTTGAAGAGGGCGCGGTGCAGGTAGGGCAGCTCCACGGCGTCGGTGATGGATTCGATCTGCGAATCCAGTCCCCCGACGTCGGCGTAACTCACGTCGGGTACCTCTTCGAGGATCAATTCTTCCGCCTCTTGGCGTACGAGCTTTTCGACGAGCAGACCCGAGCGCGGGTCGAGCACGACGGCGTCACCGCTGCGCAACTTCACGTCGCGCAAGACGTCGGCCATTTCCACGACGCGCTCTTCGTCGGCGCGACCATAAACAAGGACGCGACGCTCGTCGAGCACCTCCTTGACGCTCACCACTTCGCCCTGACCGTCGGGGTTGCGGATGCCGATGATGGCGAACGATTCGTTGAGGACGACCTCGTGGCCCCGTTCAACCTGTCCGGGGTCGAGGCCCGGATGCACCGACACGCGCATCTTGCGTCCCGAGGCGAAGATATCGGCCGTGCCGTCGGGATTGAACTCAATGAACGTCCCGTAGACGGCCGGAGGTTGGGTCAACTTCTCGACTTCGTCACGCAGCGCGGCGATCTGGTCACGCGTTTGTTGGATGGTAATCGCGAGTTTCTCGTTGTTCGATCGAGATTGGGTCAGTTGCAGCCGCGATTCGACGAGTTTTTGTTCCAGCAACTCAATACGATGTAGCGCCTGGTCCAGGCTCTCGATGCTGAAGGTGGGAACGTCGAGATCGTCACGCGACGCGCCGTGGTCGCGGTACTGGCCGAACGCGTCCGATTGCTCCATGACGCCACCCTAGGTGAGAGCGACGCGTTTGTCACAGTCTTCGCGCCCGGTCTTTCCGCTAAAGTGGCGGCAGACCAAACGGTAACGAAAGGCCGAAAAGATGAAGGTATGGATTGACCAGGACTTGTGCACCGGCGACGGTTTGTGCGAGGAGATCTGCCCTTCGGTCTTTACGTTGCTCGACGACGGACTTGCCTACGTCAAACAAGATGGCGTGGCGCTGTCGACGCCCGGCGGATCGGCCGCCGTCGCCGCCGTCGCTCCGGACTTAGAAGATGCCGTAGTCGAAGCCGCTGAAGAGTGCCCTGGTGAGTGCATCTTCATCGAGCGCGACTAGCTCGTCGTCGAGCGGACCAAGCGGCGCGCCGAGGTCAAGAAACCGGTGTGAGCAACCATCCGGTGATCCGGGCGCACACTGCGACCGTCGATGTGCCAGGTACGACGAAGGATCTCGACGGTTTCTTCCACTCCGAAACAATGGATCTTGAGCGCTTCGCGCACCAATTGGGTTTGGTTGATTGTCGGCAGATAGGCCAAGAAAATTCCCCCGGGACGTAACGCCTCGGCCGCGTGCGGTACCACGGCCCAAGGTTCGGGCATGTCCAAGATGATGCGGTCCAGGTCGCGTTCGTCGATGCCGAGCGTCACGTCACGGATGTGAATGTCGTAGGCGATGTCCTCGCCGAGCATGTCCACGACATTCTTGCGGGCCTGTTGGGCGAAGTCTTCGCGGATTTCGTAGGCCGTGATGAGCGCTCCCGCCCGCAACAGGGTCATCGAAAGTGCCCCGGAACCCACGCCCGCTTCGAGGACTCGCATGCCCGGTCCGATATCGGCCTGCATCAAGATGGTGCCCAAGTCCTTGGGGTAGATGACCTGGGCGCCGCGCGGCATCTTGAGCACCACGTCAGAAAGCGTCGGTCGTAATACCAAGAAACCCCGGTCCGTACTGCCGCGCACCACGGAGCCCTCGAGGGACCCAATGATGTCGTCGTGCTGGACGATACCGGTGTGGGTGTGAAAGGCCGAACCTGGTTTGAGCGTGATGAGGTATTGGCGATCCTTCGCGTCGGTCAACATGACGCGTTCGCCGACTCGCAGCAGTGCCGCTGAACTCATCATTCTCCTATGGTCGACGTTGCAATCGTCGTCGCGACATCGCGTCGACGCGCCGCAGCAACACTAGGGCCGCCGCGAGAACCAACCAGACGACCGAGCGCTGCGCCCACGAGCGCCGCAGGGCCGCGAAGATGATCCGACGCCACAAGAAGATGAACATTACCGGCGGCGCGAACGCCGGCCGCGAAGTCGGCCCCAGACGTACCCGGTGACCAGGCCACTGAGTCCGACACCGGCCGTCGAGGATTTGGCGTTGAGGACGCGCTCGGGGATGCCCGTGGTGCGTGGCAGGAGGGCACGAACCGAATCCTCCAGTTGTTGACGAGTGACGTCACCGGTACTCACGAAGCGTCCTTGGAACGACGGGCGGCTCCGGCGAAGATGCGTTGGACGAAGAGTGCGCCAATTATCACGCCTAGCACCACCACGATGAGGTACGGGATAAAGGACAGGCTGCCGTCAAGGACTGGAAAGAGCGCCTGGACCATGCGCAGCACACCGACGAGGCCGATCACGAGGCCAAAAGCTACGAAGACGCTGCCGAGCGCGCCGAAGGCGACGAAACGGCCGAGATCCTTGAGGGGCTGAACCGTCTGTTCTTTCAGGTACCGGACGAACAGGTCGCGGACCTCCTTGAGGTCGCGCTCGATTGATGCACCTTTTAATAACTTGCGCCACGAGGGAGTCCTCACGGACCCAGACTACTCACTGATTTTCGCGTTTGCCGTCCTCGCCGTCGCAGTGGTGTCGTGGCCCCGGTTGGTGTCACTAACCTTCAAGTCATGGTTGACGAGATATTTCACGGGGCCGATGAGCTCGAGGGACGCACGATTCGCAACATCTCTGCGGCCGCAATGGACGCGCCCGCGGCGGCCAATTCGGGCCATAGCGGCACCGCCATGGCCCTGGCTCCTCTGGCGACGATGTTGTTCACCCGCGTCCTGCGTCACGACCCGAGTGATCCGTCGTGGCCTGATCGCGACCGCTTCATTTTGAGTTGCGGTCACGTCTCGATCTTGCAGTACTCTCTGGCGCACTTCTTTGGTTACGACCTGAGCGTGGATGACCTGCGCGAGTTTCGCCAAGCCCACTCGCGCACGCCCGGTCACCCCGAGGTCGGGCTGGCGCCCACCGTCGAAGTGACGACAGGACCGCTGGGTCAAGGAATCGCCAACGGGGTGGGCATGGCCATCGCCGAGCGTCTACTTCGCGCGACTCACGGAGAGGACCTCGTCAATCACCGCACGTGGGTCATCGCCAGCGACGGATGCCTCGAGGAGGGAATTAGCCACGAGGCGGCCTCACTCGCCGGTTCACTCGGGCTCGACCGCCTCACCATCATGTACGACGACAATCACATCACGATCGACGGGAAGACCGAACTTGCGCTGCACGACGATCCTGCCGAGCGATTCGCCGCCTACGGATGGCAGGTCATCAACGTGGGCGAAGACGCCAACGACCTCGACGTGCTCGAGGGTGCCGTTCGCGAGGCCATGGCCGACACCGGTCGTCCCACGCTGATCATTATTCGTTCGCACATCGCATTCCCCTCGCCCACGATGATGGATCGTCGCGAGGCGCACGGGTCACCCTTTTCTCCCGAGGCCATTGCCGAGGCCAAGGCAATCCTGGGAATGCCCAACGTCCCCTTCGAGCTCGACGACGAACTACCGTCGCTCAACCGCGCCCGCGTGCTCGCCAAGGACGATCTGTCGGGCCCCTGGCGCGAGCGGCTGCACGCCGCCGCCGAGCGCGGTGAGCGATTGGTGGCCCAGTTGGCCGACGCGGGGGCGCTGCGAGAACCGGTCACGTTCGAGACCTACGAGGGGGGCACCAAAGTCGCGACCCGCAAGGCGATGCAACGCGCCATGGACACCTTCGCCGCTTTCACCCCGGGTCTCACGACAGGATCGGCCGACCTGACTGATAACACCGGCGTCACTTTGAAGTCCTCGACCATACAGAATCGCGAGGACCACGCCGGTCGCCAGTTCCACTACGGCATCCGCGAGCACGCCATGGGAGCGGTCATGGTCGGCCAAGCCCTGCACGGCGGCATCCGACCGGCGGGTTCCACTTTCTTCGTGTTCTCGGACTACGAGCGTCCGGCGATTCGACTGGCCTCGCTCAGTCACGCGGGCGTGCTCTTTGTCTTCACCCACGATTCGGTGGGCGTCGGCGAAGACGGCCCCACGCACCAGCCCGTCGAGCACTTGATGGCACTACGCGCAATGCCGCGTCTGCACGTGCTGCGACCCAGTGACGCCAACGAAGCGGTGCGACTCATCGAGGCGTACCTGCGCGACCCGGCACCGGCGACCACGGCGCTCATCTTGACCCGCCAAGACATTCCCGTGATGGCGGGGGCGGACGCTGAGGCGTCGGCGTCGAACGCTCACCGCGGTGGGTACGTGGTGCGCGAGAACGCCGCGGCGCGCTACAGCCTGGTGGGTACCGGTTCAGAAGTGGCGCTGTGTCTGGCCGCGTGTGACGCGCTCGCGACTCGCGGCATCGCCACGCGTGTCGTGGCCCTGCCGTGCTGGCGGTGTTTTGACGCTCAAGACGCCTCGTACCGTGCGAGCGTGTTGCGCCGCGACGTGCCCTCCGTGTCGCTCGAAGCGGGGGCGACCTTGGGGTGGTGCCGCTTCGTCGACGACGCACTCGGCATCGACGAGTTCGGAATGTCGGCGCCGGCCCCGGCGGTCTTCGAACACTTTCACATCAACTCCGAGGCGTTGGTCGACTTCGTCTCTCATCGACTGGAGGTCTCCTCGTGAGCCGACTCAACGTCCTCTACGACGACTTTGGTCAAAGCCCCTGGATCGACAACATTCGCCGTGACTGGCTCGACGACGGCACCTTGGTGGGCCTCGTGGCCAAGGGCACGCGCGGCGTCACTTCGAATCCCGCGATCTTCGCCAAGGCGTTCGCCACGTCGACCGCGTACGACGACCGGTTGGCGACGGCGACGTCGAAGGACCCCGAAACGGTCTTCGAATTCCTCGCGAGCGCTGACGTGCGCGACGCGTGCGACGTGTTGGATGACGTGCACCAGCGCAGTCGCGCCGAGTTGACGCGGGGGCTGCGCCGATACACCGACGGATTCGTGTCACTCGAGGTCTCGCCGCGGTTCGCGCGCGATACCGAGGCGACCGTGACGGCGGCGAAGAAACTATGGGAGCAAGTGGGGCGCTCCAACGTGATGATCAAGATTCCGGCCACGAAAGAGGGGCTCCCGGCCATCACTCGGGTACTGGCCGAGGGCATCAACGTGAACGTGACGCTGATCTTTTCTCTCGAGCGTTACGACGAGGTGCTCGGCGCCTGGTGCGCCGGACTCGAGTCCGCGCTCGAACAGGGACGCGACCTCAGCTCCATCGCGAGCGTGGCGTCGTTTTTCGTCTCGCGCGTCGACGCTGCGGTGGACAAGTTGTTGCCCGAGGGCGACGCCCTGCGCGGGCACGTCGCCAACGCCCAGGTGGCTGCGGCCTACGCCCTCTACCAACGATGGATGTTGAGCGACCGAGTCCTCGCGCTCCTGGCGCGTCACGCTCAAGTCCAACGTCCCTTGTGGGCGTCAACGTCGCCGAAGAATCTCAGTTACGACCCATTGCTCTACGTCAACAACATCGTGGCCGCCGAGACGGTGAACACGATGCCTGACGCGACGCTCGAGGCGACCCTCGAACACGGGGATTTCTCGTGGTCGCTGCTCGCGACGCCCGCGACGGTGGCCAGCAGTGCTGCAGTGCTGAATGAACTTCCCGACTCGATCTCACTGGCCCAAGTGACTGAACAACTCGAGCGCGACGGGGTTGATTCCTTCGTCGCGTCCTACGAGGAAGTTTTGGCCATCGTAGCCTCGAAGTTGAGTTCCACCTCGGTCTGAGAGACCGATAGGAGTCGCAGGGCGTGACCGCTGGGGTGACGCGGTGCTCGCGCGCCGTCCCGAGGGCGTGGTTTGATTGCCTCGCCTCGTAGTATCGAGAACATGAAGAACTCCGCCGCTCTCACCAGTGTTGACGAAGTGATGGAGACGCCGATCGAGGAGTTGGCCGCCGCGGCCTTCGCCCGCGCCCGCGCCACCCATGGACACGTCGTGACCTATTCGCCCAAGGTGTTCATCCCCTTGACGCACCTCTGTCGTGATCGCTGTGGTTACTGCACCTTCGCCCAAGCGCCCGCGCGGGTGACGGCGCCGTACATGAGTCTGGACGAAGTGATGGCGGTCGCCCAAGCCGGTCGCGACGCCGGCGTGACCGAGGCCCTCTTCACCTTGGGAGAACGACCCGAACTTCGTTACGACGAGGCCGCTCGCTGGCTAGCGGCACGCGGCTATCGCTCCACCGTGGACTACGTGGCGAACGCCGCACAAATGGTGCTCGAATCCACCGGGCTGTTGCCGCACGTAAATGCCGGGGCGCTCTACGACTTCGAGTTGCGACAGTTACGTGCGGTGTCGGCGTCCCAGGGCATGATGCTCGAGAGCCTGGCGCAGCTACCGGCGCATCGCCTCGCGCCGGATAAGGAACCCGAGCGACGTCTCGCGACCCTCGAGTGGGCCGGTGAACTCAAGATTCCCTTCACCACCGGACTTCTCGTGGGTATCGGTGAAACGCGTGAGGAACGGGTGGCGACCCTCGAGGCGATCGCCCAGAGTCACGAACGCCATCACCACGTACAAGAAGTCATCATTCAAAATTTCTTGCCCAAGCCTCGCACGGCGATGGCGAATGCACCCGCGGCGAGTGACGAGGAGTTCTTTTGGACCATCGCCGTGGCGCGCCTCTTGTTGCCCGACGACATACATCTGCAGGCGCCGCCGAACTTGAGCGACGATCCGACGAGACTGCTGGCGTACGGTATCGACGACTTCGGAGGGATCTCACCCGTCACCAAGGATCACGTCAACCCCGAACGTGCGTGGCCGGCCATCGAGACACTCAGTAGCGAGTGCGACGCCCTGGGCTTCGTTCTGGCGCCTCGACTCACCGTCTACCCGGCGCACCTCGCCGCGCCGGACTTTCTTGACGAGGCCGTGCGACCCCACGTGCTCGCTCAGAGCGACGCGAGTGGATTGGGTCGACACGACGTATGGCACTCCGGTGCCGAGACCACTCCCCCGCCGGCGCCGCGCACGACGGCGCGCACGAGTGTCGTCGAGGAGATTCTCGCGCGCTACCAACCGGGGTACCGATTCGAACACGGTGAGCTCGTGACGCTCTTCGAGGCGCGTGGTGGTGACTTCAACGCCATCGTGGAAGTGGCCGACCACGTCCGTCATGAGTTAGTCGGAGAGCCGGTGAGCTTCGTGATCAATCGTAATATCAACTACACGAACGTCTGCACCTTCAAGTGCCGTTTCTGCGCCTTCTCCAAGGGCCCCCTCTCCCTGAATCTGCGCGGCGATCCCTACCTGTTGACCCTCGACGAGATCACTGAACGCGTGCGCGAGGCCTACGATCGTGGCGCGACCGAGGTGTGCCTGCAGGGCGGCATCCACCCGAATTTCGACGGCGAGTACTACATCGACGTGGTGGCCGCCGTGAAGGCGGGAGCTCCCTCGATCCACATCCACGCTTTCAGCGCCCTCGAGGTGTTCGAGGGGGCGCGTCGTAGCGAGCAGGATCTCACTACGTATCTCACGCGACTTAAGACGGCGGGACTACGCACGCTTCCGGGCACGGCGGCTGAGATCCTGGACGACCCGATTCGCACCATTTTGTGCCCGGACAAACTTTCGTCGGATCAGTGGCTCGAGGTGCATCGTGCGGCACACTCGGTGGGTCTCAGCTCCAACATCACGATCATGTTCGGTGCGGTCGAGAGTTCGCATTCCTGGGCGACGCACTTGATGCGCACGCTCGACTTGCAAGAAGAGACCGGTGGATTCACCGAGTTCGTACCGCTGCCCTTCGTGCACATGGCCACACCGCTGTTCTTGCGTGGTAAGTCGCGAAAGGGGCCGACCTTTCGCGAGGCCGTCTTGATGCACGCGGTGGCGCGACTGCATTACGCCACGAAGATCAATAACATCCAAGTGAGCTGGGTCAAGATGGGCGTCGAAGGCTCGCGTCGCATCCTTCAAGCGGGCGCCAACGATCTCGGCGGCACGCTGATGGACGAGAACATCTCGCGCGCTGCCGGAGCCGTCCACGGCCAAGTGATGGACGTCGAGATGCTCCAAAACCTGGTGGAGCCCCTCGGTCGACCACTGCACCAACGCACCACGCTGTACCAGGCCCTCGCGTGACCCCTGACGCCATCGACCGATTCGTCGAGGAGTCGACCGCAGGCCTGGTGAATTCGCCCGAACACGTCGCGGTAATTCGCTCCCTGGTCACCAAGGCGTTGTCCTTGGCGCAGTACGAGAGCAACCTCAGTGACTTGAAGAGCGCGGTGACCGCCCTGGGAGAATTACTGGACGGTTCGCGGCTCTTCGAGCCGTGGCGCGATACCCCGAAGGCGACCGTCTTTGGTTCGGCGCGCACCAAACCGGACTCCGAGCTCTATCGACTCGCCTCCGCCTTTAGCGCGGAACTGGCGTCGCGCGGATGGCTCACTGTCACCGGGGCGGGACCGGGCATCATGGAGGCGTCGTCCCAGGGCGCCGGACGTGACGCGACCATTGGCGTCAACATTGACTTACCCTTTGAACACGGCACCAACGCGTTCGTCGACGTCGAGAACCGCCACATCGCCACGTCGTACTTCTTCACGCGCAAGGTCATCATGACGCGCTCGTCGCAGGCCTTCATCGCTTTTCCGGGTGGCGTGGGCACGATGGACGAACTCTTTGAGATCCTGACCTTGTTGCACACGGGCAAAACCGACCCCGTCCCGGTCGTCCTTATCGACCGACCCGGGGGAACCTTCTGGTCGTCGTGGTTCGACTTCATGGCCGACGAGGTGATCGGTGAGGGCTACCTCAATTCCGGTGACGAGGTGTCGTACCTCGTGTGCGACAACGTGGCTGACGCCGTCGCGGAGGTGACCGGTTTCTACACCAACTACGTCGGTTTCGAGACGGGCGTGGGCCAGGCGATCGTGAGTCTGCGCCACGGGCCGAGCGAAGAGGAGTTGTCGGTCCTGAGAGCCGCGTTTGAGGGAATCACCTTCACCCTGGCGTCAACGGAACCTCTGACCACGCTCGCGTTCGACTTCAACGGGCGTAGTTACGCGATAGTGCGTCGGGTCATCAATGAGGTGAACAACTGGACTGATCAGTCTCGGTCGTAACCTCGCAGCAGTGCCTCAGCCTTGTACAGGCTCCGACGAACGCGGGCCAAGCGTTTTTCGAGTTCGTGTGCCTCTTCGGCCGCATCTTCGCGAAGTTGGGCGCGCACCGTGTCAAAAATGACGTCAGAGACCCGGTGCTCGAGTGCGCTGACGGCGTCGGCTAATTCCAACAGGGGCTCGCTCATATGGTGTGCACCGTGAGTTGACCCTCGGCGTACTGACGGCGCAGAGTACGTTTGTCGAATTTGCCCACGCTGGTCTTAGGCAAGCTCTCGACGAAACTCCAGTGTTCGGGGAGCCACCACTTCACCACGAATTCACTGAGGTACTCGCGCAGTTCCTCGGGACTGGTCTCGGAACCCGGCGTGCGTACCACCACGCACAACGGGCGTTCCTGCCATCGATCGTCGGGGACGGCGATCACCGCCGCCTCGTACACGCCGTCGTGGCCCATGACCGTCGATTCGAGGAGAACCGAACTGATCCACTCGCCGCCGGACTTGATCATGTCCTTGGAACGATCGGTAATCACCATAAAACCGTGCGCGTCCAGAGTTCCGATATCTCCCGAGCGCAGCCAACCGTCATGGAAGAGTTCGGGCGAATCGGCCCCGTAGTACTCCGAAGCGATCCACGGTCCGCGCAGTTCGAACTCCCCTACCGTGACTCCGTCACGCGCCAGGATGTCACCCTCGTCGTTGGTGAGACGCACCTCGACTCCCGCCATGACGCGACCGGCCTTGACCCGGTAGTCCACTTCGGCCTCGGCGCTGACTCCCCAGGGGGGATTCGAAACGGCGACCAATGGGCTGGTCTCGGTCATCCCCCAACCCTGGAGAACGTCAACACCGTGGCGATCACGGAAGGCTTCGATCATGAATCGCGGTACGGCAGAACCGCCGGCCAGAATTCGGGTGATACTCGACAGGTCCGGTGCGGGGTGCTCGCTCGCCGCGCGCAAGAGGTCGTTCCAGATCGTGGGCACGCCGAGTGCCACGGTTGGCTGTAAGTCCATGATCATCTTCAGCAGTGGTTCGCCCTGGAGGAACATCTGGGGCATAATCAGTTCG
>Ga0207933_1001377_pt1 | contig 18636 bp, 29 predicted proteins | sample NGESurdeep092012_4_FD_184488 | JGI IMG/M metagenome (GOLD analysis project Ga0207933, IMG submission 184488) | Arctic peat soil microbial communities from Barrow, Alaska - NGEE Surface sample F53-3 deep-092012 (SPAdes) | ecosystem: Environmental > Terrestrial > Soil > Wetlands > Peat ...
TAGACGTGGCTTTAAGTTCCCTTTTACAACATGGATAGCTCCAGACGGTGTGAAATGGGTGGTCGATGGCCACCAGCGAAACCCAATACTTAAAAGAATGCGAGATGAAGGTATTAAAGTACCTGAGAGATTCCCCACCAATTATGTCTTCGCAGACTCTAAAGAAGATGCAGCAGTAGACATTATCGGTTCAGAAACAAAATTCGCTGATATAAATCCAGGCGAGTTTACATCATTCTTAGTAGATTATGGTATTGATTGGGCGAAAGTAGATAGTTGGGCAGATATTCCAGGACTCGGTGCAGATAGTGAAGATAAACCAGGAATATCAGACGGTGGATCGAAAAAAGGCGTGATCTGTCCTAATTGTCAACATCATTTTACACCAGGGAAGGAAAATTATGAGTGAAGAAATAATAGTACCTATAGTAGAAGGCGAAAGCGCATTGAGTAATCCTATAGCGCAAACAGAAGCTAAAAGTATCAATGTGGATAACAATGTGGATAAGTATAAATGTACCTATTGTCGTGATATTTGTGTCTGTCATACGAATAGAAAACTAGACGGTTTGTCATGTAAGTGTCCGAAGCGTCCTGAAGGCGGACCAGTTGGTAATAATAAACGAATGAAGTGGAAAACACCAGAAGAGCGTTTGATAGCATGTGATCTATTATGTAAAGAGTTAGAACAAGGCTTACCAAAAGAGTATTTAGATATAGCAGACTGGCAAACAGTCGAGCGATATATGCGAGATTTTCCAGTGGAATTTGACACCGAAAGGATTGAGGCAGCAATTAGGCACGGAATTCGTAAGTTAGTAAACCTTGGATATGTTGGAATGTCTGGGAAGGTTGATGGCTTTGTTCCAAGAACGTGGGAATTTATTACACAGAATATGACGCACTGGAAATTAAGACACGACAATACAACAAACAATAAGGATTTACCAGCACCGATACTAGGTGGTACTACTAAAGATGAGTAGAATGTGATATGATGCCACCATGCCTCTAAGTAAAGAAGAACGGTACGCAAGACATAGACTTCGCCAGTCTACCCCAGAAGCTAAAGAGAAAAGAAGAGTTTATGATATAATCAGGCAATCAACTCCAGAATATAAAGAACATATAAGATTATTAAGACTAACTCCTAAATTTAAAGAAAATGCTCGTCTTTCTGCTCGCAAATTCCGACATACGCAATCCTATAAAGACTGGAGAAAAAAGTACCGATCAGGTATTGAACCACAAAAACAAAGAAGAAATTACGAATTTAAAAGGAAGTTCGGTATTACAATAGATGATTATGTCATAATGTTTAAACAACAAAATGGTGTTTGTGCAATCTGTAAACAGAAAGAGACTTTTACGATGAAAGGAATTACTCATAGTTTAGCCGTAGACCATAATCATATAACAGGTAAAATAAGAGGCTTATTATGTAGAAGTTGTAATCAAGCATTAGGACATTTGAAAGATAATTTAGATAGTTTACGCCAAGCCATTAAATATTTAGAAGAATATGTATAGAGAAACTACAGCTACTAAAAAGATACTTGCATTAAAGAAACGTATACGATTCGTTAATGGTGGGACATCAAGTTCTAAGACTATTAGTATCCTCTTAATCCTTATAGATATTGCCCAGACAAGAGAGAATCTTGTTATTAGTATCTTAGGTGAAAGTGTTCCATTTCTGAAACGTGGAGTTATTAGAGACTTCTTGAACATTATGTCTGACCATAAATATTATAAAGATGACCACTGGAGCAGATCAGATTACATATATACATTTGAGACTGGAACTATTATAGAGTTTTTTAGTGCTGATAATCCAGGTAAGGTTCGTGGCCCTCGTCGAGATATTGGTTATGTGAATGAAGGCAACAATATAAGTTATGAGGTCTTTACGCAATTCGAGATTCGTACAAGAGATTTTATTTTTGTTGATAGTAACCCAACCCATGAATACTGGATGTATACAGAGGTAATACCAAATCGAGAGGTAGATCAAATAACACTTACATACAAAGACAATGAAGCACTTGAACAATCCATTATAGACTCTATTGAGTCACGTAAGCACAATACTAATTGGTGGAAAGTATACGGCGAGGGACAACTAGGCGAAGTTGAAGGCAAGATATATAAAGGTTGGCAATCACTTGATGAGATACCACCAGAGGCAAGACTCAAACGCTACGGTTTAGACTTTGGTTATACGAATGACCCCTCAGCGATAGTTGCAATATACGTATGGAACAATAGTTTTATCTGGGATGAGATAGTGTATCGCAAGGGACTATCGAATAAAGACTTAGCCGATGCGTTGGGTCAATACGATCGTGCATTAGTCATAGCAGACTCAGCAGAGCCTAAAAGTATTGATGAAATTATGCAATATAGCATAAGTATCTTACCTTCTCAAAAAGGCAAAGGTAGCTTGAACCAAGGCATACAGTACGTGCAAGATCAAACGATTTATGTAACAAAACGCAGTCTCAACATTTGGAAAGAATACAGAAACTATCTATGGCTCACTGATAAGGAAGGAAGAATCATCAACGAACCACAAGACTTTCTCAATCATGCACTAGACGCTGGTAGATACGGTATGGAATCATTACGAACAAATGAGGTAAAATCGGCAGGTGGATTACCGTACGACTCACAGCATAGACAATGGGGAATTTCAAGCATGGATGCTTATAGATAATATGACTGAAGAGAAAAGTACTGATTTAACACCAGCAGAACTGATTGAGCTACTCGCGCAAGCTGACCCTGATGCGTATGAGGTATATAAGGCTATATCGGCTATACGTCAACACGGATATGGACAGGTAGTCACGCTTATAGGTAATGGAAAGATCGTGAATATACAGATGACACAGTCAATTAAGATCAATTGACATAGCGTTTATTCTTCACTACTATATTATATATGCAAGCAACTTCTGTCACGACACAAATGCTTTCAGGGAAAGACGATGCATCAGCCTCGTATCAACCGACACCTGAAGAGAGTCAAAGACTACAATTAGTCACGAGTCGCTTTGACATAGCACATACAAATCAATGGCCGTATTTCACAGACTTTGATCGTTATTACAAAATGTACGAAAGTTATGTGAATGAACAGAAGAGTATCTGGCAGACAAAGATATTTATTCCAATTGTCTTCTCGGTTGTTGAGCGTTTTCTTCCTCGTATCTTAGCCAATAAACCAACAGTCAACTATATGGCTCGTCGACCCGATACAGTAGATAAAGCACAGAACATGCAAGCACTCTTTGACTGGCAATGGGAACAGGTAGCTAGATTAAAAGACGGTGGTATGTATTTAGAGATGCTTCGTTTTGTGAAAGATGCGTTGATTGTCGGTACTGCATTTGCCAAAATACCGTGGGTTTCACAGACAAGACAGATTAAGGGATATAACAAAGATGGTGAAGTCGAGACAAAGAACAAACGCTTTTTTGATGGACCATCATTTGAATTCTGTGATCCATATGACATTTTCTTTGATCCTGAATCAACAGGAGTCCAACAAGCACAATGGATTATTCATCGAACGCGTCGAACATTAACAGAGTTACAAGAGATCAATGCAGCAAAAGGTAATGAGATATATAAGAATCTTTCCGTACTTGAAGATATGGCAGGAGACATACTCGCTTCAAGTGAGAATGATTTTAAGTATCGACGTAAGACTGCTTTGGGTAATGGTCAACAGGTTGTCTATGATAAAACGACAAATAAATATGAACTACTTGAGTGTTGGGGTATGTTCCCTAAACTTGATAAGAACGGGAAACCAACCAAAGACCAAGAATTAGAACCACGAGTTGTCACTGTTGCAGGACGAAATGTTGTGATTCGTGATGTTCCCTATCCATATTGGCACGGCAAGAAACCATTTATTGCATTTACCCCATTCCCTCGTAACTTTGAGATGTACGGCATTGCCTTAACGCATCATATAGAACGTATCCAGTTCTATACTAATGAGTTTGTCTCACAGAAGTTTGATAATCAGGTTATAGAACTTAACGCTATGATTGTCGTCGATCCAGCAGCAAACGTGGAGGATTGGCAATTAGCATGGAGACCAGGCGGAGTCATCAGGGCACATCCTGAATATATCAAGCCCCTTCCGCTTGGCGATGTGACAGGAAATATAGACGGCTCATTAAACTATCTGTCAGAACAAGTACAGTTGACCACTGGTCTTTCTGATTACTATTCATCGGGAGCGAACGCACAGACAGCACAGAATAAGACAGCAGCCGGTGCAAATATGATTGAGGAACAAATGAGTACACGGGTTATGGAAGCGGTCACTGTCCTTGAAGAGCAGGTGATTAAAGAGTTAGGCTATCAATGGCATGGACTAGACGGACAGTTTATTAAATTACCACAAGTCATTCGTGTTGTTGGTGATAATGGGAAGCATGAGTTTCCGCTTGTCATGCCAGAAGACATTCGTAATGACTACGATGTACAGGTTGAAACAGGCAGTACACAAGCACCTAATCAAGCATTGATGCGAGCACAGTTCACGCAAATGATCGGCATGATACAAGCTAATCCTGCAATGAGTGCTATTACCGATTGGCAAGCAGTTGAACAAGAGATGTTTAATAAGTTTGGTATCAAAAACGCTGATAAGTTTATGACAGGAACAAAAGGTTCAACACAACAGGGTATCTTAGGACAAAATGGACAACCACAAACACCCGGTCAACCAGGACAAGCACCACAGACAGCAGGTAATTTGATGCAGCAGACTGCACAAGGCGGTATTCAACCACCACAAGGCGGCCAAGCACCAGGACAACCAGCACCAAAGATGCCAGGAACAGTTGCGACAAAGTTTACAGACCTTACCCTTAATGAGCAGAAGCAATGGTTACAAGATCTAGGTATACAAGCGGATATGCAGACACGAACCGAGAACTTTGCAGAACAACGTGATGCACAGAAGCATCAAAAGGCTATGGATATGATAAAACAAAATCAATTAGACGCTCCGCAACTACCGGATATGCCACCCATTGCTGGTATGGGAGGTGCTAAATAGTGTCTGATGTTGTTTTCAAATCACTACCAGCAGAGTTCCCACAAGCATCACCCACTATTGTGGATGTCCCAAAAGCGCCAGAGGCGATTGCTAGTGGTGTCACTGCAAAGACGAGTAACCCACTTCTGGAGGAGTATAAAGCAGATCACAGCGAACCGTATGCACACGCGCTCCTCAAAACGGGTACACCATTCTCATATCTACCAGGAGAGACACAAAAGGAACTGGAAAGCATAGATAAGTTTATAGATATGGAGCTATCAAGTAAGCATCTGGTCAAGAATACTGCTAGTTACGATCAGACAATGATGGGATTGATTAATGAATTAGATCTAGGCGATACGCCAATAGGTCAACAGATCCATCAATTAGCTTCATATGCACAGAATATGTTAAAGCTCGATGGATTAGAGGATATACAAAAAACATTACGATCTAAACTTAAAGGATTACGAACGAAAAGAGATATGGATAATCTTGTCTTAAAGTCTATTGGTAAACTGATTATATGAGTGCAACGAATACAAACAATCCTATTCAGAAGTCAGTACAGGAGATGGGTAATAACTCTTATGACACAGTATTTAATCAGAATACCGTTGAAATTGTCGGTTATGATGGACAGAACTTACAACGTACCAACGCAGATAACTTAAAAGTAGTACATACAAATGATAGTACATATGATTATTATTCTTTCGCTTCTCCTGGTACAGCAATAAGTAGTGCATTATGGCGTATCATTCGAGTTGATGCGAATGATAATGTGACATACGCAAATGGTAATGCGAATTATACAAATATCGCGAGTAATTATGCATCCTATACATATAGTTAATTAGTATGATACGATATTTATATGGCAGTAAAATTTGATCCAATTTTAAATAAATTGCGGTTGAAGGATACGATACCAGAGGTAGAATCTGATCCCTCGCACCCTTCCTTGCAAGATGCGTGGGTATTAAAAACAGGAGGAACGCATGTGGGTAATCCAATTGGGTTATTATTAATGCTAACATATACAGAACCAACGAACGGAACATACCAATTGAGTTATAAAACATTAGGCGGCGCAATAGTGAGAGCAACATTATCATAATATGGCACAAACAGACGTACCAGTAACAGCAGGTTCAGGAACAAATATAGACGGATTTGCAACCAGTGGCACTGGCAATATTCGTCAAACTATCGTTATTGGAGATAAAGCAACTGACGCAAACGTCGCACCAGTTGATGCTACTAAAGGCTTAGCAGTTGACTTAACAGCTTCAGGATCAAATACAAATAAACTCCTTGTCACGCCAGACTTACCAAGTGGCGCATCAACAGCAGCAAAACAACCAGCATTAGGGACAGCAGGATCAGCGTCTTCGGATGTTCTTACTATTCAGGGCGTAGCTTCTATGACAAAACTATTAGTAACACCTGATTTACCAAGCGGAGCAGCAACCAGTGCAAATCAAACAACAGCTAACACTTCGTTAAGTACCATTGCGACAAATATACCAGCACAAGGCCAGGCATTAGAAGCAGCATCTATGCCAATTGTCTTAACAGCAGCGCAAGTAACCACACTCACGCCACCAGCAGCTATTACAGGCTTCGCTACTGCTGCTAAACAACCGGCTCTAGGAACGGCTGGAAGCGCATCATCTGATGTGCTAACAGTGCAAGGTAAAACATCAATGACACCTCTACTCGTTGACGGTTCAGGTGCTACCCAGCCTGTATCGGGTACATTCTGGCAAACAACACAGCCAGTCTCTTTGGCCTCAGTTCCCTCTCATGCAGTAACCAACGCGGGAACATTCGCAACGCAAGCGACACTACAAGCAAATTCTGGTGTAGATATAGGGAAATTAACCGCTAATCAGAGTGTAAATGTCGCGCAAGTCAATGGTGTCACAGCGCTTATGGGAAATGGTGTCACGGGTACAGGCTCACAACGTGTTACAGTTGCCTCAGACAATACACCATTTCAGGTTTCGGCATCTGATGAGACAAGTACAATCTATAACGGCACGACAGCTTTAACACCTAAATTTGCGACTATTACAGCCTCATCTTCTGGTGTTACTAATCTTCTGGCTCTTGTTAGTTCTAAAAAACTTCGCGTATTATCCTTAGCCTTAGTTGCCAACGGTACAGTCAATGTCAAATTCCAATCACATGTCACACCAACTGATATAACAGGGTTATTTTATCTTGTTGCAAATACGGGCTTTGTATTGCCATATAATCCACTTGGTTGGTTTCAATCTATATCAGGTGAGGCATTAGATATTAACCTGTCAGCGTCAATTGCAGTTGGAGGGACGTTTACATATGTAGAAGTTTAGGGGGTGAAATAATATGAGACAAGTTATTGTATATCAAGCAAACACAACAGGTAATGGAACAAGCTTAAACTTTGTCTGTTGGTTAGCAGTACCACAAACATTGCAGCTTCAATATGCTAATTCAGGTTTTAAAAGTGCTATACCTAATTATGATGCAAGTATATGCTCATGGGGTATAACGCCAACAGAACTTACCGCATTACAAAATGGCTCAGTCGTTGAGAAAGTGCACAATGAGCATGTTATACCAGGAGTAACCCAGGTACAACTTGGAGCATTTATACAAGGTGTATATGCAAATGAATTAGCAGCCTTGACAAATTCAGTACCAAGCAAGTCATATACAGGGGCATATTGGGACGGTACTACATGGTCTAATTTACCCGCTTAATATATGGCACTATTCAAGAAGCTTCTCTGGTTATTCCAATCTAGATGTAACTCTTGTGGTGGAGAGATTGGAGAGTATTCTTCTAAACAAGCATTTTGTATAGAATGTGGTAAGAGGAAATAACTATGTCATTGCTTACTAATTTAGTCTCTTATTATAAATTCGATGAAAATACAGGTACAACTGTAGGAGATAGTGTAGGAAGCAATACTGGAACATGGGATGGTTCTCCTAGTGGGCAATGGACTACGGGGAAAATAAATAGTGGTGGGTACATTGATGGTAATCTTAATCATGTAACTATTCCAGACAGTCCTTCTTTAGACTTTACTACAGCAGTAAGCATCTCTTGTTGGATATATAAAAGTGATTTAGCAGGAAATAGAGATATTATTTCAAAAAGATCGGCTTGGGGTACAACCAGCATACCATTTGAACTAACTACTGATGGTACAAATATCTCATGGCGAGTAATTGGGAATAGTACTTATCCTACTCTTAATGCTTCTCTGGTAATAAACACTTGGTATCATATTGTTGCGACTTGGGACGGAACTACACAATATATTTATGTAAATGGTTCATCAATAGGAAGTACAAGTAGAACTGGAACAATTACTACCAATACAACTGCTGTAGAAATAGGGATGCTACCAGGTGGAGGGGAGAACTTCTTAGGTACTATAGATGAAGTTGGTATCTGGTCAAGAGCATTAACTTCTACTGAAGTAACTACTCTTTACAATAGCGGTGCAGGATTGCAATATCCATTTACTACATCTTCATTCATTCCTCGTCTATCTCTTCTAGGGATGGGTTGAACTCTTGACAAACCCCATTACACTACTTTATAGTTTAGATAGATATGAACTTCGCACAGCAACGCAAAGCAGCAGCAGCACGAAATGCAAAGATCAGTAACGCTGCATCATCTTCTCCAACTAATCCCTCACTCAATAGTCAAAAGGTTTCTGTCAGTTGGTCAAAAGGAACAGGCGGTACAGATGTGACAACCACAGGACAACAGGTCATTATTCCTAATAAAGCATATACAACAGTGAAACAGGGTTCCCTAGGTGGAACAAGCAAAAGCTAACTATGGCAAGTACCAAGAAGTCTGGATCATTTAAAGGAAAGTCTAATAAACTAGGTCATGGCGGACGAGCAGCTCAGTTAAAAGCAAAAGGCGTACCAGGTGCAGTTATAGGTGAAATAGCAAGAAGTAAACATGCAGCACCAGGACAAAAGAATTATCACGGTAAACATCCGAGTGCATACTAATATATGAAAACAATGAACAAGAAATGGACAGAGAAAAAAGACGATGCATATGATAAGAAGCATGGTATCAAAGAGAACTCTAAGAAAGATAAGGCGTTAGATAAAAAACGAGGACTTAAAAAATAATATGGCTAAGAAGAAAGTACATAAAAAGACAGGTAAACCAAACAAAGCAGCAGTTGCGAAAAAGGTTGCTGAGTTACAAGCCTTAGCACGTATGCAGCAAATGCAACAGCAACCCGGTCAAATGGGTATGCAACAACCACAAGGACAAATGCCAATGCCACCTATGGGTGGTGGAAGAAATCCGTCGGCGTATTGATGGATTTTATGACGATACCTGAAGAGCAAAAAGATAAGATCATAAGACGAAGTATTGAAGCGCAAGGCTTTTTAGCTTCGTCTCTTTTTGTGGAATTAAGAGAATGGATTGAGAGAGAGCAGAAACAGGCAGCGTCAGCCATTGCATATAATAATAAGACAGAATCACAAAAGGATATGACACGTTCTGAATTTGTCGAGGCGTTATCAGGCTATTATGTGTCACTTAATCGTATACCAGATCAATTAAAAGTCTGGGCAAATGAACAATCACAAATGAAACAATATGATGAACAACAATCAACAGGACAACAACCAAATCAAAGTTAATATAGACGGGGAACTAGAAGATTTGAACACGAACGGTGTGCAGTCTGACGGGTCACAGTACTTTCATGTCAAGAGTACGAAAGACCCAAACCATGAACATAACTTTGAGTTAAAGCATCCAGGTGACAGGATTGTTTCTTGTATCTGCGGTAAGGGTGGACATTTCTACCCGCATAGTGCAGACTTGATTGATGGACACATTTATACAAAAGATGGTGTCAAGGTTATATAAGTAGTGGGGATATACAGACCCGACTACTTATACAGCAGGTTAGTCTAACCTTAATCTAAAGATTCGATGGTTACGTTATAACTAGGAAGTGAGGTGAATATATGAGTCAAACAGGACCAGGATTAACTCCTGGAGAAAATAAACCAAACGAGGTCGTAACAAATGTGGAGACAGAGAGACAGCCAGTTGAGCCGACCGTCAACGAAGAGTCCTCCGCGCAGGAATCTCAACCGCAACCAACTGTGAAACAAGAAACACAGGATGCAACCGAGAATCTTGGCGAACGGCAGCAGGAACAGCCCGAGTCGCGTCGAGCGCAGGAAAGGATACAAGCCCTTGACCAGCGAGCGAAAACGGCAGAGGCGCAGGCCGCATATTTTCAGCAATTAGCTCAAAATGTGTTTAATGTCCAACCAGCGAGGCCTTCACAAGAGGAGCTTTTGCAAAAGCAGTTCGCGTCGTATGATTCGGCACTCGGTTATCCGACTGACGGTAAAGAGTATGCACAATTTGTGCGCGCTCAATCCATATCATCGGCGCAACAAGCTGCTCAGCAAATGGCTTCCCAGAATGAAGAATCTCGGCAGATCGCAGAGTTTAAGTCTCTATATCCTGAGCAAGATGATGCATTTATCGGTGCGGTTGCTGGCATACGCCAATCAGCACAAAGTAAAGGGTCGCCTATGACCTATGCACAGGCAGCGAAGAAATATACAGATGATCTACAAAAGCGATACGCTGAGCGTGTCAAAGCTGACGTAGTTTCAGGTGAGACGGAGAGACAATCGTCTTACGTGGAAACTACAGGTGGCGCTTCAACGAACCGTAAAGGTGAGACCACACCAGAATTTAAAAGTGCTAGCGAAATGGAGCGTTATCTTAAAGAACAAGGGGCGTGGGACTAAATCTAGTCTAGACGAAAGTGAGGTGAATATACATGGCTAATACAATTTCAGCAGCAACAGTTAGTGGAAATGTGACAGCGGCAATTAAAAATCGTTATTATGACGAGCTTTTCTTGCGTGTCGCAGAAGCTAACTTAGTCCATCAGCAATTAGGACAGATGAACCGACAGATCCCTAAAGGAGAAAACGGGTCAACTATCTATTGGACTCGATGGCAAAATCTCCCACTCGTTACGGCGGGTCAAGGAGAAGGTATCCCAACTACAGCCGTTGCCTTATCAGCTACCAACATTACCGGAACAGGTGCACAGTACGATGCAGCAGTTTCCATTTCAGATCTGATGGTTTTACAATCATTCGGAGATATTATGAAAGCAGCAATGCAAAGACTTGCATACAATGCCGGAATCTCAATCGACACAGTCGTTCGAGATAGTGTTGTTATGTCAGGTACACCTCAATACGCAGGTATCACGGCAACCACAGGTGTTTATTCAGCTATCCCAGCAACAGCAGTACTTAGTATTGCAGAGCTTCGAAAAGCAGAAAGAACATTGGAAGGCAATAACGCTTTCCGAGTTGGAGGTGCGCAGAACTCTACTGAATCGCAAGTCAATAATGGATACTGGGTATCTGTTATTCATCCATATAGTAAATACGACTTATTGGGTGATGCATCTACGGGTGCATGGATTGATGCTAACCGATATGCAGGATCAGATAATATCTTTTCAGGTGAAATTGGTAAACTCTATGGAGTACGTTTCATAGAATCATCCAATGCTCGATATGCAGGTTCAGTTGCAGGTACAGGGTTTGTTAATTCAGGTTTTGCAACCTTAATTACAGGTTCTGATTACTTCGGCGTAACCACACTCCAAAACTTACAAACATTCGTCAAGGATTTTGGAAGTGGCGGAGTCGCTGATCCTACTAACAAAGTAGCGACAGCAGGTTGGAAATGTTTCTTCGGTGCATCTGTTCTTAACAGTGCATTCGCAGTTTCATTAATCAATTCAGCATCAAATTAATTTGGTGTGATATACAGCGTTTTGGAAGTTGTACGAGAACAACTTTCAATATAATACAGCTATATGAAGAAGCAAGTTTGGCAAGAAGCCTATGAAAAAGTAAATCCAGACCCGTCTAAAATGGACGGTATTGGTGAGAAAAAAGCATTAGATGTGATGCTCTCCGAGCGAGAGAAAGAAACGAACTTCTCCAAAAAGGCCCGTGACTGGGAAAAAGACCGTAAGAAAGAATGGCAACAAAACGTCCCCGAAATGCGTAAACGCGATATGGAAGCGAAGGAAGCCCCAAACCCATATCTTCAAGCAATGAATGAAATAAAAGAAGGCGGTATGTATCAAACCTCAGTCCATCCTATTGGTGGGTATATGTTATCCACATTAGAAAAGATAGAGAAACGAACTGCCTCTGGAATTGTCTTACCCGATAAAGCGGAAGAAGAGCCAAACACTGCACGAGTGTTAGAGGTTGGCAAAGGCTACGTTGCAGAGAGTGGCACGTTTATTAGTACAGAAGTATTAGCAGGACAATTAGTGCTATTTCGTAAGTATGCTGGTATGAATATAGAGATAAAAGGAAATAAGTATCTACTCTTACACTTTACAGATATTATCGCAACGATAGATGATAATTGACCGCGCGTTATACTGCTGTATAGTGTAGCGCGCGTTGAATTATGAAAATATCAATAATAATGTCGACATATAACAGACCTGAGAAACTCAAGCGAGCTATTGAGTCAGTGATAAACCAGACGTATAAAGACTGGGAGCTTATTGTGGTGCATGACGGAAAAAAAGAAGGTGAACCTGTTTATTTTCAACGATATGCTGCACAAATACAACATTTTTATATAGACCATTTTGGTAACGATACAAAGCCAAAGAATACAGGAATACTAAAATCGACTGGTGACTATATAGCCTTCTTGGACGATGATAATGAATATAAGCCAGAGCATTTAGCAATACTTGCCAAGGCAGCAGAGCAAAACCCTGATATTGATGTACTCTATGGTGATCGCCTCATTGTTTCAGATGATGAGAAAGACTTTACACCACAAGTGGGTATTGCCTCAAACTTCGATGCAGGGCTACTGTTTGAAAGAAACTATATAGACACCTCAGATGTACTCATTAAGCGTGAAGCACTCTTCTTAGTTGGTGGTTGGGACGAGAGATATAGAAAGTACGTAGACTGGAATCTTTGGATCAGAATGACAAAGGCTGGACTTAAATTCTTACATATTCCAAAACTTATTACGCTTTATCATATCCATAAACAGATGAAGTCATTACAAGTGAAAGATAAGGTAGGACAACGACCGTTCGGAGATACAGAACCAACCAAGGTATTCACTCCTGAATGGGACGGGTACGAGCTAGAGATAGTATTACCATATTTAGGTGAAAAGCCATTACCGAAAGTCGCTATCTTCACATTGACCATGAACCGCTTAGAATACACAAAGGTGATGTACGAGAGTCTTAGGAAATCGGGCTATCCATTTGACTGGTACGTGATAGATCAAGGTTCAACAGATGAGACAGTTTCATGGCTCACATCATTAAAGGATAAGACGATTCACTTGACACAGTTGAAAGAGAATATCGGGATAAGTAAAGGCTCTAACTTAGCACTCAATCAGATTGGGGACAAATACGATTTTGTTCTTAAAATAGATAATGACGCAGAGCTACTCACAAACGACTGGTTATTAAAGTTACTCCGAATTTTTGAAGCGCACTGGCAGATTATCCTCTCACCATATGTTGAAGGCTTAGAAGAAAACATAGGCGGCTCTCCCCGACTGGCATATAGACAGTTACGTAGCCACCTAGTTGGTGTGACACCCCACATAGGTGGACTGTTTGTCATGGCACACAAATCAGCATATAAAGACTTTCGATGGGATGAAAAGGATTTTCTTCATGGGATGCAAGACTTAGTCTTTTCACGTGAAATACAAAAGAAAGGATACTTAGTTGCCTATGTTGAGGATATGCGTGTCGCCCACCAAAAAGGAACGCTTGGACAGAAAAAAGAATATCCAGAATACTTTAAACATCGTGTCTATGAACGAACACACACAGCAGACGGTATAAATGAACGCTTAATGAAAGAAATGAAATGAAAGTATTAATACAATCTCATTATCCAGAACGACTGACGAATCTTGCACTCATGCGAGCAAGTCTTTTGCGTAATGGGATAAAAGGTGAGGACATCACATTTCTTTTAGATTATGGTGATGGTGAAGGTTTAATCTATCTTGAATCGCCTGTCATTTATTCTATGCAAAATATGCCTATCAATTGGTGGCATGGTATCGCAGCAACCATGGACACTGACTATATCGCGCTTCTCTGTGATGATCTACAACTATTGCCAGGAAGCCTGACAGCATTACAAGGGATCGCAACGCGCCACCCTGAGATTGATGTCTTTGGATATGAGGGTGGAGACTTCGCAGCAGGTGAAATGCCATATACGGGTGGGACCCCCTCTCACACTGTCACTGACTTTACACCTGCTGATTATCTTATCCGTTTTTACTTTGGAAAGCCTGAGGCTTTTGCAAAAGCCTTACTTCTCTCTACACAATACCCATCAAATCCGATCCATGACGATCTGACGCTTTCACTGGCAAATAAATGTGCATTGATTCCAACAACAAAGACAAGTGGTTGGGAAGAATTGCCAGAACACGGGGTTGCATATGCCCGTAGACCAAATCATTATGCAGAAAGGAATGCGTATGTCGCAGCAATTAGGCGTCGGCTCAATCCAGATACGGAGTAAAGATAGGGAGTATATCAATGATATTCTCGATACAGGACGTTTATCTTATGGCAAATATACACGTGCATTTGAAAAGGCGTTTGCCGATGCCCATGATGTTTCCTATGCACTCTTTTGTAATAGTGGGACAAGTGCTCTTCAAGTTGCGTTACACGCATTAAAAATAACATATGGCTACCAAGACGGTGATGAAGTTATTATTCCAGCTCTCACGTTCGTGGCAACAGTTAATATCGTTCTACAAAACAATATGAAGCCTGTCTTAGTTGATGTCGACCCAACCTTTTATGAGATAGACGTTGCTAAGATAGAACAAGCAATTACCCCTCGTACTCGTGTTATTATGCCTGTCCATATCGGAGGATTACCGTGTGATATGCCGGCAATCATGGCACTGGCAAAAAAGCATAACTTACAGGTAATAGAAGATAGTTGTGAAACAATGTTTGCCCGTAGTTACAATAAACCGGTTGGCTCATATGGTGATATTAATTGCTTCTCTACCTATGTCGCACATATCTTAAGTACCGGTGTTGGCGGATTTATTACAACACAAGATAAAAATCTAGCAACGCTTTGTAAATCTCTTTTTAATCATGGGAGGAATAATATCTACATTGCAATGGATGATGATACAGACAAAACACCTGCGGAGTTAGAGCAGATCGTCAAGAAGCGTTTTCAATTTGAACAGGTTGGATACTCATATCGAGCAACTGAATTTGAGGCAGCAATTGGGCTTGCACAAATTGAGGTATATGAAGAGGCTATTCAGGCTCGTCAATCAAACGCAGCATATCTATCAGAAGGATTACAAAGCGTGTCTCAATTACAGCTACCTAAAAAAAGAATGTATACCGATCATGTCTATATGTTCTATCCACTACTAGCAAAAGAACGAGACGAATTATGTCAGTACTTAGAAGAACACAATATAGAGACACGCTATTTACTCCCATTAACAAATCAACCAGTGTATAAAGATATGTTTAATGAAAATGACTATCCAGTAGCGCAGATGATAAATAAGCAGGGCTTTTATATCGGTTGCCACCCAGGATTAACAAAAGCGGATCTTGATTATATGATTATGACAATAAAGGAGTTTTATGCAGGGAAATAAAATGGATAAATTCGATACGATTGAGGACTTAAATAAGTTTTTGCTGGAAACGGATAGAGAAGTTATGCAACAATACATATTCTCGTATACAAGAGTCGATAGACAGACTGGCTATCCTGTGCAATTTCCTCTTTTCTATGTCTGGAGTAGAAAGCCACTTATTGCAATAAAATGACAAAGACACAGATTGAAAAACGAGTACGATATTACCAAGACCTATTCGGATTACAGAACTGGGATATAAAGATATTCTTTGATTTGAAAAAGAAGTCTAATAGGGAAACAAGTAATTTTGTTACAGCAGCGAGAACTGAATCAGAACCTGAATATAAGATGGCTAGTATTTCTTTTAACCCAAAAGAGTTACATACAATGGATGACGAGACAATAATACATGAATTACTGCATGTGATATTTGCTCATCTCATCGGATCAGTCTGTACTAAGTGTACTAAGAGAGTTGAATACTATCACGAGTCAACCGTAGCAGAACTAAGTAGGATATTATTACGAATCAAAAAATGAAAACAATTGTACTCGATTTTGATGATTTCTCAGCCGCAAATCATAACCTATTCTATCTGAATAAGTTACATGAGTTATATCCTGATATGAAGGTGTCAATGTTTTATATCCCCGTCGATTATCAGTACGGCAATGTTCCTGTAGAAGTACAAGAGGAATCGTTAAAGCTTATTCGACAAGCGGTCAAAGATGGTTGGATTGAGTTGATACCACATGGCATGATGCATATTCCCGCCGAGTTTGCAAAGACAAGCTATAAAGATATGGAGCTGGTACTCAAGGCATATAAAGAGTATTTCAAGAAACAAAAGTTACCCTATGTGAAGGGATTTAAAGCACCATATTGGCTCATATCACAAGAGGCAATAGATTGTCTGAATGATAACGGCTGGTTTTTGGCAATAGATCGTAACCAACCACTTTGTTTAAAGGCAAAGAGAAACTATGTCTATAACTGGTCAATAGATGAATCGTTTCCTTTTGGGCAAGAAATTATTTATGGTCATGGACATATTAGCTTACCTTCTAAGAATGCGTTGCCAGAAAGTATATTAAATTTATCAAGAATTCCTCGTTCATATACATGGAAGTTTATATCGGAGGTAATGAAATGAAGAAGATTAACGAGAAAATAGCATTAACCATTACACGCTTTGTAAGTTCGATGTATTGCGCATACCTTTTCGCTATCATTGCGCTTTTAATGCTACCAAATGCGTTGCAAGGTGGTATTCCAACCTTTGTCCCGTGGGTAGCACAAACCTTTTTACAATTAGTCTTACTCTCAATCATTATGGTGGGACAAGATATTCAAGGCAGAGATGCAAACGAGAAGCTAGATAGAATGCTTGAGAAGATATTACAAGACGAAGAGGAAATACTTAAAGAGGAAGCGAAATGAAGAAAATTAAGATTATCGCATGGCTAGGGCCATCGGGGAGCCGTATATACAGAGCCGAACAGATATTTAAGTACCTGAATCGTACAGGGAAATATGAGTGTCTTATTTCGCCTATGGCATTAACTGATGAGCAACTGCTTTGGGCTGACATTATCTTTATGCAGCACACCGTCGACCCGAAAGCAATCGCAACCGCATGGGCATATAAGATGGAACGAGGAAAAAAGATTATTACTGATTTTGATGATACGATGGAAGAGAATAAGAACAACCCATTCTATAAACATCATGTGAGAGCTTTTGGTGCTGACTGGTTTAAACAACTGGCGACTATTTCGGACTTAGTAACTGTGACGACAGAAACACTCAAAGAAGAGTTTACTCCGTATAGCAAGAATATTCATGTCTTACCAAATTATCTTGATATGGAAGCGTGGGACTTACCCATTATACCAAATGAGACAGGCAAGATACGCCTTTTGTATAGTGGGTCAATGACGCATCAAGAAGATGTAAAAATGATAATGCCCGTCATACGACAAGTACTTGAAGAGCGGAAAAATGTGCGCTTTGTCTATTGTGGTGATAATTACGCACCTTTATTAAAAGGTATTGACCCTATGAAGTACGAACAGATACCAAGTATGCCTGATTTCTATAAGTATCCGCTGCTTGCGCATACGTTTATGGCAGATATTGCCGTAGCCCCACTAGTTGATAATCACTTCAATCGTGCTAAGTCTTTCTTAAAATATCTTGAGTATGGGATTTGTCGAATACCTGGTGTCTTCTCACCCGTCGCCTATTCTGGTGTTATTAAAAGTGGGGAAAATGGGATACTTGCGATAACGAAAGAAGAGTGGAAAGAGGCAATTGACTTGCTTATTGATAATAGACTTACGAGAAACTATATAGGCAAGCGAGCATATCAAGATGTGAGTAGGAACTATGCAATTGCCAAGCATGTAGACAAATGGGATGAACTGTATCAAAATGTACTATTATCCACCGCACCGGACTTGTCAATATAGCCTCAAATTAGACTACACTGTTTTAATAGGATATTTAGACTTATAATGCCGATACAGTAAATATGTAACTATAGATAAACCAATAATATTGCTAATCGGATCGGTTATATCTTTGCAGAATATCCCGATGAGAATAGTTATTCTCGGCAAGCCTAGCATCATACCAGATTTTTCAAATAGAAACTTCCAAAATGTTTTTTCTCTCATATCTTTATTGATTCCAACTCATACCTTTATAGTTTACTTTAAATGTACGTTTCTCTTCCCCTGTATCAGTTACAGGTTTATAAGACGCTTTTTCTTTATTGTTCATCATGACGATCCACTCGTCTCTAAT
>Ga0207933_1001378_pt1 | contig 18619 bp, 17 predicted proteins | sample NGESurdeep092012_4_FD_184488 | JGI IMG/M metagenome (GOLD analysis project Ga0207933, IMG submission 184488) | Arctic peat soil microbial communities from Barrow, Alaska - NGEE Surface sample F53-3 deep-092012 (SPAdes) | ecosystem: Environmental > Terrestrial > Soil > Wetlands > Peat ...
TCCTATCCCAGAACAGTATGGAACAAGGGCGCCAAATACCCCAATCGCCAGAGATGACCGCCCTATGCCAGAAAAACTATATGGCATTAGGCTTCAGCCTGCAGCCGCCTTCAGGCGGCTGTCTTCTCATTTCCTGGACACAACACGAGCCTCAGTCGCTTGATGTTAGCCTGTGATGTTAGCCTGTGATGTTAGCCTGTAACGATGCGTTCCCTTTTCTGGACATTCTTACTCCCGGCCGCGCTCCTGGCGCAAACGCCCCCGGCCGCAAAGCCCAGGCCCGCCGTGGTCCCGGTTCACAAACCAGCCGCAACCGCGGCGCCAAAACCTATGACCGACGACGAAAAAACCATCTATGCTCTGGGCCTGTCCGTGTATCGGTCGCTGGCCGAGTTCGACCTGTCTCCGGCCGAAATGACGCTCGTGAAGCAGGCACTGACGGATTCCGAGGCCGGCAAGCCCGCGGTCGACTTAAACACCTGGGGACCGAGGATCGAGGCTCTCTCCCAAATCCGGGCCTCTCGCGCCGCCGAACGGGAGAAGGCGGCATCCGCGGCTTATCTCACCAAGGCTGCCGCCGAACCCGGCGCGGTCAAGACCGACTCCGGCATGATTTACAGGGAACTGCGCGCGGGTACCGGCGCGTCCCCCCTGGCTACCGACACCGTGAAGGTTAATTACCGGGGTACTTTGTTGAACGGAACCGAGTTCGATAGTTCCTACAAGCGCAACGAACCGGCCGAATTTCCCCTCAACGGCGTGATTCCCTGCTGGACCGAAGGCGTGCAGAAAATGAAGGTTGGAGGGAAAGCCTCGCTCGTCTGCCCCTCGGCCCTCGCCTACGGAGATCAGGGCCACCCACCGGTAATTCCCGGCGGAGCGACCCTGGTTTTCGAAGTCGAGCTGCTCGGTATCACGGGCGCGCCGCCCGCGAAATAATCCCTATTTGATCTTCTTCATCCACTTCAGGATGGGGCCGGAAACAGTCGTGTCCGGGGTGCCGATCGAGAACACCTCGGACATATGGCTCTCGCCCTTCTCAAACAGCATCGCCGGACAGTGCGCGGGGCCTTCCTTGCACAGTTCATCGTGCAAAGTCTGATTGAACGCGCTCATCTTGCCATCCACGCCCGGATCCAGTTCGGCCGACGCCAGAAAAATCTTAACCGGGGTCTTTTTCAATTCAGGCAGGCTGGATCGCGCCAGTTGAGTAGCCGGATCGATTCGCGGACCGCGCCCTCGTCCCGCCGCGCCGCCACCCCCGCCGCGCCCCGCCGGAGCAGCTTCAGCCCGGCTCGGCCCCGCAATGGCACCGGCATTTGAGAACGCAGCCCCGGCCGGAAGGCCGCAAGTGGTGCCAGCCGCACCCAGAATGTCGACAGTCCCCCGTCCACCCGGTCCCGCGGCAATTCCCGCCGGCTGAAGCGGCAGAATATTAAACTGGCCCGACATAAAGATCGCGCCCTTCACCCCGACGCCTTTGGGTCCCCACAATTCCGGACGGCCGATGTAGACTCCGAGAGGCCCGTTGCCCGCGGACTGCGCCCAGATGAACATGCGGTCGGGATTGCCCTTGTATTTGGAGATGTTCGCTTCCACCCACTGGATCATGAGCGAAACGTCTTTGCCCCCGTCATCCCAGTTCGGCCCGCCATGCCGCTGCATGTTGACCCCCACCATCCCGTTCTTCGTCGCCCAGCGCATAATGTTGTCATAAAATGCGTTGGCTTCGCGGTCCTGCTGCTCGATCTTGTTGCCCGCGCCGCCGGGGATGTACATCAGCACGGGGCGCGAACTCCCGCCCTTGTCGGCGCTGAAGATATCGATCACATCCTTCGTGTTGGGTCCGAAGGAGACATCGCGCTCCACGGTAATTCCCGGGTAGAGAGGCGTCACGCTGCTGTTCACGTCGTTCACCGGCATCAGCGGCCGGTAAAGTTTCGCGGTGCAGGGCGGATCGACAATCTTCCCGATCTTCAGTAACTGCGTCTCAATAGCCGGCGGCACCTGCGCTTGCGCGATTCCGATTGTCAGCGGCGCCAGCAACGCGGCCGCGCCCAGAGCACTCTTAAGTCTGTTCGTATTCATAAAGGATTCTCACGAAGTGGATTTGAAGGATGGCGGATTTCTCAAACGAACGGCGCGCGCGGAAAGTAAAGCAGGGAGAGCCGGGCCGATACCACGCCGATGCCCTCCCTGCGGATGGTGGACCCTATTGCAGGCTGGCGATCGTAATCGTGTTGCCCTTCAGCTTGCCTTCCACGGTGACGTTCTCGCCGGCATGGCTGACAATCTTCGCCTGATTCGCGATTTTGTAGATTTTACCGTCCTCTGTAACGAGAACAGCCGGCGAACCTGCCTTGACGCACTTCTGCGCGCAGGCAGCGTCGTTCTTCATCGCCGGAATAGTCGAGCATTTCTGGTCCTGAACGAATCCTTTGAATTGCGCGGCCATTCCACTGGCGGCAAGCCCCAGTGCCAGCATGGCTACGGCTGTGAATGTCTTCATGATGCAGTCTCCTCACGCTGCCGTACAAAAAATGCCGTACGGCAACTGAAGATAACTATATCCTGGTTTCCGCGCGGATTGCCCGCACGGAGCTTTCGCGCGCGGGTACCGCGTCCAGACCCGCGGCTCTGTATGCAAGCAGCAGCGCGCCCTCCGCCGGGCCATGCCGCGGAGCCTCGCAAACAGCTCCATCCTGCAGCGAAACCAGCATTCTGAAGCGATCGAGCACACGAGCGCTCTCGAACACCCCGCCCGTCCATGACACCGTCACCGCTTCCCCTTCGCCCCAAAGCTGGCGGCGCACGGAGCCCGACAGCAACGCCAGTTGCTGTCCCGCCTGTTGCATCAGATGAAGCGCGGCGGGGTCGCCCTCTTCCGCAATCCGATCGGCCGTGCGGGCGAGCTCCGCCACGCGCGCCCGCGGCCAGGCCGGTGTGTAGAGCAGATGGAGCAGTTCATCCGCATCGCGAACGCCGGCCGTTTCGAGAAGCGCCGGCGTGAGCGCCGTTCTCCCGCCCCAGCCTTCCTGTTCCCGCAGCACAGCGCGCACCGCTTGCCGCGCAATATCGAACGCGCCTCCCTCGTCGCCGAAGACGTAGCCCCAGCCGCCCGCGCGTGCCGTCTCGCCCCGCGCATTCCGCCCGAACGCCATGGAGCCCGTTCCCGCAATCGTCACGATCCCCGGCTCGCCCCCCAGCGCCCCCGCCAGCGCAATCGCGGCGTCATGCGTCACCGTCAGATGTTCCGCGTCCACCAGTTCATGGAGCAGCGCCGCCTTGTCGGCAGGCCCGCCGCTCATCCCGAGGCAGGCGGCTTTAAAATGCCCGCGCCCGGTTGGTTCCGGCAGACCAGCCTGCGCGGCCGCGTGCGACAGGCATTCCCGCATCGCATGGAGGAATTTCTCCCGGGCCTCCGCCCCCGCCACGTGATTGCATGGCCCCGCGCTGCCCCAGCCCGCGATATTGCCTTGCGCATCGCCAATCAGCGCCGTCGTGCCCGACTGGCCCCCATCCACTCCCAAAAACAATTCGCTCATTCCCCGTCCCATTTCACGCCGCGTTGCCGCAGTTCCGTTTCAATCTGCGCCGCCGACTGAAACCGTACCGCATCCATGCCTTCGGCCCGCGCGCCTTCCACGTAAGCCTCGATATCGTCTGTAAAGAAGCACTCTTCCGGACGGCAGCCCGCGGCTTCGATCGCCTTGCGGTAAATCGGCGGCAACGGCTTCATCGCGCCCGCTTCGTAAGACAACACAAGGGCGTGGAAGTGCCGCAGGAGCGGGTAGTTTTCCAGAATAAATTCGAAATGAATGGCATTCGTATTCGACACCAGCACGAGCCGGTAATTCCGCGCAATGCCGCGCAGCATCGCCTCCGGAATCAGCGGCACGGGCAGGAAGATGGAACTCCAGATTTCGCGGAAGTCCGCGTCGCCGATCTTGAGCTTCAGGTGACCGGAAATCTCTCTCACAAAGTCGCCCGGCTCGATCTCCCCCGATTCGAAGCGCGTAACCAGATCCGTGCGTGCCAGCAGGCCGGGCACTTCCGCCGCCCGGATCCCGGAGACGGCTTCGAACTTCGCGTACGCGCGCTGAAAATCGAACGGCACAATCACACGTCCCAGATCGAACAAAACTGCTTTTATCATGATTCAGGCCGGAAACCACAGATTAGCGAATGCGCATCGGAGACAATCGGGACTAGTGACCGACGTCTTCGTGATCGGCGGTGGCCCCGTCGGGCTCGCGGCTGCCATCGCGGCGCGCCGGAAGGGTTTCCGCGTCTCTCTCACCGACGCGCTTTCGCCTCCCATCGACAAAGCGTGCGGCGAAGGCGTGCTGCCGGATGGCGTGGAGGCAGCGGCGTCTCTCGGCCTGCATCTGACGGATCTCGATTCCTTCGCTTTCCGCGGCATCCGTTTCCTCGGCGAAGGGGTCTCCGTTGAAGCCGATTTCCCTCATGGCGCGGGCCTCGGCGTACGGCGGACAACGCTGCACCGTGCACTCGCGGATCGGGCCGAACGCGTCGGAGTCGATCTGCGCTGGGGATGTTCCGCCGGCGCTTTAAGCGATATTCCGGCGCGCTGGATCGTGGGTGCCGATGGCACTGGCTCGCGTGTCCGCCGTTGGGCCGGCCTCGATGCCTCCCTGCGCAACAGCGGCCGCTACGGCTTCCGGCTTCATCTCCGGATGAAACCCTGGGCGGACTACGTTGAGATTTACTGGGGCGCCGGTTGCCAGATTTATGTCACCCCGGTCGCGCCGGATGAAGTGGGCGTCGCGCTCATTTCGAGCGATCCGAAGTTGCGCGTCGAAGATGCCCTGGCACAATTTCCCGCGCTCTCCGCCAGGCTCGAAGGCGTGCCGCGAAGCTCCTCCGAACGTGGCGCGTTCACGGCGTCGCGCCAGTTGCGCCGCGTAGTGCGCGGCAACGTCGCGCTCATCGGCGATGCCTCCGGTTCCGTCGATGCCATTACGGGCGAAGGCCTCAGTCTCGGTTTCCGCCAGGCGCTCGCTCTGGCTGATGCGATGGAGCGGGGCGATCTTGCCCTCTATCAGTCCGCGCACCGCCGCCTGGCTTCCCGCCCGCGTTTCATGGCGCGCTTCATGCTCACCATGGATAGCCGCGCATGGCTGCGCCGGCGCACGCTCGCCGCGCTCGCATCCCATCCCGAAATCTTCGAGGGCCTGCTGGCGATGCACGTGGGTGCCGCGCGGCCTCTCGGCTTCGCCGCCCATTGCATGGCCCTCGGCTGGCGAATTCTCGGCGCCTGATCTTCGCTACCGGGATTCGCCCGTCCGCGGGTCGGACGTTTTCGATAGAACCACCCTCCGCAGGTCGGGGGATATCCAGGTTTCCGCCACCCTTGTAATCGGGCGGTCGTTGCCGAAATATCCTGTCGGATAAATAATCGTGCTCCGTTCGCCCTGCGCCGCAATGCCTTCGATCGTTTGGGTCCCCAGAGACTCTTGCGATATCTGCGGCCGCTCCCTTTGCCCCGGGATTACAGCCGGTGTGGGACGGGCGTTTGCGGATGGCGGCGGAGCAGGCAGCACGATAAACTGTCTTGGCTGCGCAACATGACTACGCGGGTCCAGCGTGTAGCCGACACCGCTCACGGGATCGGAGATCTCGATAATGACTAGCGCCGCGGAGCCCGCCCGCGCCACGCCCGGAGGCCGCGCAATCGTACGCTCGGTTCTCGTCCGGCCTTGCGAATCGCGATAATGCATCACCCTTTGCGAGGGTTGCGTGATATGGGTTCCGTCCGCCAGGGTTTGCACGCGCTCGGTCGTCTCCTGCGCCGAATACGGCATGCCGGTGATCGCGCGGCCAACAAAACTCGAACCCATCCGGCCCGTCTGTGCGGGAAGCATGATTGGAAATGATAAAACGATCGGGAATGAGAATACAAGAGATAAGACACTCCCGACGGCCGTTTCGGGCTGAACGTGCCGATTCAAATACCGGGCGCGGTCTCCTCCTGGGCAGAGGATGTGGGTGTCGATTCCGATGGCGCATTTGTAGTCGTCGCCAGCGGTTCGGCCGATGGAAGTTACACCGCTGTCAAGCGGCACGGGCTGGCGATGTTCGACTCCAATGGAATCGGGACGGCCTTTATCGATACGGGGAGCTTCCGGCCGGGTCATCTCGCCATTGCGGCGGATCGATCCATCTGGGTAGTGGGCGCCCGTGAGCGCAAAAAAGGAGATAATCCGCAGGACTATGCGATTCTCCGCAAGTACTCCCGCGACGGCGGGTTGCTCGCCTCTTATCTGCCGCGCTCCACGTTCCCGCCGGGCCTCGAACCGGGCATCGGCGGAAGCGAGACGTCCGTGATGGCAGGCGGGAATCGAATCGCCGTCGTCGCGGTTTCCGGAGAGACGGGCAACCTGCGTGAACTGATCGAACTCGATGGCAGTGGGAAGGTGCTGGGGAGGATGCGTGTGGATGGCTGGTCGTTCACAAAATTCGCCCTCACCTCGGATGGTCGTCTGTACGGCTGGAATCAGGCTCCGATGTCATCGAAGGGCCTGGTTCTGTTCGATCCCGCGGCCGGCACTTCGAGACAGGCCGGCACACCGCCGCCGCATGTCACGCTCCTGGGCGCGGACGGTGAGAATCTGGCTTATCGCACGCGAACCCCGGACGGCGAAGTCCGGACGGTCTGGTTCGGCCAGCCTGCCGAAAACCAATAGACCGCGGCTTCTCAAACCGCCCGCGAAATCTCCGCCATCGCGTCCGTCAATTCCCGCGCCTCGGCGTCGCTCAGCTTCGCCCCGGCCTTCGTGACGTAAAATACGTCGATCGCCTTCTTCGCTTCCGTATCCACCAGAACCACTTCGATATTCCCGCCACGCCTTGAAATCAGCGCGGCCAGATCGTAGAGCAGCCCCGGGCGGTCCTGCGTGGTCAACTCGATCAGGGTGGCGGTGGGTGACGCGTCGTTGTCGAAACTCGCGCGCGCCGCCGCCAGCGCATGCGCGTCGGGCTTCACCCGCGGGCGCCGGGACAGCAACTGGTCGACGCTCGTCTCTCCCCGGATCGCCTTGATCGCCGTGCGCGTAACCTGCCCCACCTCATCCGGGTTCAGTTCGAGCGTGCGGGCCGGGTCCGCAAACGTGAATGTATCGATCGCCTTGCCATGCGCGTTCGAAAACGCCTCTGCTTTCAAAATATTGAACCCGAAGCTCGAAAGCGTCGCCGCAATGGAGGCAAACAGAAATGGGCGGTCGTCCGCCACCACATTGAGCACCCACGCCGCCGACTTCGTCAGCGACGCCGCCACGCCCTTCTGCCTGCCTTCTCTCTCCAGACGCAGATGGCCCGCGATCTCCGCGTCGTCACGCGTCCGCAGATACCGCGGCGGCAAGCCTTCGAGAAACGCGCGCAGATCCGGGTTCGCCTGCGTGTCCGGCAGCGAGGTCCGCGCCGTCAGTTCGCGCGTCAGTTCCGCGTAAGTCTCGGTGTAGAGGCTCCACAGCAACTGGCGGCGCCACGGGGTCATCGCCGAGGGATTCACCGCGCTGATATCGCCATACGTCAGCAGCGTCAGCAGCTTCAGCCTTTCCACCGTCCCTGTCTTCCCCGCCATGTCCCGCACCGTTGCCGGATCGGACAGATCGCGGCTGTTCATCGTGTTCGACATTTCCAGATGCGAGCCGATCAGAAACTCCACCACGCCCCATGCCCGCTCTGAGATGCCGGAACGCCGCAGCGCCTGTTGCGCGATGCGGCACGAAACCACCACGTGGCTCTCATCCGGCGTTCCCTTCCCCACGTCATGAAACAGCAGCGCCGCGATCAGCAGGTCCAGTTCGTCGGTCTCCGCCGCCAGTTCGCCGAACGTGTCGCCTTTCACCGCCAGCAGGCCCAGCACCGTCTCAATCGCGACCAGCGTGTGCTCGTCCACCGTATAGCGGTGGTAGAAATCGCGAATCACCAGCGCTTCCATGTTCAGCAACTCCGGGAAGATGGCTTCGAGCGCATGCGTTTCATGCATGGCGCGCAACGCTTTCGCGGCGTGAGGAAGCCGCACGATCTGCCGGAAAAGGGTCCAGATCGCGGGCTGCGCCGCAACCCATCGGGCGAATGCGGGCATCGCCCGTTCCATCCGCTCCTCGGTGTCGCTGGCCAGCGGCAAACCATGCCGCCCCACGAATTCAAAGAGCCGCATCATCAGTTCCGGGCCGTTCTCCAGCCCCTGCGAAGAGCGCAGGAACACCGATCCGTGAAGCACCGAAAAGTCCGCGTTGGAAAGTCTCGCCGTGCGGTCCCGGAACTGTGAAAACAGCGAACTGCGTCTGGCTTCGAAGCGCTCCAGCCGCCGGTTCGCCAGGCGCGCGATCCCCCGCACCGCGCGATAATACTGGCGCATCAGCGCTTCGGGCGATGCCGCTCCGCTCAGCGTCGCGATTTCGTCCTGTCTCTCGAAGGCCAGTTTGTTGTCGTCGCGGCCCGCCAGGTAATGCAGATAGCAGCGGATCTCGAACAGCACCGGAACGCCCTGCGGAAGGTCCGGATCCCCCGCCCCCAGCTTCGAAAGCCATCGCAGCACCTGCAGGTCGCGCAACCCGCCCGGCGCGTCTTTGACATTCGGCTCCAGATGATAGATGGTGTTTTGGAAGCGCGCGCGCCGCTCATGCGTCAACTGCGCGATATTACGGCCCAGATCGGGCAGTGGATCGCGGATCTGGCGGAACAACGCGCCGCTGCCCGCCAGCAGGCGCCGGTCGAGCAGACTCACCGCCAGTTCCGCGTTTCCCGCGTCTATCTGATTACACTCCTGCGGGGTATGGACGGACTGGCTGATGCGCAGCCCCTGGTCCCAGAGATCCCGCAGAAACAGCGCCAGAGGCTCCTTGATTGCAGGCTGCGTTTTTTCATCCGGGGCGAGGATGAGCAGATCGATGTCGGAGTACGGGAAAAGTTCATTGCGGCCATACCCGCCGACCGCAAGCAGCGCCACCTCCACGGGCATCCACTGCCACCGCTGACGCACCAGTTCATCCACTCGCGCCGTGCGGCTCTGAATGGCGGCTGCCGCATCCCGAGTCCTGAAGAAACGCTCCCGGATTTCCTGTTCCGTCACTATATATCCACTGTAACCGTGGAGGGTCGCGCGCTTCGCGCTAAATCGCCGAGTCGCCCCGGTCGCCGTTGCGGATACGAATGGTCTCCGCCACGTCGTAGACGAAAATCTTGCCGTCGCCGATCTTGCCCGAGCGCGCCGCGTTCGTCACGCACTCGATTACTTCCTCCAGACGCACGTCGGGCACGATCAGTTCGAACTTCACTTTGGGCAGCAGATCGACGTTGTACTCCTGGCCGCGGTAAACCTCTTTGTGGCCTTTCTGCCGGCCATGACCGCGAACCTCGCTGATCGTCATGCCATCGATGCCGATGTTCTTCAGCGCCTCTTTGACCTCTTCCATCTTGAATGGCTGCACTACGGCTTCAATCTTTTTCATCTCGCCTCCATCATTTTCTACGCTTCGAGGAAGTAGCCTTCTTCGCCGTGCTGGCTGAGATCGAGACCCAGTTCCTCGGCGTCGTGGTCAACGCGCACGCCGACGAGGGCGTCGCAGATCTTGAGGATAACGAACGTGCCCACCGCCGCGAGCACGATGGCGATCAGTACGCCCGCGGCCTGGTTCAGAATCTGCCCCGGATTGCCATCCACCAGACCCAGCGGGATCACTTTACCATTGATTTGCGTATCGTTAATGGCATTGGTGGCGAACACGCCCGTCAGCAGCGCTCCCAGCGTGCCACCCGCGCCATGCACGCCGAATGCGTCGAGGGTGTCATCGTAGCCGAACAGATGTTTCACCGTGGTCACCATCAGGAAGCAGACCACGCCCGCCAGCACGCCGATCGCGAGCGCAGGCATCGGCTTCACGAAACCGGAACCGGGCGTAATCGCCACCAGTCCGGCGACCGCCCCGGAAATCCCTCCCAGCATGCTGGGTTTGCCCGATTTCATCCATTCCGCGCCCATCCACGCCAGCGCGGCTGCAGCGGCGGCGAAGTGGGTTGCGACAAACGCGCTCGTGGCCAGCCCGTTGGCCGCAGCCGCGCTGCCTGCGTTGAAACCGAACCACCCCACCCACAGCAGGCAGGCGCCGATCACGCTCAGCACCATGCTGTGAGGCTTCATCGCCTCGGACGGATACCCGATGCGCTTCCCCAGATACAGCGCGCATACCAGAGCCGAGACCCCGGAGGTGATGTGGACCACCGTCCCGCCCGCGAAATCGAACGTCCGGATACTTCCGCCAAGATAGGCATTGAGCAGGCCGCCCTTGCCCCACACCATGTGGGCCATGGGGAAATACACAATCAGCGTCCAGAGCACGGTAAAGAGAGCCATGGCGCTGAATTTGATCCGCTCCGCATAGGCTCCCGAGATGAGCGCCGGGGTGATGATGGCGAACATGAGCTGATAGATCATCCAGGTGGATTGCGGTACCGTGCCTGCATAGTCCGGGTTCGGCGCGGTGCCGACACCGTTCAGGAATACATACTTCAGGCCGCCGATGAAAGGCACTCCCTGGCTGAACACCAGGCTGTAACCCACGAGAGCCCACAGAACCGTGACGATGCCCATCATGATGAAGCTGTGCATCATGGTGGAAAGCACGTTCTTGCGGCGGACGAGCCCGCCATAGAACAGGGCGAGCCCCGGACCGGTCATCAGCAGCACCAGCGCGGCGCTCACCAGCATCCAGGCGTTATCGCCGGCGGACTGCGCGTTCTTTACAGCGGTTTCGAGCGCCGTCAGACGCGCGTTCAGGTCGGGCGCCGCCTGTAGCAGCGCAATCATGGTTGTCATCAATTATTGTCCCGGCATGGAGAAAAGTATCCGGCTATCATAGCAACTTATACCCGCACGCCTATCCGCCACAGCACATAGGCGACCGCCTGCCGGAAATACTGCCACCATTCCCTCGGCACGCTGGTGTCGCCCGGCGCGCGTGGAGATCCAAAGGCCTCAAAGCCCTTTTGTTGCAGGATCCGTTTCACGCGGAAAACGTGGTACCCGTCGCTCACGACAATGCAGGAGTGCAGCCCCATCCGGCGCAGGATCTCGGACGCGGCGCTGAGAGAGTGAACGGTGGATTCCCCCTGGTTCTCCACAATGATGGCCTCCGCCGGAATACCCCGGTCGATCAGATATGACCGCCCTACGCCGCCCTCGGTGAAGTTGGGATCGCCGCCCGGGCCACCCGTAGTCATGATGTAAGGGGCGAGACGCCTCTGGTAGAGGCTCGCGGCATGATCGAGACGAAGCTTGAAAACAGGGGATGGATGCCCGCGGTATTCCGCCGCGCCCATCACGACGATCACATCCGCCGGACGTGCTTCGTCGAGCCTGCTTTGGCGGCCAATCCGCACGGAGAGAGCAAGGAGGTAGCCCAGGAGGAACACCACGAGGACCAGAGCCAGTAGACCGGCTGCGCGCTTGGTGTGCGTTATTCTTATCTCAACATTGTAAACAAAGGGGCCACGAATCGAGTCTGTTACCAGTGCGGCGAATCCGATCGTGAGGAACGTCCGGCGCGCGATAGCGCGCGGCGGCCTGACGGACGAGGGTTTCTGCGTGGCCGAAGGCTTCCATCTGCTGGAAGAGGCGTTGCGCGGCACGCTCGAAATCGCGGTGCTGCTGATGGCCGAATCGGTGGAAACGGTATTGCGGGGAACCCGTACGGTCGTTCTGCCGGACCGGTTATTCCAGACGCTCTCCAGCACCGTGACAAGCCAGGGGGTGATCGCGCTGGTGCGGCCACCGGAATGGACCGTTGACGATGTTTTCCGGGGCCGGAGCCTGGTGGTGATACTTGACGGAGTGCAGGACCCGGGCAACGCCGGCGCAATCGCGCGCGCGGCGGAAGCTTTCGGGGCCACCGGCTTGATGTTCCGGAAAGGCACGGTGAGCCCATACCATCCAAAAACGCTGCGGGCCTCGGCCGGTTCGTTGTTCCGAATCCCGTTCGTGACCGCGGACCGATGTCCGGAAAGCGTCGCACTATACGCGGCGATGCCGTTCACCGGCACGGAACGGCTGGCGGGCGACGCGGATTTCAGCCGTCCCTGCGCCATTGCGATCGGGTCCGAGGGGCGCGGCATCAGTCCGGAATTGCGGGAGATCTCGGAAGCCGTGGCCATACCGACGCTCGGGGTGGAATCGCTGAATGCCGCGGTGGCGGCGGCCATCCTGTTGTACGAAGCCCGGAAGCAGAGAACGTCATGAACCTCTTCGATCAGGGCATCTTCGATCAGGGCAAAGGTCCGCTGGCTGACCGGATGCGTCCCGAAACGCTGGAAGAGTATGCCGGCCAGGAACATATTCTGGGTCCGGGCAAGCCCCTGCGCGCGCAGATCGAGAGGGATCAGCTGACCTCGATCATCCTGTGGGGACCGCCAGGCGTGGGCAAAACCACCCTCGCCCGCATCGTTGCGCGGATGACGAAGAGCGAGTTTCTGCCTTTCAGCGCGGTGCTGGCCGGGATCAAGGAGATCAAAGCGGTAATGGCCGATGCCGAGCGCCTGCGCAAACTCGGACGCCGAACGATCCTCTTTATCGACGAGATTCATCGCTTCAATAAGGCCCAGCAGGACGCGTTTCTGCCCTACGTGGAGCGCGGCGACATCATCCTGATCGGCGCCACTACCGAGAACCCTTCGTTCGAGGTGAACGCGGCGCTGCTGTCCCGTTCGAAGGTCTACATGCTGCGGGCGCTCTCGGCGGAGGAGATTGTGGTTTTGCTCCGGCGGGCTTTGCCTGAGGTGGGCGTGCAGGCGGCGGACGAAGTACTGGAACAAATCGCAACGGCGGCGAACGGCGACGCGCGCGCGGCCTACAACACGCTGGAGGTGGCGGCCAGCTCCGGGGAAGTGACGGAACAATCGGTTACGGACGCGCTGGGCCACAAGGTCCTGCTCTACGACAAGACGGGCGAGGAACACTACAACCTGATTTCGGCGCTGCACAAATCGGTGCGGTCGAGCGATCCGGATGCGGCGCTCTACTGGCTGGCGAGGATGCTGGAATCGGGCGAGGACCGGATGTATATCGCGCGCAGGGTGGTGCGGATGGCGATCGAAGACATTGGCTTGGCCGATCCGCGCGCGCTGGAGCAGTGCATGGCGATGCAGCAATGCGTGCACTTTCTCGGAATGCCGGAAGGGGATCAGGCGATCGCGCAGGCCGTGCTCTATCTGGCTATCGCGCCCAAGTCGGACGCGGCGTACAAGGCGCTCGGAGAGGTGACCAGGGAGGTGCAATCGGGGCGCGCGGAGCCTGTTCCAATGCACCTGCGCAACGCATCGACGCGCGCCATGAAGAGCTGGGGTTACGGGGCCGGTTACCAGCATGCGCACGAGTTCGAGGATGCGGTGAGCCAGATGGATTGTCTGCCCGAGTCGCTCTCCGGACGCCGCTGGTACCACCCGACCGGCCGGGGGATGGAAAAGCGGATCCAGGAGCGGCTGGAAGAGATCAGGAATCTGCGGGGCAAACGATGACATGGGGTGGCGCGGGAGAGGCGTAGAGATCCTCGACCAGCGCGGCGCGGTTGGTCAGGACGGCTCGCTGGTTGATGGAGCCTTTATCGGTAATCTCGTGCGCATCGAGAGACAGAGGCTCGGTGAGAACGACTGCGCGGGCGATCCGATTGGACCCGCCGGTGCTGTCTTTTGCCAGGCTGTGGAGCACGCCCGAAAAGAACTGGTGCGGAGCGCCGGGCTCCGGGATGATGATGATTGAGATGTACTCGCGGTCGTGGCCCGCAACCACGGCATCCTTCGCCCAGGGGGCGGCGCGGTGCAGGAAGTTCGCGCGCAAAGGTCCCGTGCTGACCCAGGTGCCGGAGGAGAGTTTGAAATCTTCCGCGAGGCGTCCATCGAAGGTGAAACCGAGGCTGGGGTTTGCTTCATCGACGAAACGAAGGGCATCGCCCAGTTTGTAGAAACCTTCTTCATCGAAGGCGGCGCGGGTGAGATCGTCCTGACGCCAGTAGCCGGGGGTGATGTTGGGGCCGCTGACGCGGGCCTCCAGTTTGCCGCCTGCGGGCACGAGTTTCAGGACCATGCCGGGCGCGGGAATCCCGACCATGCCGGCGCGCTCGACTTCTTTGCGGGGCGCGAGCGCGAAGGGCGCGGTTTCGGTGGAACCGAGGCCGGTCAGCATGAGGACGCGCTCGCCCGTGGTTTGGATGGAGAGGGCGTCGAGTTCGTCCCAGACGGGCTGCGAGAGGCTTGCGCCCGCGTACCACATCAGCTTCAAACGGCTGAAGAACGTTTCTCGCAGCTGCTTGTCGGAGCGCAGGTATGGCACAAGGCATTCGAAACCGCGGGGCACGTTGAGGAAAAATGTTGTGGCGATTTCGCGCAGGTTGCGGACCGATTCTTCGAAGGCTCCGGGAACGGGGCGGCCGTCATCGATGTAGAGGGTGCCTCCGTTGTAAACGATCAGGCCCACGTCGTGATTGCCGCCGAAGGTGTGATTCCACGGGGTCCAGTCGACAAGCACGGGCGGCTCGTCGACGAGGAAAGGCAGGCAATCGGCGATCATCTGCTGGTTGCTGCACCACATGCGTTGTGTGTTGACGACTCCCTTGGGCATGCCCGTGGAACCGGAGGTGAACAGAAATTTGACGATGGTATCGCCATCGACTTGTGCCGGCGGGCCTGACGCATTGACGGCTGTCAGGTCGCTGAAGAGGGTGGCTCCGCGCGGCCCGTCTTCGGTGACCACGAGTTCCGTGTCCGGCGGCATGACGGCGTTAAGCGCGCGTTCGAATTTCGAACCGCTGGCGGCGAAGATCAGGCCTGGAGTTACCAGATCGAGGATGTACCGCAGCTTGGCGAAATCGGACGAAAGGAGCGAGTAGCCGGAGGAAATGGGGGCGAAGGGAACGCCGGCATACATGGCGCCGAGGCTGAGGAGCGCGTGTTCAATGTCGTTGCCGGAAAGAATGGCGACGGGGCGCTCGGCGGAAAGACCGCGATCGATGAGAGCCTGGCCGATGTTGCGGGCGAGCGCCCGCGCTTCGGCGTAGCTTACCCTGCGCCATTCGCCCGATTTGGTGCGCTTGGCGAAAAGCGTACGGTCCGGCGCATGGATGGCCCAGTGGTCCAGGCGGTCGGTAAGCCTTAGCGGATAATCTCCGAGTTGCTGTGTGGCCTGGACATAGCGAACTCCGGCAGAGGTCTTTTCGAGACGAACTTCGGAGGGGCCGAGGTGGACGTAACGGGTCATGCGAACGTTTTACCTTCCGCGGCGAGGCGCTTGAGCAAAGGCGCGGGTTCCCAGAGTTCGCCATGTATCCGGTGAAACTCCTCGATTTTGCTGTAAACCTTTTTCAGCCCGACCGTGTTGGCGTACCACATGGGCCCGCCCCGATACGCAGGGAAACCGTAGCCGGAGAAGTAAATGGCGTCGATATCGGAGGCGCGCGAGGCGTGCCCTTCTTCGAGAATGCGCGCGCCTTCGTTGATCATGGCGTAGATGCAGCGCTCGATGATTTCTTCATCGGTAATCGGGCGGCGTTCGATACCGGCTTCTTTAGCGGTTTGTTCGATGAGGGCTTCGATTTCGGGATCGGGCGTGGGTTTGCGGTTTTCGTCGTAGAGATACCAGCCGCGTCCGGTCTTCTGGCCGTAGCGGCCGAGCTCGAAGAGTTTGCGCAGCATGAGCGGCTGACGAATGCCTGGTTTGACGAGGTGCGCGTACTCCTGCTGGACGCGCCAGTTGAGATCGATGCCGCCCATGTCGTCAACCGCGAAGATGCCCATGGCCATGCCGAAGTTGTAGAGGGCGCGATCGACCTGCGCGGGCGTTGCGCCTTCTTCGACGAGGAACTGGGCCTCGCGCATGTAGGGGAACATCATGCGGTTGCCGACGAAGCCCATCGAGTTGCCGACGAGCACGCCCACTTTGCGGAGTGTTTTTGCAAGCGCCATGGCGGTGGCGATGACTTCATTGCTGGTAGCTTTGCCGCGGACGATTTCGACCAGGCGCATGACGTGCGCGGGACTGAAGAAATGCGTCCCGATCACCATTTGAGGCCGGGAGGTGACGGTGGCGATCTTGTCGATATCGAGCGTGGAGGTGTTGGTGGCGAGGACGCAGTCGGGTTTGGCGACTTTGTCTATTTCGGTGAAGAGTTGCTGCTTGACGGCCATGCTTTCGAACGCCGCTTCGATAATAATGTCGGCTTCTTCGAAGCCCGCGTAGTCAAGTTGGGGATGAATAAGGGCCATCCGCTGATCCATGACGGCTTGAGGGAAACGGCCTTTGGCGACGGAGTTCTGATAATTTTTGCGCACGGTGGCGAGGCCGCGATCGAGCGCGTCCTGCGTGGTGTCTTTGATGCGGACATCGATTCCGGCGTTGGCGAGGGCCATGGCAATGCCTCCGCCCATGGTGCCCGCGCCGATAATGGCGGCTTTGCGCAGAGGATAGGGGACGGTGTCAGCGGGGACATCGGGAACTTTCGCAACCGCACGTTCGGCGATGAAGGCATGGATGAGGGCGGCGGCCTGTTCGGTGGTCAGAGATTTGGCCGAGAGTTCGCGCTCCTTTTTGCAGCCTTCTTCGAAAGAAAGCGCGACGGCGGCTTCGAGGGCTTCGAGGGCCATGGCGGGCGCGGTCTGGTTGCGGCGGGTTTTGCGGGCGAGATCGCGGGCGGCGGCTATGCCGGCGGCGTCCGGCTCCACGGGGCGCTCGCTTGTCTTCGGAAGCGGCCGGATTGCGGCGATCTCCCGCGCGAAGGCAATGGCGGCGGGGAGCAGGTCGCCTTCGACGAGTTTGTCGAGAAGGCCGAGTTCGAGGGCTACGGGCGCCTTGACGATCTGGCCGGATACGAGCATTTCGGCCGCTTTGGCAACACCCACGAGCCGGGGCAGGCGCTGCGTGCCTTCGGCGCCGGGGATAATGCCGAGACTGGCTTCGGGCAGACCGGCCTGGGCGTCGGGAACGGCGATGCGATAGTGCGCGGCCATGGCTAGTTCAAGGCCTCCGCCGAGCGCCGCGCCATGGATGGCGACGACGACCGGTTTGGGCGAATCCTCAATGGCGGCGAGGAGGGGATGAAGGCTGGGACCGCCTCCCTTACCGGCTGCGATGGATTTCGCGAATTCGTTGATATCCGCGCCCGCGACAAAGGTGCGGCCGCCGCCGAGGATGACGATCGACTGGACTTCGGGATCGGCCTGGGCGGCTTCGAGAGAGGCCTGAAGGCCTTCGGGCACGCCAGGACTGAGGGCGTTCACGGGCGGATTGTCGATGACGATGACGGCGACCGGGCCGTGCTTCGAGAGAGTGACGAGTGGAGTCATTTTAATTTTTGGCGAAGGCGCGCGCTGACCTCTTCCGAGGAGGGGCGTTCGGCGGAATCCTTATAGTCAGCTAGTCTGCGATAGATTTCGGCGTTGGCGAGAAAGCCGGAAGGCAGATTGGCGGCGTCGAAACTGGCCGCGATTTCTTCCATCTCGCCCACCCATCGCCAGGCTTTCCAGGCGCGCGCGGCGATTTGTTCCGATTTTTGGGCCACGCCGGGCTGGGAGCGATTCCATTCTTTGAGAAGCGTCTCGTCGACACCTTCGTGGCGGGCGAGCGAACGGATGATGCCGAGCAGGGCGGTCTCGCCTTTGCTCCATGCGGCGTAACAGACTTTGAGGGCGGAGGCGGCTCCGATGGCGCCATCCATAACGATGGGTTGGGTCTGGCTGCCTTCGAAGAAAGCCGCGACTGCGGGGGCCCCGGTTCCGCATAAGTAGAGCCGGGCGGGGCGTGTGGGCGTGGGCGGGAGCCCGATAATACTGCCATCGACGAACGTTGCGCCTGCGTTTTCGACCGTGAGACCGATCTCGCGCGAGTGTGCGGGGGAGATGGCGTTGGCGTCGATGTAGGTGCCGCGAAAACCTTTGGCGGCGACCTGGCGGGCGAGGCCGAACGCTCCGCTGGGGATGCAGATGGAAAGCACGGCGGTGGATTCGGCGAGCGCGCGGTGGAGCGTTTCGAGATCTTCGAGGCCTGCGTCTTCGGCTCGTTTCCGGGACGCGGCGCCGCGGTTTTCGGAGGCCCATACGACGTGGATGCCACGCGAGACGAGACAGGCTCCGACGGCGGCTCCCATTTCACCGGGATGTAGCAGGGCTATGGTCATGATTCTTCGAACGGCAGAGGCTCTCCTGATGATATTCCAGGCTCAGGCGGCGCGGGTTTGGATTTTTTGAGGTTTGTGGCGGGTGAAATCGGTTTGGCCGGCGCGGTCGAGACGGCGTTCACGGTCGATAGCGGCGTGGATCTGGTCATTCGAAAAAACGAACCCATCTTGCTTTGGATTGTAGGGCAAGTGTTTCATTTCATTGAGCTGGAGGAGTTTCCGGGCTTCCTTCATTTCGGTTTCGCGGCGGGCGAGGCGGGCGGTTTGGAAGGCCTGGAGGGTGGCGAGGTTCCTTTGCAGGTTGCGATTGTAGTGCGGATCACGATATTTTGGACAAAGTTGCACATTATTCTGGACAAAACGGCGTTTATGGCGTTAGACCCTCAAGACACACGAAGACCACTGCACCCGTAAGGGCCAGTGGTTTTGGCCATAGA
>Ga0207933_1001379_pt1 | contig 18610 bp, 17 predicted proteins | sample NGESurdeep092012_4_FD_184488 | JGI IMG/M metagenome (GOLD analysis project Ga0207933, IMG submission 184488) | Arctic peat soil microbial communities from Barrow, Alaska - NGEE Surface sample F53-3 deep-092012 (SPAdes) | ecosystem: Environmental > Terrestrial > Soil > Wetlands > Peat ...
CAACTGGAGGCGGCGCGTGCGGTGCTCGATCTGGGCGCGCCCGTGGATGAGGCCGACAGGTCGGATGCGACGGCGCTGGAGCGGGCGGTGCTTGCGAATCAAATCGACCTGGCGCGATTGCTGATCGTGCGGGGCGCGAACGTGAACCATGTGGGCCGGTTGGGAATGACGCCGCTGCTTTACGCCGCTTCGATCGATTTTGGGGATTCGGCGGCGATCGATCTGCTGTTGAAGTCGGGGGCGAGAGCGGATGCCGTCACGAAGGAAGGGCTGACGGCGGTTGAGCTGGCGCGGAAGTATCGGAACACGCATTTGCTGGCGAGCCTTGAGAAAGGGAAGTAGCCGTGGATGTTGGCGGCGCGGGAGGAGCCGGGACACCGAATCTTGAGCCGCTCCATCTTGAGCCGCTCCATCTTGAGCCGCTCCCGTGGCCGGGCGGGGCTGGTGAGACGCCGCATCCATCGATCGCCGCGGGCGGAGGAACGCACGGAGACAGCGTGGGATCTCTGCTTCAGCTTCTTTCCACGCCGCAGATCCGCGATCTGCTGAGCAGCGGCGACGCGCATCGCTCCTCTCACGGCGGTGCCGTGTCCGACGGCCATTTGCAGGCGGCGGGCGCCGCCGTGGCCAATCGTGATGTACCGGGCGCGCTGGCGCATCTTACCGAGTACATCAAGGTCAGCCCGGAGCATGCCGCGGGCCTGCGCGCGACGCCCTCTCTCATTCCGATTCAGGGAGAGGTGGATCAATTGCTTCGTCATGCCACGCATGAGGCAAAGAACGAGGCGGAACGTCTTTTCGCCACCGCCACCCTTGCGGTGGGCGCCGCGGGAGCGTACCCGCGCGAACTGAACGGGCCGGACGTGCTGGCGATTGCCGAGCGATTGGCGGAGTCAGGACAGCTGGTTAATTACGTCCGTGCGGCGGAACTCAGCCAGGCGGTGATTACTTCGTATTTTGAGGATATTCCGGTGGCCCTGCCGGGTGCGGCCAGGCGCGACCTCGCGCTTCACCGCACGGTGCCGGAGTTGATGAGGATGCTGTGGCGGAAAGTGCCGTTATTCGTACTTCTCGCCGGATGGCTGGCCCTGGGCGTGGTGGGCTTCGCGCTGCTGAGCCGTTCCGCGATGCAGTTGGGGTTCGAGGTCTGGGGCCTTGGATTTCTGGCTTTGGTGGGACTTCAGTTTTATATCAGCGTTCGTAACGCGCGGTTTTGACCGTTAGAAGCGGATATCGATAATCTGGCGCGAAAGGAATCGGGAAACATTCGTGGTGAAGGTGGCATTGGTTCCCGCGATTGCCGTCCGTACGAGAGCCTTGAACTCCTCCGGTGTATACGCGCGGCGGATGGATTGTCTCCCGTCCACTGCCGCTTCGCGGCCGATCAGAGGGCACAGGAACAGAGTGAAAAGCACGAGCGGCAGGGGATGCCGGATCAGATCGTGAATAATGAACCGGCGGCAGGACCGGCTTACGTTGCGGATCAACGCGATGTTCTGCTCCGGTGTCAGATGATGCGCAAGCAGCGTGCAGACGGCGACGTCGGCTTCGGGAAGAGGCGCGGTGACAGCATCGGCCGCAATGACGGTTACGTTTGTAGTGTCCGGCGGTTTGGGATCGACGCCGATCGTTTCGACCTTAAGGCGCAGGCGCAGGTAGTCGAGCAATGCGCCACCGCCGCAACCGATGTCGAGGACCCGGAGAACCGGTCGATCGTCATCGCGGATGTACCGCGCGATGGTTGGAAACGTCCCAAGGCATTTGTTGACGAACTTGAGGTCTCGATGGAATTTGACAAGGACAGGGCCTCGCACGCTGTCGGAATCCATCAACTCCGGTTCGAGTGAGCGTGTCATTTTCCGCGCGCCAGACCGAGCGCCCGGATGCGCTTGTGCAGATTGGTACGTTCCATCCCGAGCGCTCGCGCCGCGCTCGATACGTTCCAGCCCGCTTCTTCGAGAGCTCGCAAAACGTGCTCGCGTTCGGCCGATTCCCGCGCTTCCTGCACGCTTGAGCGGGCGCCGTTATCGCGTTGCGGCAGACGCAACTCAAACGGCACGGCGGCGGCGGTCAGCACGTCTTCATGCGAGAGAATGGCCATCCGCTCCACCGCGTTGCGGAGTTCGCGCGCGTTGCCCGGCCACTTGCAGCTTTCGAAGGCTTCCCAGACTTCGGGATGAAAGCTCTTTTTGCGGAAGCCGTTGCGGGCGCAGAAATCGTCGAGGAAATACTCAGCCATGGGGCGGATATCCTGCGGCCGCTCGCGCAGGGCGGGGACGCGGATGGGCACGACGCTTACGCGATAGTAAAGATCCTCGCGGAATTTCCCGTGCGCAACCATGGCGGAAAGATCGCGGTTGGTGGCCGAGACCACGCGCACCGTAACCCGAATCACCTGCTCGCCGCCCACGCGATGAAATTCGCCTTCCTGCAAAACGCGCAGCAGTTTGGCCTGCGAGTTGGCGTGCAGATCGCCGATCTCGTCGAGAAAGAGCGTGCCGCCATCGGCCAGTTCGAATTTGCCGCGGCGCATGGAAGTGGCGCCGGTGAACGAACCTTTCTCGTGCCCGAACAATTCGCTTTCGATCAACTCGCCGGGAATGGCCGCGCAATTCACCTTGACGAACGTGCCCGCCGAGAATGGGCTTGCCGCGTGGATGTGGGCCGCGAGCAATTCCTTGCCGGTGCCTGATTCGCCGACAAGAAGCACGCGCGCATCGGAGCGGGCCGCCATGCCGGCCTGTTCGATGGCACGCTGAAACGCAGGGCTCGCCCCGATCATTTTGGTGCCGGGTCCGACAGCTTCGCGCAGACGGCGGTTCTCCTGCTTGAGGGTGCCCTGTTCAAGGGCGTTCTTGACGGCGACCATGACGCGGTCGCGGCCCAGGGGCTTTTCGAGAAAATCGAAAGCGCCCGCGCGGGTGGCTGCCACGGCGTCCGTAATGGTGGCGTGGCCGGAGATCATGACGATGGGGGCGGTAATGTCGGCAGCCTGCAGTTCGCGCAGCAGATCGATGCCGTTCGCGTCGGGAAGGCGCACGTCCATCAGGAAGAGATCGATGCGGGCGCGGTCAGGGAAGGCGCGCATCTCGGCGGCGGAGCCCACGGTGTTTACCTGATAACCCTCGCGTTCGAGAATCATACGGAGGGAACGGCCGATGTTCTCCTCGTCATCGACGACCAGAATGCGCCGGTTTCCCATTTATCGGGTGGCCGCGGAGGGAAGCAGGACGCGAAAGCCCGCGCCGCCCAGTTCGCCCGCGATCAGCAGAATATCGCCGCCGGAAAGCAGTGCGCTTTTGCGTGCGATCGAGAGCCCCAGGCCCATGCCGCGTTTCTTGAAGGAGATGGTGGGCTGGAAAAGCGAAGTACGGGCGAGATCGCTCAGGCCCGGTCCGGAATCATGGACCTCGATGGCGATGCGGTCCTCCATGGGGCGGACTCTGGCGAGAATCCGTCCGCCTTCGCCCGCGGCTTCGGCCGCATTTTCGAGCAGGTTTACCAGAATGCCTTTGACCAGATCCTGATCGGCGAGGGCGGTAGGCGCGTTCTCCGCTACCTCGATGACATAACGGACTTCGGGATGCGCCGATTTCAAAAATGCGACGCGCTCTTCCACGATGGCGTGCAGATCGAGATGCTCGGGGCAGATGGGCGGTTCGGAGGAGAACTCGGAAAAGGCGCGAATACGCCGTTCGAGCGATTCGATTTCATCGACCACGATGCCCGCGGCTTGTTCCAGAAAAGCCCGGTCGGGCTCATGGCCGCGGGCGACCATTTCCTCTACCGTGAGGCGGATGGGCGTGAGGGAATTCTTGACCTCATGCGCGGTCTTGCGCGCGAGCACCTCCCAGCTGGCGAGTTGGGTCAGGTTCACGAGGCGGTCACGGCTGTGTTCCAGTTGGGCGGCGGTGCGGTTGAAGGCTTCGGTGGCGAGTCCGATTTCATCGGTGCGTTCGTTCGGCACGCGAATCCGGAAGTTGCCGTCGGCGAGATTGCGGAGGGCTTCGGTGAGCCGCACGATCGGTCGGCTGAAACGCGTGGCCACCAGCCAGACGAGCGCCAGGGCAACGAGCCAGATGGTGGCTGCGAGAGAGCCCCAGGTCAGGAAAACGCCTCGCCGGAGACGCTGGAGCGAGGCGACCGTGAGGCGCGCTTCGCGGTATTGACGCCCGACATCGTGCATGGGGACGTCGAGCGGGCGCTCCCATGCGGTGACTCCAGAGGGCGCTTTCAAGGTGACTCCAGAGGGCGCTTTCAAAAGGTAGAGCAATCGGTTACCACCGGTTCCGGAGAGCAGGAAACGTTCGGTATCGGTGCTGGCGAGGAATTCGTCTACGGATTTCGGAGGGGGGACCGGGGTCAGACGGCCGGCGAGGGCGTCCGCTTTCAGTTGCAGGCAGGCCTGCCGGTAATATTCGTGGCCGGTTTTCTGCAAAGAAAAAGAAAGCTCCGAGAGCTGGTTGACGGGGGACAGACGCAGGCTGCTGTCGAGCAGAAGCGTCGTGAGCCAGACAGTCGCACCCAGAGGAACGAGAGTGGCGGCGATGAAGACGAGCGCGAGGCGCGTCCGCAGGCTCATCCGCGAGCCCCTTTTATTTCGCTCTTCTTCAGGTCGTCGAGCCGCCAGGGGCCGCTGTTCTTGAGCCAGCGGGGCTGCGCGCCGCGGGTGGGGCGTCCGAAGATCTCGATCAGGCGGGTGATGTTGATGCCGGGCTCGCCGATAATGCCCAACTGGTCTTTGGGATCTTCCGCGCGAAGGTCGAGCTGTACGTAAAAAGGCTTGTCGGCGGGGAGCTGGGAGCGATCGATTCCCAGGTTATCGAGGCACCAGGTTTCGGCCTGCTGCGCCGATAAATGCGATACGGACCGGCGGGAATCCGGCGTCTGGCCGATTTTGGCGACAGAGAAATGCTCGTCCCAAATGTCGTAGCTGAGTGCGAACCGGGCTACGGCCCGGGCCACGGGGCTCAGGGAGTTGGGTGTCATGGTCACGGTCACCTGGCCGATGAAGGCCACCGACGCACCGTCTTTGAGACGATCGAGAGGCCTTCCCTGGAGGAAATCGATATGAGGCAGGGAAACGCGGAGGTAATCGCCATCCAGATGAACGGCGAGATCCTGCGCACGTAAGCTCACCGGGAGCATGCCAGCGCAGAGTAAGACGACCGCGATCGGGAATCGATTTTTCAATAGTTCATGCCCGCCATGAACACGGGCTCGATTCGGCCGTTGCGAATCGGAAATGCCGTGGTCAGAACAAAGATACCCTGTTTGTAACCGACGCCCGCCGAATGACGGAATATCGACTGCCCGCCAGCTTGCCACAGCGAGCCTGTATCGTATAACACTTCGACGGTCCCTTCGCCGATGCGGTAGCCGTAAACGAGTTCATTATGGATGACCCTTGTGCCGCCCAGAGGATCGATATCGTAGCGGTCCCAGCCGCGGAGCGTGGAACTGCTGCCGAGAACGAAACGCTCGAAGAGCGGGGCCTGGCCCGCGATGGCGCCGGCGGCAATTTCGTCCGAGGCCACGTTCCGGCCCGATCTGGCTTCGTATTTGAACGAAATCATGTGGCGCGCGTAAGCGTAAGTGGAACCTAAAGCGCGGGTCGCAACCCGGAGGCTGTATTTTCCTTCGATGCGTTGTTGCGCGTTCAGCCCGCCCAAAACGCCTCCCTCGATTTTACGCCCGTAATGTACGTCGAGGGTGGCGGCATTGGCGGATTGTGCGCCCAGGCCGGGGGTTGCGGACCCGGTCTCTCCGAAGCTCGCGCCCACGGACACGATCAGGGGCGCGGCAACGGCGAAGGTGAGTTGAGGGGCGACATTCCAGCGGGAGCGATACAGATCGAGAGCGGTGCCTTCGCTGGCATTACGGGTGGCCGGGTTCCAGAGCTCGTGGTAGTCGTCAAACGCCACGCTGAACACGGCGGTGGCATGGAGTTTGGGCGCGCTGACAGCCGCGCTGTCGAAGCGGGCCGTTACGCCGCTGAAGCGTTCGATCAGATCTTCGCCATTGCTGACGACGCCGAAGTAAAAGTTGTTTTGTCCGATGCCGGCGCGGGCATCGACTTCGCCGGTCCAGCCGAGGTCGGAGTTGTAGAGAAACCGGGGGAGAGAAATATCGAAGCCGGGGTCGCCGCGAACGACGTCGAAATTCACCTTGACGCGGTCGGGTTCGCTCCCTCGCAGGAGACGTTCGGTGACCGTGCGGAAGTGCAGTTCGCGGCGGATCTGCCCGGAAAGATCCTCCAGCGCAGCGACATCGCAACGCTGTCCGACGAGGGCTTTGAGGCTGGCCCGCAACGTGGTGGGGAGTTTGGGAGCCGGTACCCGATCCAGTTCGACTCCCGCAACGGAGACGCTTTCGATCACATACCGCTGATTGACATTAGCTTCGGCGGCTTCGTGCAGAAATGCCTGGCCCGCGGAGAGACTGGCTGCGGTACCGAACAGAAGCGCCAGGAGGAAGAGGGGCATCGGGGAGCCGGTGGCACGCCGGTCGCCGATGTGTAAATTACTGAATCCAAAAGAACAGAGATGCTTTTCCTGTGGCGTGCCAGTCACAGGTGTGCCGGGCGATGGAACAACTCGCGCCGGGCGGAAACGCGCGCTAGAGAACCTTTGCCAGTTCGGTGGCAAAAGCGCTCTTCGGTTCATGCTCGCGCTTTCTTCCGCTCCGCCGCTCGGGCGGACGGCTGTTGGTGGTACCGTTGGTTCGTTGTTCCGGTCTGGCGGCGCTTGCCGGAGCCACACCCTTGGTCACAGCGCCTTTAGAGGGCTGCGCGGGGTTTGCTCGAAGAACCTTATCTTCCAGCGGGGCTCGATCGAAGCGGCGAATAATCGCCTGCATTTCGTCCGATGTAGGCGCCTCGACAAACGCGAATCCTTTGGATTCCTGCGTCTCGTGGTTCCGGATAACTTTAACAGAATCCGCGACAAGATCTTCCGCGGCGAGCCATTGTTTAATGTCGTCGGCGGTGACCCATATGGGCAAATTACCCAAAAAGACAGTAAAGCTCATTCAGTTGCTAAATTCACTCCGTGGTTGGAAATTTTTGTTGGTGGCAGTTCAAGAGGCGGGGACCAATCTCTCGCTTGCCAATAATAACAGACCGATTTGCGCGGTGCAATGTTACTCTGCATTGATTCTGTTGCGTGTCGGCCATGAAAAAAATTGCTGAAGGTCAGGAACTCCTCCACTCCGGGTTGCAACACCATAGATCCTCCTTATACAAAATACAAAATGAAAGCCGGGGCGCCTGCTGTGCGCGGCTCGGTTTCTGACTGGACTCTAACGCATGAGCGTCGGAGAACGGATTTCGACCGGTCCTTCGGGGGTATCTAACTCATTTATTATTATCGTTATGCGAATTTTATGCCGGCTTGTCATCGCAGCGGGGGCGGGCGGGAAGCGGGGGAGTCACCAAAATCGGACATTTAGTTCTCCCTTGTTATCAGGGGCCTGAGCCGCGCGCAGGCGTTTGTTCGCCGCGGGCGATGGTAGTCTCCCGGTGGAGGTCACGGACCGCATATGGCATCGAAAAACGCATTGGAATCGGGAAGAAACGGAAGGCAGAATTTGACCGCCGTGGTTGACTGGATGATCGAAAAGCATATGGTAATCCTGCGGAGCCCTGAGTTGAAGGGCTCCGTGGGCGATTTGATCAAACTGATTCAACTGGCGCGGGAACTGGAGCCGTTCGAGGTGGAGCCGGGAACGGTCAGCTGGATCGACTGACAATTCTTTGGTTTATTGAAGTAGATGCGCATAAATTGACATCCGGGCGGACCGGTGTCAAGCCTTGCGCGGTTCTTTTCCGGGGAGCGCGGCCGGATTCTCCTGCACGCGCTCGCGGTAGCGGCCGCGCATGCCGGAGCCGAGCGCGACGGCCGATTCGCCGTAGCGGTCGCGGAGACGGTCGGCGGCTTCGAGCGCCTGCCGCCAGCGTTCGTTGCGCCCTCCATCCATCAGGTCGAGCTGCGCCTGCCGGCGTTCGAATCCGGCCGTCTGCACGCCCAGCAGACGGATGGCCCGCTCGGTCTGCCAGTTGGCGCGCAGCAGGCCGCGGGACTGTTCGACGAGATCGATATCGAGCTGCGTGGGCGACGCGAAAGTATGCGCGCGGGTGACGGTGGAGAAATCCGAATAGCGCAGTTTCAACTGCAGTGTGCGGGCGTGCATGCCATGCTCGCGCAGGCGGCGGCCAACCTTTTCGGCGAGGTGCGTCAGCGTGGCTTCCAACTGGCCGGTGTCCTTCGTATCGGTATTGAAGGTGTGTTCGTGGCTGATCGATTTCGGGTCGCCACGGTCTCCGATGGCGCCGTCGAACCAGCCACCCGCGTCGAGCCCCACGGCTTTGCCGGCGAGTGCAAGCCCCCATTTTCCGAAGCGGGATTCGAGGACGCTCTCCTCCAGCGCGGCGAGATCGCCAATCCGGCGGATGCCGAGCGCGTGGAGATTCTGCTCGGTGACTTTGCCCACGCCGGGCACTTTGCGGACCTCAAGGGGTGCGAGGAAGCGGGCTTCGACTCCGGGGAGAACGTGCAGGATGCCGTTGGGCTTGGCCTGATCCGATGCAATTTTGGCGACGAGCCGCGAAGTAGCGATGCCTATGGAGCAGTTGAGCAAGGTGTCGGATTTCACTGCTTCGTGCAATAGATGGGCGGCCCGGAGCGGAGGACCGTGCAGGCGGGCGGTGCCGGTCATGTCGAGATATGCTTCGTCAACCGACGCCATTTCGACCAGCGGCGAGAAGCGGCACAAGATTTCGAAGATGCGTCCGGAGTATTCCCGGTAGCGCTCGGGATGGCCCTCGACGAAGATTGCGTGGGGGCAGAGTTTATACGCCGTGCGCAGAGGCAGGGCCGAGTGGACGCCGAATTTCCGGGCTTCGTAAGAGGCTGCGGAGACAACGCCGCGCTCGTCGCTCTTGCCGCCGACGACTACCGCTTTGCCTTTGAGCGAGGGGTCGAAGAGTTCTTCCACCGACACGAAGAACGCATCCATGTCGACATGAAAAACAACGCGATCGACATGAAAAACGACGTGGGTCATGGCTTTCGGCAGACCACGACGCGCGGGATTCCGGCGAGGTCGGGAATGAGTTCCAGATGATGCCAGCCGGCGGCAAGCGCGCGAATGGCGGCGGATTGTCCGAAGCCGATTTCGACCGCGAGCAGGCCCCCAGGCTTGAGGACGCGCTTTGCTTCCGGGATGAGACGTTCGTGGATGGACATGCCGGAGGGGCCGCCATAGAGGGCAAGTGAAGGTTCCCAGTCGCGGACTTCGCGCTGCAATGTGGCCCGATCGGCCAGCGGCACGTAGGGGGGGTTGGAGACGACGATATCCGCGACGCCATCGGCGAAGGGCGCGCAGAGATCGGCATGGAGGAAATACACGTCCGCACCCAGCCTGAGGGCGTTCGACTTGGCGATTTCGAGGGCTTCGAACGAAAGGTCGGTGGCGATGACGGTCCGCTTGAGTTCGAGCGCGAGCGTGATGGAGATGGCGCCGGAGCCGGCTCCGATGTCGACAATCGGACCGGGTGCTGGATTCAGTTTGAGGATTGTTTCGACCAGCAGTTCGGTTTCGGGGCGGGGGATCAGGACGTCGTGCGAGACCGCGAATTCGCGCCCATAAAATTCCTGACGCCGAACGATGTATTGGGCCGGTTTGCCTCTCATGCGTTCGTCGAGGTAGCGGCCGTAGTGAAGCCACTCCACCTCGCGCAGTTCCTGTTCGGGATGCGCGTAGAAGTATGTCCGGCCGCAGTGAAGTGCGTGGCCGAGCAGCAGCTCGGCGATGAGACGCGGCTCCCCTACGCCTTCGCGCCCGAGAAGTTCCGATCCTTGCGCGAGGGCCGTGCGGATAGTCATCGGACGTGGGCGATTAAGCGGCGGCGCCTTCTTTTTGGAGTTTTTCGGCCTGGTAATGAGCCGCCAGTGCGTCGAAGATCTGGTCGAGCCGGCCATCCATCACCAGATCGAGCTGATGGAGCGTGAGGCCGATGCGATGGTCGGTCAGGCGGTTCTGGGGGAAGTTATACGTGCGGATTTTCTCGCTGCGATCGCCCGTGCCGACCATGGTGCGGCGCTCGGCTCCGATGGCGGCCTGCTGCTTTTCGAGCTCGATGTCATACAGGCGGGAGCGCAGCACGCGCATTGCTTTGGCGCGGTTCTTGATCTGCGATTTTTCGTCCTGGCAGGACACGATCACGCCAGTGGGAAGGTGCGTGATGCGTACCGCCGAATAGGTGGTGTTCACCGACTGGCCGCCGGGTCCGGAGGAGCAGAACGTATCGATACGAATGTCTTTTTCTTCGACTTTGATTTCGACTTCGTCCGCTTCGGGCAGCACCGCGACCGTGATGGCCGAGGTGTGGACGCGGCCCTGCTGCTCGGTTGCGGGGACGCGCTGCACGCGGTGCACGCCGCTTTCGTACTTCAATTTGCTATAAACCTTGTTGCCGCTGACGAGCGCGAGCACTTCCTTGAGTCCGCCGACCGAGGACTCGCTGCTGGAGGTGACTTCCACTTTCCAGCGCTGCGTTTCGGCGTAACGGCAATACATGCGAAAGACTTCAGCCGCGAAGAGGCTGGCTTCGTCGCCACCGGTGCCTGCGCGGATTTCGAGCACCACGTCTTTATCGTCGAGAGGGTCTTTGGGCAGGAGGAGAACTTTGATGTCTTCCTCCATCTGCGTGATGGCCGGCTCCAGACGCTCAATTTCGAGAGTGGCCAGTTCGCGCATGTCGGGGTCGGATTCGTCGAGCATGGCTTTGGCCTGCCGCAACTGGTCCGATGCGTCGCGGTAGTCGCGGTATTTCGTGACCACTTCGGAGAGATCGCTGTGCGCTTTCGAGATTTTTCGATACTGCTCGCCATCGGAGATGACGGCGTGATCGGCCATCTGAGCCGTCAGTTCCTCGAAATGTTTCTCCAGCTGATCGAGCTTGTGAGTGTATTGCATTCCAATCAGGCGATAACGAGTTCGCCGCCCTGTCTGGCTTCGAGCGCCATGGCTCCGTTGAGCGCCTGAATGGCCACATCCGTCTGGTCATCCGACGGCGGTTTGGTGGTGATGCGCTGGGTCCACAACCCGGGCGCGGTGAGCATGGCGAGGAACGAACCGCGCCGCTTCGCCGCGAAACGGATCAGTTCATAACTCAGGCCGACGATTACGGGGAGCAGAACAATGCGCTCCACCAGTTTTTGCGTGAACGTGGCGGCGGGAATCATCATGTAAACGACCATCGAAATCAGCATGATGACGAACATGAAGCTGGTGCCGCAGCGCGGGTGAAAGGTGACGAACTGCTGGGCGTTCTCCACATTAACAGGCTTGCCGGATTCGAAGTTGAAAACGACTTTGTGCTCGGCGCCGTGGAATTCGAAGACGCGGCGAATGTCTTTGGCGCGCGAGAGCAGCAGCAGGAATCCGACGAAGATGCCGAGGCGAATGACGCCATCGACCAGATTGAAGGCGATCTGGCCCTTGAGTGCCGGTTGCCAGTTGCTGAGATATTCGGTGGCTTTGAGAGGGACGAGTTTATAGAGGACGATGAAGAAAACGATGGAGAAGATCACCTGGACGGTCATCATCCAGGCAGGGACCTCGGCTGGTTTTTCCGTTCCCGCGGTGCCTTCGTCGAGCGCCGCGTTGGCGGAAAACTTCAAAGCCCGGACGCCCAGCATCATCGCCTGGCCGAGCGTTCCGAGACCCCGCAGCATGGGATATTTCAGCCAGGGATACTTCTCGGACATGCGCGAAACAGGCATTTCCTCGGTGACGACCTCCCCGGAGGCCTTGCGCACGGCGACGCAATAACTGTGGGGGGCGCGCATCATGACGCCTTCCATGACGGCCTGGCCACCGACGAGCGTTTCTTCCCCACTTTCGAGAATGGGGAGCATCTGAACGTGCGCGAACAGCCGTAAGAATATGCGGGGCGACAAATGTGGTACCTCGAATCGTTACTGTACGAACCTACTATTGTACTTCGATGCGCGGGAAGCGCCAGATGTTGCAAACGCGCGCGTTTTGCTACCCTCGCTGATTGGTCACACTGATTCGACACGGGCAGGCGGGCTCCCGGCTGGCATACGACGATCTCTCCGCGACAGGGCGTGAGCAGGCGCGTGCACTGGGCGAGTGGTTCAGAGAGGGTGGAATCCGGTTCGACGCCATTGTGGTGGGCGGGCTCAACCGGCAAATCCTGACGGCGCGGGAAATGACGGGTGCGATGGGCGGCGGGGGCCCGGAATTGCTGGTCGATGCGCGCTGGAGCGAGTTCGATCTGGACGATGTCTACGCCGGTATTGCGCCGCTTCTGGCGTGCGAGAACGAACAGTTCCGGGCGGAGTACGAAGAGCTGCGGCGGGAGATGGCGGATCCGGCGTCATCGGCGCATCGGGCCTGGAGGCACTGCGATGTGACGGTGGTGCGGGCGTGGATCGAAGGCCGGTTTGCGTTCGAGGGAGAGTCGTTTGCCGCGTTCGGGGCGCGTGTGCGAGAGGCCCTGCTGGAGTTGCCGCCGGATGGGCACGTGGCCGTGGTCACTTCGGCGACGCCCATCGGTTTGAGCGCGGGAATTGCGCTCGATCTGACGCCCGGCAGGGTGATGCAACTGGCGGGCGCGCAGCGGAACAGCGCGTTTTCGGAGATGGATTTACGGCGGGGAGACCCGCGCCTGGTCTCGTTCAACAATGTGCCGCATTTGCACGAAGAACGGCTGCGGACTTTGCGTTAAAATGGTCCCCGGCGTGCAGGGAAAATTCCAATTATGAACAAAACCGAACAGCCCTTTCTTACCGATGTCGTGAAACTACGAGCCAAGGCCCGGGCGAGTATCGACGAAGGACCCGTCACTTCCAACTACCAGGGAGATCTGAAGCAGACGATTGAAATTCTGCAGAGCGTTCTCGCCACCGAGATTGTCTGCGTGTTGCGCTACACGATGAATGCGATCGCGGCCACGGGTATTTCGAGCGAAGGCGTCAAAGCTGAGTTTGACGAGCACGCAGCGGAAGAGCAGCAGCATGCGCGGCAGGTTGCGGAGCGCATCAACCAGTTGGGGGGCGTGCCCGATTTCAATCCCGAAGGCCTGGCCACGCGGTCGGCATCGCAATACTCAACGGGAACGAATCTCGTGGAGATGATCAGGGAAAATCTGATTGCCGAACGCATTGCCTGCGAACATTATCGGGAACTGATCCGTTTCTTTGCCGACAAGGACCCCACCACGCGAGTGATGATGGAGGGAATTCTGGCGAAGGAAGAAGAACACGCCAACGATATGCTGGACCTTCTGTCGGCCCATCAGAAGTAATGTCAGAGCAGCGTTAAAGGGTCGACATCGATTACGAGCGCCGTCGCGCTCCACTTTTGCGCGCGGGCGAAATCCCGCGCCTTGCGCAGCAGCGTATTCAAATCTTTCCGGCTGCCGGATTTGATGAGCAACTGGTAGCGGAACTCCGCTTTCAATCGCTGCACCGGGGCTTCGGCCGGCCCCATGATGCGCATGTTTTCGGGTGCGGGCGTGATGTGGTGGCCCAGTTCGGTGCTCATCCGCAGGGCGTCTTCCTGTTTCGCGGCCCGAATCAGCAGGTTGGCCATGGCGGCGAACGGCGGATATTTCATAAAGCGCCGGAATTGCAGTTCTTTTTCGAAAAATCCGGCGTAATCCTGCTGCGCGGCATAGCGAATCGCGTAGTGATCGGGGTTGATGGTTTGCAGATAAACCATGCCGGGCAAATGTCCCCGCCCGGCCCGTCCCGCGACCTGCGTGAGGATCTGAAACGTCCTCTCGGCCGCGCGAAAATCCGGCATGCCGATTCCGACATCGGCCGAGACCACCCCGACGAGTGTCACGTTGGGTATGTCATGCCCTTTCGCGATCATCTGGGTGCCGACGAGAATGTCGAAATGGCGTTCGCGGAAGTTTTGCAGAATGTCTTCGAATTGCCGCTTTCCGGCGACCGTATCGCGGTCGAGCCGGGCGATCTTCGCTTCCGGGAATTCGCCGTGCAGCTCGTCTTCCACCCGTTCCGATCCCGAGCCCATGAAATGGATATGTTCGCTCTGGCATTTGGGGCAGACCGATGGGATTTTCTCGGCATATCCGCAGTAATGGCAAAGCAGGCGGCGGTCGCGGCGATGATATGTCAGGGTGACCGAACAATTGACGCACTGTACGCGTTCACCGCAGGAACGGCAGGCTACGAAAGTGGAAAAGCCGCGGCGATTGAGCAGGATCATGGCCTGTTCGTTGTTCGCGAGGCGTTCGCGGATAGCTTCGATCAGGGCGCGGGAAAAGATCGCATGTTTGCGGGTTTCGAGAAACTCCTCCCGCATATCGACGATTTTGACGGTGGGCATGGGGCGGTCCGCAATGCGCTCCGGAATTTCGAGCAGCGTGTACTTGCCCGACGCCGCGTTAAAGCGGCTTTCGAGGCTGGGAGTGGCGGAGCCGAGCACCACGCAGGCGTTGGCCGCCTGGGCGCGCACGATGGCGACGTCGCGGCCGTTGTAGCGCGGGTTTTCCTCCTGTTTGTAACTGGCATCGTGCTCTTCATCCACCACGATCAGGCCGAGGTTTCGCACGGGCGCGAAAACGCCCGAGCGCGTGCCGACCACGACACTCGCGCTGCTGGCGCGGATGCGGCGCCACTGATCGGCGCGTTCGGCATCGCTGAAGGCACTGTGCAGAATGGCGACGCGGTCGCCAAAGCGCGCGTAAAACTGGCCCGCGACGGCGGGTGTCAGGGCAATTTCGGGCACTAGCATTAACGAACTGCGGCCGGATGCGAGGGTGGCGTCGATCGCGTTCAGATACACCTCGGTCTTGCCCGAGCCGGTGACGCCGTAGAGCAGGAACGTGCAGAATTCGTGCGTGGCGATACCGGCGCCAATCAGATCGAAGGCATTTCGCTGGGAAGCGTTGAGTTCATGCGGTGCGCGGATGGGGGCGGCGCGGATGAAGACGGGTTCGGGGCTCAGCGCGACCGCTTGCCTGCGTGCGAGAGAACGCGCAGCCTGGCTGGCATTCCGGACCATCGGTTCCAGATCGCCCAGGTTGTGGGAGCCGGGGTGCAGCGCAAGATAAGCCAGGAGTTCACGCTCGGCTTTGGGGAGTTTCCCCGGCGGCTCGGCTCCGGTCAGGGCGATGCGCAGTTTCGAAGACGGAGCCCGCAGGGGGTTGCGGTCGTGCTGGACTTCTTCGACGGCAATCCAGCCCCTGCGTTCGAGCGATTTCAGGATCCGGTCGGCGAGCGGAATTTTCTTCTTGATATACGCGGCGGAGAGAGAGCGCGCCGAGAGCATCTGCACCACCTGATTGACCGTGTCCTCCGCTTCGGGCTGGATGGATAGCTGACGCGAGGCGTCGCGCCCCGCATCGGTCAGAGTGTAGAGTTTGCCGGAGCGAATGTCCGAGGCGAGAGGGAGCATCGAACGGAGCACTTCGCCGAGGGGCGAGCAGTAATAGCCGGAGATCCACTTGCCGAGAGCGAGGAGTTCGTTGTCAAGCACCGGCTCGGGGTCGATCAGCCGTAATGCGTCCTTTATTGGCGCACCGACCGGCACATCCGCCATTTCGTCGTGGACGCGGAGCACGACACCGGTGAGTTTTCTCGGACCGAATGGAACAAGAACGCGCGCTCCGGCTTTCACGCGGTGCTGCAGCGTCAGCGGGAGCGAATACGTGAAAGCCCGGTCGAGCGGCACGGGCAGGCTGACGTCGCAGAAGCGGGGCAAGATATTTCAGTTCCGCGCAACGGGATTGCGCAGAGTGCCGATGCCTTCAATCTCAACTTCAATGACATCGCCGGGCGACATACGCCGTGTATTGCCCGGCGTGCCGGTGAAAACGATGTCTCCCCGGGTGAGCGTTACATAGCGGCTGACGAAGCTGAGGATTGTGGGTATATCGAAGATCAGATCGCTGGTGCGCTGTTGCTGGGCGACCTCGCCATTGACAAGCGTGCGCAGCAGCAGATCGGAATAATCGAGGCCGGTTACGATGAACGGGCCGAGCGGCGCGAAAGTATCGCAGCCTTTGGCGCGCCAGTATTGCACGTCTTTGCCCGGGCCCCTCTGCCAGTTGCGATCGCTCACGTCGTTACCGCAGGTGACGCCGAACACGGCTGCCGCGGCTTCTTCGCGTGAGGCATGGCGAACAGTCCTGCCGATTACCACCACGAGTTCGCCTTCGTAGTGGACGTCTTCGGCGTCTTCCGGAATAACGATCGGGCCGTCAGGGTCCTGCAGCGATGTGACCGGCTTGTAAAACATCTCCGGTCTGGAGGGAGTTTTGCGCTCGCCCAGATGGCTGGCGTAATTCTGCCCGACAGCGAGAATTTTGGGCGGCTCGCAGGGCGCGAGCAGCTTTACTTCGCGCAAAGCGAAGTGGCGGCCAGTCGGTTCGGGCGGGTCGAACAAACCGCCCCGCAACTCTTCGATTCTGCTCTCGTCAACCCTGCCGCCCGTGACGATTCCGTAAGACCTGGCGCCGTTGTTTTCGAAACGCGCGTATGTTGCCATTTATCTTCTGAAGTATAAGGTACTTGATTAGCGGCGTACAGAGGGGCGCTGTGAGGCAGATAGGGGCAGGGTGAAGAAAACCTGGCTTTTGAGGCTGGAGTGCTGCATCCCGGGTCCTGGAGCAACTGGGGGCGTTAAGTCGGGAAGAGCCGATACAGGTCATTCCGGACCAGCAGAGAATGATTCCGCAGTTACGGCCCGGGATCGAACAGCTCAAGCGGAGAGGCGGCCCGGCTCCTTTTTCAAAGGGCAAGGCAAAGAAGAACCCGAAGCGGGCTGGGTGCAAACCGGGGCAGGGGACGTTCCGAAACCGAAAGGCCCCGGAGCAGAGTCCAGCAGTTGAGCCGGCGGAGGTGCCGGTGAACGGCTGCTGCAGCGATTGCGGCCGCGCGAATGGCGAAGCAGTCACCGAGACGGTCCCGGTCACCGATATTCCGCGGGAGCGACATCCCGAAGTACGAAGCTATGCAATCGGGATACGCCGGTGTTCCGGGTGCGGCAAATCGGCCCGCGGAGCACACCCCGATGTTGCACCGGATCGGCGGGGAGCCGCGGCGCATCGGCTCGGACCATGCGTGAAGGCCCTGGCGCATGTAATGCACTACGCATACGGCGTTCCTGTCCGAAAGGCGCCGGCCATAATGGAAGATCTGACTGGCATACGCCTGACGCAGGGCGCGATCACGCGGCATGCGATGGCACTGACCGCCGGAGAACTCGGCGCGCGCTATGCGGCCCTGCGCGACCGGATACGAAAGGAGCCTGTAACTCACACCGACGACACGGGCTGGCGGGTGGCCGGAAAGCAGGCCTTCCTGATGGCCTTCGTGAATCGGGCACTGGCTGTTTACCAGATCCGGGGCCGGCACGGGAACGAAGAAGTCAGGGAACTAATTTCTGGCGACTATAAAGGTATTCTGGTCTGCGACCGGGGCAGGAGCAATGATGCCGAAGAACTGGCTGGACTCAGGCAGCAGAAATGCCTGGCACATCTGCCGCGCAACGCCTCCGGCATCGGGAACAAGAAGACAGGGCGCGCTTCCGGCTTCAGTCGAAATCTGAAGGCCCTGCCGCGGGATGCGCTCGCGCTTCTGGCAATGAAGCCACAAATCGACGCGGCAGACTATGCGGCTAAAGCAACCGCGCTGCAAGGGCAACTGACCCGCCATCCGCGAAACCGGAGCCTGCGCGATGACGGCAACCAGCGATTATTGAACGGAGTGGGTACCCAACATGATCAGGGCCGCATCCCGCAGTTCTTTTTTCATGACGGAGTTGAGGCCGCCAATAATCGGGCTGAGCGCGATCTGCGTCCCGCCGTTATCGCCCGCAAAGTCTCCCACTGCTCCCGGAATCGGCGCGGTGCCGCGCCTTCGAAGCGTTTACCGGCGTTATCCAAACACTGCGCCGAACTTCCTCCCTTTCAATCGGAACCGCGTTCGAGCAGATCTTTGCGCCCCTCCCTCAGTCTTCTCCCTGACCGCCTATATAGACTCGCCGCATCGGCTACCCTGCTTCCGGCGGCCCGCTAATCGATTACTATCTTATGCTTGACACCAAGCTCTTAATGTCGAACAATCTCTAAAGGCATGGAGGCAGAGATCAATGACAAGACTTAAACGGTTCGGTGACCCCGGAATATGGCGCTTGTGTGAAGGTCGCACGCGCGAGCGAGCGTTTCCTTTAGGTCCAGCCCACGGCGCGTCGGACGCGATACCCCCCGATTTAATTCGTTACAGGGAGAAAAACGGAAAATGAAAAACAGACTCAATAGTTTTTCCAAGCGTCTGGCGCTTGCCGCGATGCTTCTATCAACGATGGCTCCTGCGGTTCCTGCGCAGGATCGTGAGCACCGTGGTGTGGTCGCCCGAGGACAGAGTCTACGCGCTCTGCCCGGGGCCGACGCCTGTTTAAGCGAAAACCTTGACACTAGGAGCCTGTCCGAGAAACATTTTGCGTTGGCGGGAGAGTTAGTTCCGGGGGATTTGATATAGGACGATATAAGGAGCCACCGGGATTCAAAAATCTGAAATAGCCGTGCTGGCGTTGGAAACCGGCTCGA
>Ga0207933_1001380_pt1 | contig 18600 bp, 13 predicted proteins | sample NGESurdeep092012_4_FD_184488 | JGI IMG/M metagenome (GOLD analysis project Ga0207933, IMG submission 184488) | Arctic peat soil microbial communities from Barrow, Alaska - NGEE Surface sample F53-3 deep-092012 (SPAdes) | ecosystem: Environmental > Terrestrial > Soil > Wetlands > Peat ...
CGCTGATATTTCTAAAAGCGATTATAATATTGCCGGATGTAAGGATAGATCCATCCACTAATACCTTTTGTGTTTTCCAGTCTCCGGCTGCCGGAATAAAATAACCGGAGGAAGAAGACCCCGCGGTAGCAAGCGCTGCGCCTGCCTTAGTAAAAAACGGTGTGAATGTAGCGCCACAATCATTAGAAACTAATACTTGTAATGTATCATTATAATCCGTCTCGGGATAATTTTTATGAGCCAGATCAAATTGGATTACAACAGGGTCGGCATTTGCAAGGTTTATTTTTGGTGTGAGTATGTCGTCTACCTGGCCGGAATTATTGTTATCGTAATTATCAATGAATATAGAATGCGCGCTGCTACTGCCTGGCGTGGTTAACAGCCAGGAATTGTTATTATCCGGATTGATAATACTCCAACCCGTGGGAGGAAAGACGCCACTTTCAAAACCTTGAGAAACTGGTAATGCTACAGGGGTTGGCACATTCAGAGTGGCAGTAAGCGTATCGTTGGATGGCACCTGGTCTGTGCCGCCTCCATTTACGTTGGCAGTGAAAAATTTGAATGTGTAATTTCCGATGGCAACAGCAGCCGGCGGGAATTTGACCTGCTGATTAGCGCCTGCTAATAAATTCGGGCTTATGGTCATTGTTACTGCAGGTCCGCCATTTAACCGGTATCCCACTGTTAAAGAAGTAATGGTATTTAATCCTTTATTTTCTATCAGCACCATTGGGGTAATATTTCCTGCGCAGGTTAATGTAGAAGAATGATATATAGATGAGCAGCCCGAAACTTCCAATCCGCCCGGATTGATGGAATAAATAGGCGCAGCATCCCTGGTAGGCGCGCCTGCAGGCGCAGTACCTCCTAAAGAAGTTTCCAGAGCGGTCCTGTAAGTATCCAGCAAGTATTCCATGCGCGCCACCTGCTTGTTGGTAAACATGCTATAACAATCATCCATGGTGTAATCCATATAATCCTCGTAAATGATGCCCGGTGCTGTTGTCGTGCAGGCGTCCGTTTTGACACCTGTAGCACAGTCTGTAGTCGCCACCGACTGGTTCGGTGTGTCACCAATATCTGCTGCTGTATTGCCCTGTCCATTGGGGTTGTATAACGAAAGAGGAAGGGTGTACGTTGAGCCCTCATTTGTCAGTGCGCGAAAATCGTCACCAGAGCAAGTATTTGAGGTGCTTTCATCATCGCCCCAAATATGGAAAAGCCCAAAATAATGGCCCATTTCATGAACTATCGTGCGGGCTTTATTGTAAGCGCTGATATTGCAATCGCTGATTCCAAAACCTACTACATTACAAAAGATCCCGTCATCAGCAGGCACGCCACTTCCTGGTATTTGCGTATAGCCCAAGGTCCCTGCGTTATCCGCAATATTGCCGACCCAAATATTGATATACGAATTTGGATCCCATACATCGGCACCGCCCAAAGCCGCGCGCTTGATAGAGTCTATCACGTTGTTGGGATTGCCCGTAGTGCCACTCACAATTCTTTCTATTCCGTTGGTAAGCGTTCCCGAAGGCGTCCTTTTTGCCAGCACAAATCTAATTTGTGAATGGCCTCTCAGCGGTTTAAAAGCATCGGGAATATTAGTGCTATCTGCATTTAACCCGGAAAAATCGGTGTTTAATGCATCTATTTGTGATTGTACTACTGCTTCCGTAATCGCATAAGGATTGGGAAGTACAATGTGAAAAACGACAGGCAAATATACAATACTCTGTAAGCGTGCTGCCTTGCGAAGTGCCTTGTTAGAGAGTATTTCTCTGGCCAGTTTTTCTGCTAATAATTTTCTTTCCGGGAATTTTTTGAATAGCATCTGCACGCGCTGCTCCGTGGCGCATCTAACTATCGGACTGTTTAATTTTGGTTGTTTTAATTTTTGTTGACAAAATCCAGAGGTAAAAGCAAAAATTAAAAAGATGAAAAATAAGAGGACTTTTTTCAAGGCAAAAACTATTTTAAAATAAATTTATAAATGTGATGGATAATTTTCTTCGTGCAAAGTAATATTTTAAGTCGAAATGAAAACTAAGAGCAGTGGTTTTTATTAATTCTCTTATCTTTCAAAACGATTAGATATTTTTAAACTTAAAATCAAGTATGAATATCAAGTTCCGTCTTATTGTAATGAGTTTTTTACAATTCTTCGTTTGGGGTGCATGGCTGATCACTATTGGTACCTATTGTTTCAATGCAAAAGGATGGACTGGTGCAGAATTCGGTGCTATATTTTCTACCATGGGTATCGCTTCTATATTAATGCCGACCATCGCAGGTATTATTGCTGATAAATGGATGAACGCTGAAAGGCTGTATGGAGTACTACATATCCTTTATGGGATTGTGCTTTTATATGTGCCAAGAGTCAATGATCCGCACACCTTGTTTTATGTAATTTTAGTGGCGATGATTTTTTATATGCCTACCATCGCTTTATCTAATTCCATCGCCTATAATATTTTAAAATCCAGTAAGTATGACGTGGTGAAAGCCTTTCCTCCCATTCGTGTTTGGGGCACTATAGGTTTTATCGTTGCCATGTGGATTACCAATCTCACCGGTAGCAAAGCCACCGCTAATCAATTTTATATTGCTGCAATCATGGCCATTGTACTGGGTATTTATTCATTCAGCTTACCTAAATGCCCACCCGCAAAACTTAAATCGAAAGATGCTTCATTTGCTGAATTATTAGGACTGAATGCGTTTAAATTATTTGCTAATTACAAAATGGCTACCTTTCTTATCTTCTCACTTTTTTTGGGGGCAGCGCTACAGTTGACCAATATGTACGGCGATACTTTCCTATCCGATTTTGCAAAAATTCCTGCTTATGCTGATTCATTCGGGGTGAAATATTCCACGGTGATCTTATCTATTTCGCAGATTTCTGAAACACTTTTTATTTTGGCGATTCCATTCTTCCTCAAAAAATTTGGGATTAAAAGAGTAATGCTCATGAGTATGATCGCCTGGGTATTGCGCTTTGGATTATTTGCTTATGGAAATCCTGCGGATGGGTTATGGATGATTATTCTTTCATGCGTTGTATATGGAATGGCTTTTGACTTTTTTAATATATCCGGTTCCTTATTTGTAGAAACCACTACCGATGAGAAAATACGTTCCAGTGCCCAGGGTTTATTTATGATGATGACGAACGGCTTTGGCGCCTATTTGGGAAGTGTGATAAGCGGATGGGTTATTGATCAGTATTTTACAACCAACGGCAACAAAGACTGGACTGATATCTGGTTAAGTTTTGCGGGATATGCGCTGATTGTTGCTATACTCTTCTCCATATTTTTTAAACATAAACATAACCCCAAACTGCTTGCTCAGAAACTCGGCGACCCTTTGGACAGCTAGGGGAGAAAAATAAATAAATGGCAGATAATCAAATACAATCTGACCGGTTGAAAACAGGCAATGTAAAGACAAAACTAATTTGCATTTGTTTCCTGTTTTTCATATCTGCGTGCAGTACTTTTCAAAAACCGTTAAAATCCAATTGGTCAAAAAAAGAGGTAAGACCCAACGTTCATTTATATTATCAGCAGTTCTCCTCATTATTCAATTCACCGGAATATATCAATGTGTTGGATGTTAATTTAAGAGATACTTCTTTACATTTAAAAATTGCATTTAGTGATTCGCTATTAATAAAAACAAGTGACTTTGGAAAGAGTAATAAAGCGATAGCAGGCATCAACGGAAATTTCTTTAACACCCACAAAGGCGGTTCTGTTTGTTTTTTAAAAATTGATAATCACATCATAAATTATACAGCTTATGATCTTAATGGAACGCTGTTTCTTCCATGGCTCGATACGGCAGCTTTGGCCATCACTAATAAGGGAATGTCGATCATTATAAAACCTGCTATTTCCGGGTGGAAGCAATCGCTGGATGAGTATCCAACTATTATATCGAGCGGTCCTTTGTTGATAGTTCATAAAAAAATCGTGTCACAGCAGACGCATCGATTTAACGATACCAGGTATAGCAGAACAGGTGTAGGCTTTACTAAAAATCATCACCTTCTTTTGGTCACTGTTGATGGGAATACCAAAGAATCTGCCGGAGTTACCATCGCTGAATTTGCCAAAATATTTAAAGCGCTTAAATGCACATCAGCGTTGAATTTTGACGGTGGAGGTTCTACTACCATGTGGATAAATGGTGCACCCGACAATGGCGTGATCAGCCACCCGACAGATAATAAAACCTTTGACCATGAAGGAGAAAGGAAAGTTGGGAATGCCATTTTATTAATGAATGAATAATTCATAAGGTTGCACAAAAGCAGGATGACCCATCAAATAGAAAAAGGAATTAAGTTTGTTTACTGTCCATACATCTAAACGCAGGCCAGGAATAATTTGGATAGTAGAAAATGCTGCTTTACACAACTGCGTAATAGATGCTAACGGAAATTTTAGTTAGTTCTGGGTTTAGAATTTTAACTTCAATAACATTTTTATAAACACGACCTGTGTATACATTTTTCCCTTTTTACCTGTTAAGTAACTTTTGCAATGAAAATTTTTAGTAGGAAGGAATTACCATACGAACGGGTATTGTTTTTTAGCGACGCCATTGTAGCTATTGCCATCACAATTTTGGCCTTGAATTTAAAACTTGATATTCCGGATTCTGAGCATCTTCAGTTTAAAGATCTCTTCATTCCGTGGAGGAATTACCTCGCCTTTATTTTATCCTTCATCAACATTGCCAGTTTTTGGAGAACACACCACCTGATGTTCACGTACATCCAAAAGATGGATGGGAAACTTATTACGCTAAATATCTTCTGGATATTTTTTATCGTGACACTTCCCTTTGCTACTACGCTCGTAAGTGGGCATTTTGGCGATACACCGGCAATCTTCTTATATAGCTTAAATATTTTCTTACTGGCAGTTTTTCAGAATTTCATTTGGGATATTGCCAATGGTAAGGAGGGCTTTGTAGAGAACAGCCATTTATCAATCGAAGAGCAAAGCCGCTTTCGTTTGATGACAAACCTGGACATGTTAAATGGATTGGTGGCCGTTATTGTATCTTTTATAAATCCGATTCTTGCTTTTGTGTTACTGTTCTTCAAAATCCCGGTATTTGTTTTCGCCACATTTTATATTGCCCGGCAGAAACGGAAAAAATGATGCAAGAAAACAAATAAACAGAAATACCCACTTTTTGTTTGTTTACTGGTTGTTTCGCCCGATGGAAACCGTAATTCGTTGGATACCCTACGTTGAAATACTTTCAAGACGATACGTCAAAATAAGAATGTGGAAAAAATAATAAAAGGGTTGGCGGAATATAAAAAATTAAATTAAACAGTTGATAGCAAATTACTTATGATATATCTCCCAATGAAATCTCATTAAAGAAAGCAGCCTTATTTCGTCACGTTCCAAAAAATAATATATTTTTTTTCATTTTTTAAAGTCCATTATCCTACCTTTGCAGTAGACTATTGAAATTTTAAACACTATGCAGACGAATTACTTTTTATATATGCGCATGTCTCACTCCTTTATGAGATGTTGTTGCTGTCGGTCTTAATAAAACATACATGTCGCGAAACAAAAGTTTTCAATATTTTTCTCACCTTATTCCACTCAAATTAAATTAAAAAGATCCTGATGCTTCAAAGCCCCATCAATGCCAGAGAAGAAGACCAATCGGTTCGGGCAAGCTTACGTCACGAGGATGAATTTGAAATTAAAAAATATCCAATGAGCCAATATCGTTTAGACTATTTACAACAATTAGAATCAGAAGCGATTCACATTATGAGAGAAGTAGCCGGCCAGTTTGAACGCCCGGCATTATTGTTCTCCGGTGGTAAGGATTCTATCACGCTAGTTCATCTTGCTTTAAAAGCTTTTCGCCCCGGAAAGTTCCCATTTCCGTTGGTGCATATAGATACCGGTCACAACTTTCCAGAAGCATTGGCATACAGGGATAAACTGGTAAATGAAATTGGCGAAAAGCTAATTGTAGGAAGTGTGGAAGCTACGATCAAAGAAAAATCTCTAACCGAACCTAAAGGGAAATTTGCGAGCAGAAATGCGTTGCAAACCCACACGCTCCTTGAAATCATAGAAGAATACAAATTTGACGCGTTGATCGGTGGTGCCCGGAGAGATGAGGAAAAGGCGAGGGCTAAAGAAAGAATTTTTTCGGTTAGGGATGAATTTGGCCAGTGGGACCCAAAACTTCAAAGGCCGGAATTGTGGAACATTTATAACGGTAAAATTCATAAGGGAGAAAACGTTCGCGCCTTTCCTATCAGTAATTGGACAGAACTCGACATCTGGAATTATATCCAAAGAGAACAGATTGAATTGCCTTCCATCTATTTCGCCCATGAAAGGGAAGTGATCGAACATGAAGGCCAATATGTGTCGATATCCGAACATATTAAGCTGGACCCGACAGATAAAATAATAAAGGCCAGGGTGCGCTATCGTACCGTTGGCGACATGACCTGCACCGCTGCTGTAAAATCAAACGCAGACGATATCGATGGAATTATCAGAGAAATTATTGCTGCTAAAACAAGTGAAAGAGGCGAAACAAGAATAGATGACCGGGTTTCCGAAGCAGCAATGGAAGACAGGAAAAAGGGAGGATATTTTTAATTGAAAATTGAAAATGCAGAATAACCAATCAGTCACAACTGATAACTAATAAACTAATTAATCGATTAACATGGATATTTTAAGATTTATAACCGCCGGCAGCGTTGATGATGGAAAAAGCACTTTGATTGGCAGACTATTGTACGATAGTAAATCAATATTAGTAGATCAGCTTGAGGCGATTGAAAAACAAAGTAAGAATAAAGCGGAGGGCGAAATTGATCTTGCGCTTTTGACGGACGGTCTTCGTGCAGAGCGTGAGCAGGGAATTACGATCGATGTTGCTTACAAATATTTTTCCACGCCAAAGCGAAAATTTATTATCGCTGATGCTCCCGGCCATATACAATATACACGCAACATGGTAACAGGTGCGTCTAACTCTGAACTGGCTATCATTTTGATCGATGCAAGGAACGGTGTGGTAGAACAAACGCGTCGTCATTCTATCATCGCGTCGTTGCTCAACCTGCCGCATGTGGTGGTAGCTATTAATAAAATGGACCTGGTAAATTATTCAGAAGATATTTACAATAACATTCTCATCGAATACCAAAGGGTAGCTAAATCATTGGGATTGAAAGACGTAAAGTACATCCCAATCAGTGCGTTAAAAGGCGACAATATTGTTGAAAGATCAGAAAAGTTAAACTGGTTTGAAGGCGAACCATTGCTGCATCTTTTAGAAAATGTAAAATTAGATTCTGACGTAAACCTGGCCTTAGGGCGTTTTTCAGTGCAATATGTTATTCGTCCGCAAGTGGCCGAACTGCATGATTACAGAGGATATGCAGGGAAAATTATCAGCGGTATTTATCGCAAAGGCGATAAGGTAGCCATCCTTCCTTCAGGCGTTGAAACCACAATCAAAGCGATCGAGATTGCAGGCAACGAAGTGCCGGAGGCTTTTGCAGAACAGAGTGTGATCGTGCATCTCGAAGATGATGTTGACATCAGCCGTGGCGATATGATTGTTCCAATAAATAGTCAGCCACATCTGGAGCAGGAATTTGAAGCGGTGGTTTGCTGGATGGATAATAAACCTTTAGTGCCGGGAAATAAATATTTTTTGCAAACAAACAGCCGCGTGGTAAGAAGTGTGATAAAGGAAATTGAATATCGTCTGGATGTGAACACGTTTGAAAAGAATGAACTACCTGAAAAAGCAGTGTTGAATGATATTATTAAAGTAAAAATAAAAACGGCTTCCCCGGTAGCTTTTGATTCTTACAAAGAATTAAGACAAAATGGAGGTGCTATTTTAATTGATGAAACAAGCTGCGTAACAGTGGGGGCGTGCATGATACAATAATGAATTAATTTTTTTTAATATTATACCCTACTATTTTAGTAGACTACTTATGAGCAATCAGCTTAAAATTGGAAAAGTAATTATTGCCGGAGCGGGTCCGGGAGATCCGGAGTTAATTACAGTCAAAACTGCACGCTATTTACAGAAGGCGGATGTGGTATTGGTAGATCGGTTAGTAAGCAAAGAAATATTGACAAATTATATTCAACCAAATACAGAAATAATCCATGTTGGAAAGCAATGCCGCCGCGGGATCTCAACTCCGCAGCAGACTATTAATAATTTAATGGTGGAGCATGCATTATTGGGAAAGCTTGTTGTTCGTTTAAAAGGCGGGGATGTTTCAATATTCTCCAACATTTTAGACGAGTTGGAGACATTAGTTGCGAATCATATTCCTTATGAAATAATCCCAGGAGTTACTGCCGCTTTAGGAGCGGCAGCCTTCGCGGGAATTCCGCTCACGGCAAGGGGTTATGCTACCTCCGTACGCTTTCTTACCTTTTACAAATCAGACATCATTTCAGAAAATTATTGGCAAGAACTGGCTGAGACAGACGATACGCTGGTATTTTATATGTCTTCAGAAACATTGGATAAAGTTGTTGATAATTTAATCGCGAATAATATTCATGAAGATAAGTTGTTGGCTGTAATTGAACAGGCAACAACTCCACTTCAGAATGTACATGTTACTAATTTATACGACTATAAATCATCGTTGAAACAACAATCTTTTATTTCTCCTTCTTTGGTTATTATCGGAAAGGTAGTGTCGCTTCACGAAAAATATAGATGGCTTGAAAATAGCGGCAGCAATGACTATTATTTTAAACCAATGCAAAAAATTTACAACACTTTAAATCAACCGGAAAAAATTTACCAACATGTTAGTTGAAAGCAGGCTTAAAACATTACAGGAATTTATCAGCACGTCTACCCGTGATGAACTCGTATGGGTGAATGGCTATCTCAATGGGATTCTTTCCACAAACGAGACAAAAGAATTACAATCGGTTTCAAAAAATAATGGCGTCAATAAAATCACGATCGCGTACGCAACCGAAACCGGAAATTCCAAAAGACTCGCTACGGAGTTTGCAGCTAAAGCTAAGAAGCAAGGTATTCATGCAAAGGTCCAGGGATTTGATCAGTATAAGTTAAATGATCTCCCCAAGGAAGAATATCTTCTGGCGATCATCAGTACCCACGGTGATGGTGAGCCGCCGTTGAGTGCAAAGAAATTTTATGACCATTTGCATCAAAATGGTTTTAAACTTCCTAAATTAAAATACAGTGTATTAGCGCTAGGCGATACTTCTTATCCTTTGTTTTGCAAGGCCGGTGAAGATGTGGATACGCAATTGAGTAAGCTGGGAGGCAGTCGCATTTCTCCTTTGCAAAAATGTGATATTGACTACAGCACAGAGGCTGACGAATGGCTTAGCCAGGTTTTTAAAAATTTAAAAGAAACTCAGACAATTGAAAATGTAGTTTTACCAGTTTTACCCGTGAAGAAGACAATGGGTAAAAAAATATATTCTGGTAGAATATTATCCAGTATAAACCTTAATGACAGGGGCAGCCTAAAGGAAACCAATCATATCGAAATTGAAGCACAGGATGTGGCATATCAACCAGGCGATTCTATTGGTATCATTCCTGAAAATAAAAAAGATATCGTAGAACAAATAGTTGCATTAGCTGGTATTGATCCGCAGGAAAATATTGATTACAAAGATGAATTACTTTCTGTGTATGATCTGCTTCAGAAAAAGCTAAACGTCATTCATCTGCCAGAACGTGTCATAAAAAAATACGCTTCTGTTGTGCAACAGGAAATTCCTGATACAAAAACTGATTTACTGGATTTATTGAAAATATTTCCGGTAAAAGACCAGAAAGAATTTATAGAGATCCTAAAAGTTTTAGAGCCCATTTCACCAAGATTATACTCTATCGCGTCTTCACCCGAGGCACATTCAGGCGAAGTGCATATAATAGTCGCAAAAAACTGCTTTACCGTAAACGAAGAAGTGAAGTATGGCCTGGCTTCTGAATTTTTATCTCTTCTTAATGAGGATAATGAATTGAAATTTTATATTCATCCCAACCACTGTTTCCGCTTGCCTGAAGAAGATAAAAGTGTTATTATGATCGGCCCCGGAACAGGCATCGCTCCGTTCCGATCTTTTATCGCTGAGAGAGATGCAACCGGTGCCGCAGGCAAAAACTGGCTCTTCTTTGGAGATCAACATTTTATCTCAGATTTTCTTTATCAGTCAGAAATACAAAGTTGGTTGGAAACCGGTGCACTTACGAAAGTAGATATCGCTTTTTCAAGAGACCAGCAGGAAAAAATTTATGTGCAGCACAAAATATTAAAAAATGGCTTTGAGTTTTTTGAATGGTTGGAAACAGGAAGCTTCGTATATGTGTGCGGCGCTAAAGCGCCAATGAGCACTGATGTTGAAGATGCGATTGTACAGGTCGTTGAACAATTTGGAGAAAGAACAAAAGAAGAAGCTCAAAAATATGTTGAAGAATTAAAAGAAGGAGGAAGATATCTTGTAGATGTTTATTAAAAGCCCCCAAACGCCTAAAGGGGTTTAAAGAAACTTCAAAAAAAATCACAACAAACAAATAAAACAGGTTTTGCTTTAGCATCATTGAAATGAATTTATAAATTATTATGTCAGAAAAATTAACACTATTAGAAAGAGTAAAAGTTGAAGGGAATGCCCTTCGTGGAACTATTGTCGAAAGCCTGAACGATGAAATAACGGGTTCCATGCGCGAAGAAGATACATTGATTATGAAATTCCATGGCATGTACCAGCAGGATGACCGCGACCGAAGAGAAGAAAGAGCACAAAAAAAATTGGAACGTCTATACTCATTCATGATACGGTTACGTATGCCCGGTGGAATTTTGACTTCAGAGCAATGGATCGCTTTAAATAATATTGCAGGCAAAGATTCTACGGATGAATTAAAAATAACAACGCGTCAAACGATTCAATTGCATGGCGTGCTGAAATCAAGATTGAAACCAACTCATCAAATTTTCAATAGTGTTCATTTAGACACAATCGCTGCCTGTGGAGATGACAACAGAAATGTAACCTGCAGCCCTAACCCGGTGCAATCACCTTTGCATGATGAAATATTTGGTTATGCTTCTAAAATCAGTACAATGCTGAAACCAAAGACCAGGGCCTATTACGAGATATTTTTGGATGAAGAAAAAATAGTAGATAAAAAACTGGAAGAAGATCCGTTATACCGGGATTCATACCTTCCCCGTAAATTTAAAGTGGGAATTTGTATCCCTCCCAACAATGATATAGATGTATTTGGAAATGACCTGGGAATGATCGCAATCATTGAAAATAATAAATTGGTCGGCTTCAATTTTGCAGTCGGCGGAGGCCTTGCTTTCACTTTTGGAAATCCTGATACCTACGCAAGGTTAGCAACGGAAATTGGATTTGTTCCGGCCGGAGAAAAAACTTTTAAAGCGATTTACGAAATAGTAACTGTTCAAAGAGATAATGGCGACCGCGTGGATAGAAAACAGGCAAGAATTAAATATACGCTGGACAAAATGGGCGTTGAAAAATTTAAAGAAGAGGTTGAAAAGCGGATGGGCTTTCAATTTGAAGCATTAAAGCCTTACGCGTTTACTCAACGGGAGGATTATTATGGATGGCAACAGGACGTGAAGGGCAATTGGTTTTATACACTGTTTGTGGAAAACGGACGCGTAATGGATACCGAGCAAGTTGCTATAAAATCTGCACTATATAAAATTGCAACAACAGGAAAAGTAAATTTCAGGTGCACGGTAAATCAAAAAGCAATCGTGAGCGATGTAAAGCCGGAAGACAAAGATGAAATCAATGCTATTTTAGAAGAATATAAAATTATTGAGCATACTGATAACGCATCTATACTCAGGAAAAATTCAATGGCTTGTGTGGCACTCCCAACATGCCCGTTAGCACTGGCAGAATCACAACGATATCTTCCTTCGTTACTTACAAAAATTGAGACACTATTATCAAAACATGATCTGTCGAATGAAAATATTATTACGAGGATGACTGGTTGCCCTAACGGTTGCGGACGTTCTTCCGTTTCGGAAATCGGATTTATCGGTACCGGACCAGGGAAATACAATCTGAACTTGGGCGGCGATCATGAAGGTTACCGTCTAAACAAGCTATACAAAGAAAGCCTGGATGAAGCCGGGATTCTCTCTGAACTTGACGGGTTGTTTGGAGATTTTAAAAAGGATCGGGCTAATAATGAAAGTTTTGGTGATTACACATTTCGCACAAGATTTAATTAACTAAAAGTGATTGCACGAAAATATATTACGGGTGCTATTTTGTTTCTACCCCTGGCTATTAAATGCCAGCATATAACCCAGCATACTAATATGCTTTGGGCAGGTTATTATAATACCACGAGGTTTAATGAAAAATGGTCATTGGCAAGCGACGCGCAAATAAGAACAAAAGACTGGACAAATAAGTGGTCACAGATTTTAGTAAGATCCGGTGCGGGGTACACCATTAATAATCGTGTATCGGTCACCGTCGGTATGGCATTTTTTAAAAACGCGCAGTATGTAGGCAAAGAATTATTAATGAAAAATGAATGGAGACCATGGCAGGAAGTTGCTTACCAACTGCCATTACACAAAATCAATTTTATACAACGGCTTAGAACAGAAGAGCGATTTATGCAGTTGGTTAAAAACAATGAACTGAGCAGGGACTATCAATATATTTTCCGGTCGCGTTACAAATTTGAATTTCAATTCCCCCTGAAAGCAAGTAAATTAATGCTATTGGCCGGAAATGAAATAATGGTTAACCCGCACTATATTCAGAGTTCATTATTTTTCGACCAGAACAGAACCTCGGTAGGAATCAATTTTAAAATGAATTCAAAATCCGCGCTCCAGTGTCAATACGTGAAGATATTTCAATGGCGCAGCACTACATCTGTCATGGATGATCAAAACGTATTTCGCGTTAATTTTATTCATCAAATTAATTGTAGCAAAAAAGTATAAACAGGGATAATCTGTGGTAGAAGAAAAAGAAAATATTATAATTGAGGACGGCAATAAACTGTTTCCGGTTTTTTTAAAGCTTGAAAAACTTCGGCTTTTGATAATCGGGGGTGGTAATGTTGCCCTGGAAAAATTGCAGGCAGTAGCGCAAAACTCACCTTCCACTTCTATCCATTTGATTGGCATTTTGGTTCAGGACAAAATTTATGAAATTGCTGAAGGCCTTCCCAATATTTCCATTGAGGAAAAACCGTATTCAATTACAGATATTGAACAGGCAGATATTGTGATAGCCGCGGTAAATGACATCATAACAAGTGAACTGGTACGAAACGATTGCCATCTTGCCGGCAAACTAGTGAATGTAGCAGATAAGCCTGAGTTATGCGATTTCTATTTAAGTTCTATTGTAAAAAAAGGAAGTGTAAAAATTGCCATATCCACTAATGGTAAATCACCCACCATTGCCAAACGGATGAAAGAAGTAATGAATGATTTAATTCCTGATGAAATGGAAGAGGTGCTGGATAATATGCAAACTATACGGAAAGGGTTACACGAAGATTTTGACGAGAAAGTAAAACAGTTAAATGATATTACCAAAGTACTGGTAGCTAAACAATCGGTATTACAGAAACCCGCGAAACAGGAAGGAAAAAAATGGCAAGGCATTGTAAAATGGAGTCTATTGGCTTTCTTTTTTATGATCTTAGGCCATGCCATACTTTCCTATATTCCTTTGGAAACGATCAAGGAAAATACGAGGGAGGTCATTTCGATTATTGATAAAAAGGCTTTTTTAATGATGCTACTCTGCGGCTTCCTGGCTCAAATGGCGGATGGTTCCCTCGGAATGGGTTATGGTACGATTTCTACGACATTTCTGTTGGCCAATGGCGTCAATCCGGCAATCGTAAGCAGCCGGGTGCATTCGGCCAGGGTATTCTCCAGTGGATTGTCCGGCTATAGTCATCATCGCTTCGGAAATTTTAATAAAAAATTATTTAAGGCACTCGTGATCCCAGGCGTTGTAGGAGCTATCATTGGCGCTGCACTGGCATTTTATGCGCAGAAATATTCTTATTGGGTGCGCATTCCTGTTTGTCTGTACACCGTGTATCTCGGATTTTTTATAATCAGAAAAGCGTTTCAGAAACGTAATCCAAAGAACAAGGTAAAACGTGCCGGATGGCTCGCGGCTGTTGGTGGATTTACGGACGCCTTTGCAGGAGGAGGCTGGGGTTCTTTGGTCACCAGTACGCTTATTTCAAAACGAAAAAGCCCGCGTTATGTGGTAGGTTCCGTTTGTCTTGCAGAATTTTTTGTCGTGTTCGCCAGTTCCATCACTTTTTTTATTTTCCTTAAAAGCATTCCGTTTACAGAGGTAGCCGGGCTTATCATTGGCGGCCTTATTGCAGCTCCTATCGCGACGAGGCTTGTAGGTAAGCTGCCATTAAAAACCATGTTTATCCTGGTAGGTTCGCTGGTAATTCTTACCAGTTTCTCTACTTTATGGAGGGTATTTGCGCACATCCTTGCGAATTAAAAATCAGAGATTAAAAACTGAACCGCAATCTGATTTTCATTGTCAATGGAAAATAAGAATTGACATTTTTTGTTGCTTTACTGCTGGCCATTTCTAACTTTCTCTCCATCCTCTCAAAAAGTCCTCAATCTTCATTTTCTTTTTCCCTTCCAGCTGAATTTCTTTTACAGAAACAAAACCATCATCAGCGGCGAATTTCAAAAATGTTTTGTGATCGGTAACATATTTGCGTGGCTCATTTGACGATTGCCCGGCTTCTTTTTGAGAAGCAAATATTTTTAATTTCTTTCCATTTAAAAAAGTAAAGGCAGCGGGATAGGGCGACAAACCCCGGATGAGATTATAAATTTCTTCTGCACTTTTATTCCAGTTTATTTCACATGTTTCGGTAAAGATTTTGGGAGCATGACGGAGAGAGGCTGAAGGCGTAAGGCTTAACGGTGAAGGCTGCTCAATTTCTTTAAGATTTCCTTTCTCTAATTCGTGGATGGTCTTTAAAAGGAGATCTCCCCCTACTTCCATCATTTTGTCATGAAGTGTTCCGGCGGTTTCATCTGCCTCAATTTTTATTTTTTCCTGCAGCAATATATTACCTGTGTCTATTTCATGTTGCAGTTTAAAAGTGGTAACACCGGTTTCTTTTTCGCCATTAATAATTGCCCAGTTGATAGGTGCTGCGCCGCGATATTGTGGCAATAAAGATCCATGCAGATTAATGGTTCCCATTGGCGGCATGTTCCAGACGATCTCCGGAAGCATTCTAAAAGCCACGACTACCTGCGCGTCAGCTTTGAACGATTTTAGCTCGTCAATGAACGCTGGAGATTTTAATTTTTCGGGCTGAAGTACTTTTATATTTTTTTCAACAGCGTATTTTTTTATAGCGCTCTGTGTTAGCTGCATCCCTCGCCCCGCGGGTTTGTCAGGCGCCGTTACTACAGCGCAGATGTAGTATCCTGCTTCATATAGTTTTTGTAAAGATGGCACAGCAAATTCAGGAGTGCCCATAAAAATGATTCGTAAACTCAATGGATGTTATTTTTGATTATCAGTAAATTACTTGTTGTCAAAATCTTTATACAACAAATATTTCTTCCTGATTTTTGTATAATTACTTAATGCAGGTTCCCAACTCGCCCGTATATCTTTTTCTGAAACACCGTCTCTTATTTGTTGCCACAATTCATTATTTCCTGCAAGCTTATCAATAAATGAATTTTTCATATTTCCCGATTTTGGAGCAATAAAAAAACTATCTTTATTAGGGAATAAACGGTACGCTTCCATCAGCCATTTTAGCTGGATATGGTTGTCTGTTTTTTTCAACACTTCTGATGGCGTGCCCGACAAATTCCATCCATAACATACCTGCCCGTAATGCTTGCTGCTCTTGGCTCCTTCGGTTGGGTTTGGCGTAAAAGAATAAAGATTTTTCGGTAAAGAAGGTGCTCCAAAAACCTGGAAGGGTATATCTGTTCCGCGTCCTTCGCTAAGCGTGGTTCCTTCAAAAAAGCAAGTGGACGGATATAAATAAACCGATTGAATATCGGGTAGGTTAGGAGATGGTTTTACGGGAAGAATGTACTTGCTGTTATGGTCGTAATTTTCATTTTTAATCACCATAAAATGGAAAGGGGTGTCAAGTGTTTTTTTCGCATGTTGGAAATAAGCATATTTTTTATTGGCCGCATCTGACAACCATTTTTCACCTGCAAGCATCATCGCATATTCTCCGAGTGTAAGACCATAAACAACAGGAATGGGTTGCAATCCTACTCCGGACTTATATTTCAAATCAAGCACCGGGCCATCTACATAAAACCCGTTGGGATTAGGTCGGTCGAGGATGATAAGCGGTTTATCGTTTTCAAAAGCAGCTTCCATAAAATGCTGCATTGAATTGATATAAGTATAAAACCTGGTTCCTACATCCTGCATATCAAAAACAAGAACGTCAATATTTTTCAGATCCTCAGCAGATGGTTTGCTCTTGCTTCCGTAAAGTGATATCACGGCGATGCCTGTTTCTTTATCGACATGGTTGCCCACTGTTTCTCCTGCGTCAGCAGTTCCTCTAAAACCATGTTCCGGGCCAAATAATGCGACCACATTTATTCCCAGTTTTTTTAAAGTATCCACCAAAAAAGTATTTCCAACCCTTGAAGTTTGATTGGCAAATAATCCGACACGTTTACCTTTCAGCAACGGGAGATACTGATCCATTCGTTCTGCCCCCGGAATAATTCGCTTTTGAGCAAAAATATTACCGGCTATCAACAGAAGAAAAACAAATAAGGCGTTTTTTGCTTTCATGATTTTATTTCAGAATTTTCTTAACAAAACAATGTTGTAAAATAACAGCATTGGCCGTTGAAACCTTATAAAATTATTATAAAAAATAATCTTTTGCGCGATTCGTGCGAATAAATAAAATATAAATGCCAACTTTACTACAAGGAATTACATTTTTCATAATCATGTATTTCAATTTTTTAATATTAAAAATCAATAATTATGAGCACAGCTAAAAAAGGTGATAATGTGAAAGTACATTACAAAGGAACGTTAACAACCGGAGAACAATTTGATTCAAGTGAAGGCAGAGATCCACTTGCGTTTACAGTAGGCGCCGGCCAGATGATCAAAGGGTTTGATGATGCGATTCCCGGGATGGCTGTTGGAGATAAAAAGACAATTAATATCGCTCCATCTGATGCCTATGGCGAAAAAAATACAGAAGCTATCGTAGAATTTCCAAAAGCAAATATTCCCGCGGATATGAAACTGGAGCCAGGTATGAAGCTACAACTTCAAAACCAGGCAGGCCAACCGATTCCTGTGGTGGTTACGGAAATAAAAGATGATGTAGTTATATTGGATGCCAATCATGAACTGGCAGGGAAAGAATTGGTCTTTGATATTGAACTGATGGAAATAGCATAATTTAATTATATAAAAAATTCTGATAGCTACCGAAAAGATTTTCGGTAGCTATTTTTTTGCAGCTCCAGATGAGCGAAATGTTAGTAGCGAAATCATATTTTCAATTTCCTGACAGTGCCTTATGAATATTAAGCCTCCATTCAGCACAGCAAAAGTTCATTCAAAACAAATTAATTAGAAAAAAATCTTACACTATGATTTTTATTACATGACGCTTTCATGGAACTTTCTTTTCTGAATTTTCGTCTTTATCCAATTTTGTATCTTTGATAAAAACCAAAAAAAGGGAAACGCATACTTTATCACCAAAAGAAGAAGAAAAATCAACCGATTTTCTGCCTTTAATGAAAGGGTTCAAATCTTCATCTATATGACCGACCTGTCCGCGTCTTTGTAATTTAGTAAACCTGTTGAAGACAGGACAACATTGTTTTTTGAGATTATACAACAAAGTTCGCGAAGAATTTCAGCAAAGGAAATTTCAAGGCGTTGTCGAGGCGATCGAACGGTATCAAGCATAAGAGGAAATCTATAGATGAAACCAGCCGGGTAATTGCCAATAGAACAGAAATATTCAACAGTCATCCCGATAGCGATTAGCAGTATGTTCAAATCAAGTGGATATTTAAATATTGGTTAAGTTCTTTCTCCGGCTTTTAATATATCAATAAAAAAATTACTTTTACGTTCTTATTAAGAAACCCACTCTGCTATAAAAATGTTCAGATCTATTTTTCAGTATTTTATACTAATAGTTTTTATTTTCAGTTTGCCCGCTATCTCCGAGGCGCAGGATTCTTATCATGCTAAAAATGGTTCTTTCAAAATGCCGGGTGAATTGGGTGTAAGAGCCGATTCTCTCCAAAGCGAATTCAAGGCCAAGGGATTAACATGGCCAGCCAGGTATATGTTCATCAGGAGTTTTAAATATGATGGTCAGTTAGAAGTTTGGGTAAAGAATGAGGCCAAGGATAAATACAAACTTTTTAAAACATATAAAGTTTGCCTTCAAAGTGGCGCCATGGGGCCAAAG
>Ga0207933_1001381_pt1 | contig 18597 bp, 12 predicted proteins | sample NGESurdeep092012_4_FD_184488 | JGI IMG/M metagenome (GOLD analysis project Ga0207933, IMG submission 184488) | Arctic peat soil microbial communities from Barrow, Alaska - NGEE Surface sample F53-3 deep-092012 (SPAdes) | ecosystem: Environmental > Terrestrial > Soil > Wetlands > Peat ...
CCCAAAAGGATCAGCCTAGCCACTGGACGGCTTTTACGCCGCCCGCACCAGCATCTCGCCGGCGCTCCTGTGGCCTACTTTGTCACCGCCATGCACAAACCGCTGAGCACGCGCATCGGCGGTTCTGAATCCGGAGGAGAAGCACCGCAACCTGATGATGACGCGCTAGACGTGTTTTTTCCGAAGGCATTCAACGACGATCAACGGGAAATCATACGGAGGCTTTCGCGGGCTGATGGCCTCGTCGTCCAGGGACCACCCGGCACCGGTAAGACTCATACGATTGCGAATTTGATTTGTCACGCCATGGCAACCGGTCAGCGTGTGCTGGTCGTGTCGCGAGGTGAGGCAGCGCTTGCGGTTCTAAAGGACCAGCTACCTCAGGAGGTTCGGCCGCTCGCCATTTCCGTGCTTTCCAACGAACGACAAGGCCTGCGCCAGATCGAAAGCGCCATACGGGAAATCCAGGGGGTCGTCGAGGGTACGCAACCCCAGAGCCGACGCACATTGATCGCGCGCCTTGAAAAGGAGCTGGATGGCTTGCGAAAGCGCATCGCTGCGATCGATCAAGAATTGGACGCAATCGCCACGGCGCATCTGACCAAGATTGGACCACGCGGCGAAACGCCGGCAGAATTGGCGCAGCGCATCGTCGCCGAACGCGAAGCTTTCCGGTGGTTTATTGATCGCCCGTTGCGTTTCGCGTCCGAGACTGGACTAGACGACCGGGAAATAGCCGCTCTAGCTGAGGCGCGCCGCCGCTGCGGAGATCTGATCGACCATCTGAAGGCGACACTTCCTTCGCCATCGGATCTTCCCGACGCGAATACTGTCGCGGGCTGGCACGATGATCTGATTGCGGCGGTACAGCACGGAGAAGCTGCGGCAAGCGGGCCCGCGCGCTCCCTCCGCATTACCGCAGAGAATGCTGCACAGGCGCATGTTCTTGCGCAGACGCTCGATGATCTAGTGCGCGTTCACCACGCTGCGGCAACCGCCCGTTGGATTGAGCCTATCGGGCGGTCGATTATGAAAGGAGACGCCGATCCTTGGTGTGATCGGCTGCGGGAACGTATCGACGAATGGACGGCGGTGGACGCCGAACGGGCCGCGCTCCTCAAACGTTCTGTCGAGTTGCCTCCAGGGCTGGTCGAGAACGCTGATGCTCGGGACGCTATTAGTCGAGGGGCTACCGGACAAAAGCTTTGGCCGTTAATGGCATTGGGTAAAGGACAGGCCAAGACGCTCGTCAATGGTATCCGCTTGGATGGAGCAGTGGTCAGGGAAGACGACAAAGAGGGCTGGCGTCACACGGCAGCGGTCATCGCTAACATCGACCGCCAGCGAGAGGTGAAAGCGCGCTGGGACGCATTCGCCAAGGAAGTTGGCGCGCCTTTGGCAAACAATGCCAAGGCTGCGGTCGATTTTGCCACGAAGGTACTTCGCATTTGCGACGCGGCGCGCATCCAAGACAGACTGCTCGGTTTAATTACGACGAATGCCTTCAAAGTTGAGATGCTGGCGCACGATCCGGGTGGCTGTACGGCGCTAGCTAGGCAAATCCGCGCGTTAGCAACTTCCGTACGGCTCGCAGCGGCAGAGCAGGATCGGCGCCGCACCTTGCAAATGTTTCAGCGCGAGGACCGCACTTCCATTCTTGCGCGCCAACTGGTTGGCGACATTCTCGGCAAACCGTCAATCACATCGACAAACGTGGCTGCACTCTGGGATGGCCTTTTGAACCGGCTCGGGCAGCTCAAGACGCTTGCCCGCGATTTCGAGACCATAGAAACGGTGGCTCGCTCGATCGCCACGGCGGGCGCGCCGGAATGGGCGAAACGACTAAGCGTTGAGGTCGCGGTTCCGGATGACCCGGTGATTTCAGTTGCTTGGCGTGACGCATGGGACCATGCCGCGGCGGACGCCAACCTCGCGCGGATCGAAGCTCGCGAGAAATTAATGAAGCTTGCGAGTGAGCGAGACGCAGCGGAAAAGCAGTGTCGGAAGCTGTTTGGCGAACTCGTTCGCGAGCGAACCTTCTATCAACTTGACGAGCGCTTTTCCCCATCGATTAAAGCGGCGCTGGTCGAGTTCGTGCATGCGCTCACCAAGATCGGTAAAGGCACCGGCAAAACAGCTTGGATGCATCGTCGCAATGCTCGTCAAGCGATGGAAAAGTGCTACAGCGCGGTGCCCTGCTGGATCATGCCGACGTGGCGCGTGGCGGAACAGCTCCCGGCCGAACTGGGCGCTGTCGAATTGGTCATCATCGACGAAGCCTCTCAGTCCGACATTACCGAGCTGCCCGCGCTATTGCGCGGCAAGAAGATACTGGTTGTCGGCGACGACAGGCAGGTTAGTCCCACTGCCCCCTTCGTTACGCAAGAAAAAATCGGACAACTGCGGCACCACTATCTTGGCGATATGCCGTTCAAAAGTCTGCTTGAGCCGGGCGACAGTATTTACGACTTGATGCGGGCGGTGTTCCCCAACGAAAGGCTGATGCTGAAGGAGCACTTTCGCTGCGTCGAACCGATTATCCGTTTCTCCATGCAGTTTTATCCAGAGAAAATGCTTCCACTTCGAATTCCTTCCGCCCATGAACGTCTCGACCCGCCGCTTGTCGATATCTATGTGCCGCATGGCACGCGCGGGAAGCGTCGAAAGGTCAATACAGCCGAGGCAGACGTAATCGTCGACGAAATTGCGGCCCTTACCCAACGGCCGGAAATGCGTGATCGGTCGATAGGTGTCATTTCATTGGTGGGCGGGGAACAAGCCGAGCATATCCGCGCGCGGCTGTCGGAAACGATTGGCGAGGAGGTCATGCAGCGCCATTCAATCCTTTGTGGCGACAGCGCGACGTTCCAGGGCAGCGAGCGGGATATCGTCTATCTCTCTATGGTCGCGGATTCGGCCAACAAAACCGCGCTCACGATGCTGCGATACGAGCAGCGTTTCAACGTTGCGGTATCGCGCGCCCGCGATCGCGTCGTTCTCGTGCGCTCGGTCAAGCGCGAAGAACTTAACCCGAACGATCTCAAGGCGCGCCTTATCGCTCACTTCGAGAATCCGATGCCTGAGGTCGAAGAAACAAGCGATGCCTTGGCTGCCTGCGAATCCAACTTTGAACGTGAGCTAATGCGAAGGCTACTGGAGCGTGGTTATCGGGTACAGGGCCAGGTCGGATCGCTGGGATTCCGGATCGATATGGTGGTTGAGGGCGCTGATCGGACACGTCTGGCAGTAGAATGCGACGGCGACCGCTTTCACGGCCCGGAGCAATGGCGTCAAGACATGCGGCGCCAGCGTGTGCTCGAACGGATCGGTTGGCGCTTCTGGCGTTGCTTCGCTTCCAGCTTTTACCGCGACCCCGACGGGGTAATGAACGATCTTTTCGACATGCTCACCCGGATGGGGATTGAGCCCCTCGCCAAGGGCGAGAGCAGCCACCCCCAACGGCGATTCACCGAACATCGGATTATCGAAACGGCCTCGGCAGAGACCCCCGTTATGACGGAGCTGACTGGAATTGACTTAAGCGGTGTTCAAGAGGGTGATATTGGCGCTGCTCCTGCCGCGACGGGGATCGCTCTCGGTGACAGGGTCGTGTTGCTTTATTCGGACGATCAGAAGCGAATTTCCGTTCGCCTGACCGAAGGGAGTAACGATCTCGATAAGGGGCGGCTTTCGATCACTTCTCCGCTGGGAAAGGCTATCCTCGGGGCTGAGGAAGGCGACGAGGTGGAGCTGCCTCTTGAAAAGGGGCAGCAGCGCAAGGTACTGATCGAAAGCGTCGAGAAAAAATCTGACGTGACTTTGCCGGACGTCATGGCGAACCTGACGGAAGATTCGACCGCAGCCGCCGTCGCGTAGCACGGATTAAGACCATTCCTTCGCACGGCGGCCGGTTCGGGCTATCCGTTATAAAGTCTCGGCCTTCGGGGCCTTCTCATACTCGGCACGTCCGTCTGCCGTCGCTTTGCGCCGCTTGTCGATCTTCGTACGATATTCGTCGATTTTCTTTAGGTCGAATTTCATTTCGTCCGGCTTGGGCACCGGCAAGTTTCGGCCCGCCGCCATATCGTGGCCCGATCGCTCTGACACATGCTTCATGGCCCAAAAGATTGTTTTATAGTCGTCATCATCAACGACAACACCTTTCAAGCTCTGCGTCCGCACGTCCGTATTAAATCGCTCCACAACCTTTCCAAGCAGAACTTCCTCGACAAGCCGTTCCCACGTCTCCCGAAGGTCGGTATAGAAATCCTTGGCGAGGCTGCGATACTCGTCGGATTCAAAGTCGGTTCTCGCCTCAATCGTCTTAAGATGGTCTCGAAGCCGAGAGATTCGTTCATTGACCTTTTGCGCAATCCAAGGCTCATCAGTATTGGATATGATCCCGAAGCCTGCTGCTGTCGACTTAGAAACGATGCGTTTGGCGACTGGAATTTGTGGCGTCGCTTGTGCCGCCGCTTCCGCGACCTCGTTGTAGAAAAGGAGGTTATGCGTAAAGACGATGATCTGCTTGCCCTTGGCGGCTTCCGCCACAAGGCGTCGCGCAACACGGCGAATGCGGATGTGGTCGAGCGACGATACCGGATCGTCAATAACAAGGCCATGCTTGAAGGTGTCCGCGCCCAATTCCCCTAAGAAACACGCTAGAGCGAGTGCGCGCTGCTCGCCTTCGCTTAGCACTTTATCATTAGCCACACCTACGGGCGTTTTCAGGGCTACGGCGAAATAGCTTTGTCCGCCTGAACTGCGGTCCGATACCCGGAAAGGAAGATGTGCCAGGTCAAGAGTCTCGATTTCCGCCATGATCCGATTCTCGAGATCGGCCGTTACCAACTCCCGGCGGAGTGACGTGATTTGCAGCGATGCCTGTTTTGTACTAACCAAGTCGCGGCACTTCGCCAGCTTCGCGATCATCTCCAGATCGGCGAGGCGAGCCAGCACGGTATCAAGGTCTTCGGATAGCTTTTTTCGATCTTTTAATTCCGCGAGGCGCGCGCGATCGGCTGTACGCTGAGCACTGTCAGTCGAAGTCGTCTTGTCATATTCGGAAGCGGCTAATTCCAGGGTCGCAATTTCATCGGTTAACGTCGCCGCGATACTCTCGGACAGCTCGCCGACTTTCTCGAAACTTCCAGTGCTTGCCGCATCGGCCAACGTTAATCGGCGCGCCTCGGCCCTCTCCAAATAGTCGATGATCGCAACCGCGATCTGCTCCGCCTTTTCCGTGAGCTTTCGGTAGTCTGCGAGAGCATGTTCCACATCATTGCTCTTTGGAATGTTGAGCGCCAGAATTATTTTGATTTCACCTTGTAATGCAAGGCGTGCTGCATCCGCTGCTTTTGACGCCTGATCGTTGACGAATGCCGCAAAGCGTTGCATCCGCGCGCTGCCATCTGCCGAAAGCGGCTGCTGGCAAAGGGCACATGGTTCACCCTCGTTCGTCGGCAAGGTTTCCAAATCGGCGTTGACGGATTTCACGTAATCTCGTGCGTAGTCGTACATAAGGCGCCAAGGCGGCAGGCCTATGCCTGGCACTGGCTCGTCCTTGAATTTCTCGGATGCAGCGAGCGCCGCAGCGGCAGTAGTGGATTTGGCCTGTCCGGATAATGTTGTAAGTGTGGCCGCTGTTTCGTGCGATAGCCCTGTTTCAATGGACTGTAGTTCAGGCAGATAGGCTCTAAGAACGGAAGTGCCGCGGCGATAGCGGTCTGCGAGTGCCTTCGGGTCCTGCGCCAACGCTTTTTCGAGCGCCTCCAGTTCTTGCTGGTCGGTGGCCGGCCACGAAGCAGCAGTCCGAATATCATCGGCAGTTGGCAGAGCAATTTTCGGCTGCAAACGCAAAAAGAGTTTAGATACGGCTCCGTTTGGCGAATAGCCCGCTGGTAACGGGACCTTGACGCGCGTATTGAGCGCCTTTTGTTCGCCGGAAAATATCTCGTCCATTTCGCCGCAGTGTTGGGCATATTGTTCTAGCAGCGCGACTTCGCGAGGTAAGAAGCCAATCTTGTTTTCCGCATCGACATAAAGTCGGGCATTTCGTGAATCGAAAACGGATATATTGGCAATCGCCGCTGGAGGAGGCGTTCCGTCATGCCATAGTTCGGTTTGCGGCGTGGTTTCCCCGTCGCGAAGGTAGCGAACGCTGACCTCAGCGGGCGGTTTCGCGCAGTCCGTGAATACATCCCCGAGCAAATCTTCGGAAGTGAGGCTTCGACAAAGTTTTTTTGTGATGCGGCAATATCCGCTCTTTCCCGTACCGTTATCACCGTAAATTAATGTTATTCCGTTGATTGCAAAACTGAGCATCTGATTTGCCGCAAGCCGCGCTAGATTCTTCACAGAACCCAACGAACGAGGATTGTGCGCGGGCTCGTTATGCTGCCGCCATGAAGATCGCCTCCGGTGAAAGGCGTGTTATCGCAATCTTGATTGTAGCCAATGCCAGCGGCCAATCGTACGCGCTTTATGACGGCTGACTTATCCTCGGCGTTTAGTTCAAAATTGGGGGAAAGCGCATGCCGGCGGAGCGCGTCACGGCCCCAAGCCAACTGCTTGTCCGCCCATACCAATAGATTTTGATGCGTCATACGCCCTCCAACGGCTTAGTTCCCCAAACATTCGGCCGTAATCAGCCCGCTAGCTTTTCTGTGGTGGCGTTTGAATGCGCAACGTACGGCCACCAAGCGGACTAAATGTGCGTAACCGACAAGTTAGAACGATGACTTGTTGGCGCTTCCCCGCACGACTGAGAGCGTCGAACATCAACTTTATGCGGTCGTCGTCGCAATAGACCAGCGCATCATCAAGAATGACCGGAACCGTTTGCCCCCGCTCGGCCAGCATCGAAGCCATTGCCAATCGCACGAGTACAGCGATTTGCTCCTGTGTGCCGTCTGAAAGCCGGGCGAAATCCTCGGGCCGGTCCCGTTTGATGCCGGTGATAGCAAAGCCGTCGCCTAGCTCAAGCTCCGCACCCGGAAATAGATCGTGTAGGAATGGCCGCAAGTGCTTTCGAACCGGTTCGTAATAGTGCTCACGTCCTTCTCTCAAGCAGCTCGCGATCGTATCGCGAAGCAGTTTGAGTGTCGCGCCCCGTGCCTCGATCCTCGCTTGGTCGCGTTCGGCGAGCGCCCGTTGTTCTTGCGCGATAGCGAGGGTCTCGCCTACCCCGTCGCCGCCGGCAGCCTGAATTTGTCCGGTAAGGCGGCCGATCTCTCGCCCAAGGTCAATGAGGTCGCTTTGGCGGTTTTCAAGCGCCTGCTCTAACCGTTGGCAGCGCGCCTCCCGCCGCTCGATCTCGGCGGCGTCCGGGACTGTCTGCCGCTTGGCGGAAAGCACCGTTGCGGCGATTTGGTGCGCGGTTTCAGCGTTCGCTACTTCTATGACCAGGGCGGCGTTTCTCGTCATACGCTCGGCGTCGGGGCAAATAGCAATGTCGTTTTCGATACTTTTGCGGATCACTTCAAGTTTGGATTCGGTCCCGCTGCGGGCCGCAACGGCGGTCTCTACCGCCGCTTGCTGCTCTTCGCGCATTTCTTCTATGCTGGCGCGTCGTCCGTCCAACGCCGTGCGTCGCTGCGCGAGCGCGATCTTCTCGCCTTCAATTTCGTTGTTGCTGGGAAGAGTAGGAAGATCGGCTTCGGCCAAGACCGTCGAAATTTCCGCATCTGTCTCCGCAAGCTCGCTCTTGGTCTTGGCGATAACGGGCAATGGATCCCCGCTTACTTTGAGTGACCTCAACTCCGCCAAGACTGCTTTCCGCTCGGCCTCGGCATCGCGACGCTTTGCAAGCAATGCGCGCGCTTCGGCGGAGCTGGCGACACCCAGCGATGTCAGCAGCGAGGATCGCTGTTCGTCAAAAGTGTGCCGCTTTTCATGCCTCGCATTGGGTGCGGGCGTCACGGTTATGACCGCCAAATCTCCGACGGAAACCTTAGTCGCAGCCAGGATGGCGCCGCTGTGGCCGGTCCTTAGTTTGGCGTCGCCGAGACGTACATGATTCACGCCATCGGGCTTCAGCTCGACGGTCATGTGCGCGGCGGATGCGGTTAGCTGCGCGTCGAGCGATGCTATCTGCCGCTCCAATTCATCGAGATCGTCAACATGCTTTTGCTTTATATTGAGTTGCGCAAGCTGCGCATCTATTTCCAAAATCTGCTTGGCGCTACGCTCAAGAGCCTTAAGCTGACGTGTCAAGTCATCTTTGCGAAGACTGCGAATGACGGCCGAAGAAAGTCTTTCAAGTTGCTGTTCGAGCGCGGATAGTTCCCGCGCCTCTTTACCGGCATTCTCGATGATTTCCTCGGTACGCAAGAGTATGTTTCTTGCCTCGCGCTCGCGCTCCTGCTGCTCGGGAAGGACTTTGGACAGGGCGGCTTCACCCTGGCGATTGGCGTCAATCCTCTCGGTCAGGTCGCGTAACTGCTTGAATCGTTGCGACGCGGCCTCAACTGAACGTTTGGCTCCGCTCTCTTCGGCCTCAAAACGGCGGATTTCTTGGGCCGATGAGCGGCCATCGGCCAAACTGTTGTTGGCGTCAATTAGCTCCCTGGCCAATTGGTCGGTAGCGGTGGGATCGGTCAATTCCTGCTGTCGCTGCCGTAGTTGCAGCAGTGTCGCAAATTGCTGTTCAAGCGCCGCCAGCTTGTTCTGGGCTACGGCTTCGGCCGTTCGCCAATGTTCGGCTTCATGAATGGCGCGATACAAAGGACCATCGCTTTTGGGACGGTCGGTATCGGTCAAGTTGCGCCGCAAGTCAGTATTTATCTCTTCGACCGTTTGCCGCGCACGTTCGCCCCCGATGAGCGCCCCTACCTCAGACTCTATCGCCGAGTTCAATGCAGTCGACGCGCTAGGCCCGGGCGTTGGAACTCTAAATGAGGTGCCTTGTCCTACCCACAGGATTCCAAACGCTCCATCATCAAGGGTTCTGCCGCTGCCGGGGCTTAGACCCAATAAATCCCAAACAGCCTCGTCGGCTTGTTTGGAGCGAGCAATCTCGCGGCCATTTTCAGTCAGGGTCGCGCTGGGCGAACGCAGAAAGCATTTTCTTACAACGTAAGTGCGGCCGTCGTGGAGGAATGTAAGCGCTACGGTCGCGGGCAATTGGCTGTTGTCGGATGCGAGGTCCTTTATGTCCTGACCCTTGCTATCGTGCCGCGAAAAAAGGCTGGCTCTAATCGCGCGGAACAACGTTGATTTTCCCGCCTCATTACCGGCGGCAAGGACGTTCACCCCCTCACTGAATCCATTTATTTGCGACGCCGATACAAAGCGCCCGATGCCCTCGACCATCAGCCCCTTGATGTACATTAGGCAGCCTCCGGTCGGTCGGCGACGCGGAGAAAAAGCTCGACGAGCGCGTCTTCGGCACGGCGGCGCATGTCCGCGCCCTGCGTGGGATCATCGGCGGTCGCTTTAAGACGATCGGCGGAGCGGCGAAGTACGCCGTCAAAATCAATGGCTTCAAGATCGGACTCGGTAGGACGCACGACCAACGCCGTTTGATCGAGGTCGAGGTGAAATACCGCAGCTTCGATATCCGTGAGACGGCGCTGAAGTTCAGCGTGCGCGGCAAGCGGCAGCGTTCCCTCAAGCCGGAGGCGCAAGATCAGATGGGAGAGGTCTTGCTCCCCTCGTAGGCGCTGGTCGAGATCGGCAAGTTCGCTGCCACTGTCTAATCGTTCTGTTCGCGAGAGCCAGCGATATGTCCCGGTATTTAGTGGCGTGACAGAAGGCGACGCACCCGGCCCGGCTATATCGACAAGCAAAGCTGTGCCGGATTCTTGGCGGCCAGCGCGGTCGGGCTCAGGTGTCCCAGCATACCAAACGGCGGGACCGATCTGAAGCGTACGGTGCCAATCGCCCAAGGCCAGATAATCTAACCTGGCTAGCGCTGGCCGATCAGGATCGATCGGGTTGGAGGCTTCACCTTCGCTGGTGAAATTCACCACGGCGCCGTGCGCCAACCCGATACGCAACGCGCCGGGGGGCGTTTGGGCGTCGTCCATCCAGGCAGTGAGATCATTAAACTCGGTTTTTCGCAGCAAAGGCGCCGGCAAGAGAAAAGCGTCATCCGTAAGTTGGGCGGCGGTCGGCGTGAGATGCAAGTGAATGTGGGACGGCAACCCGAGTTGCGCGACGCGATCCCAAACGCCTTCGGGCCGATGCGGGTCATGATTGCCGGGAAGGAGATGCCAGTGGATTTCCGTGAACGGCTTCATCCGCTCGATAGGAGCACGAAGCGTGATCGTGTTCGGCGCTTCGTTGTCATACACATCGCCCGCGACCAAAACGTGTTTGACGCCGTTAGACCGTGCCAGCGCGCCAAGGTGTTCTATCGCGCCGAGGCGGGCCTGCCGGAACGTTTCCTCCTTCGCGCCAAACTGCTTGAAGACTTTCCCTATTTGCCAGTCTGCGGTGTGAATGAACCGCATTGGACTTCCCCCTTCGCGTACCGAGCCGGACGGACACCGGATCGCTCGTTAGTTGCAGGCCCGTCGCACGACACTCGGTCGATTAAGCCCAATCGGCAACACTGGGATGCGTACCCCTATAACGCCTTCATCTTGTTCGCCTTTTGTCCCAATAACAAGCCCGCCGTTACCTATAGACAGAAGTCTATCGGTGAGCTTACGTTGTTGTCCGGCGTGTTTAGAAAACTCGTGTATAAACAATGCATTACGGTCAAAATCGTATGATATCTGCATGTTTTTTTAATGAAAAATCTTGCAACATGCGGTCCCTTTCGCTATATTTTCGACATGACAAAGCTGCAAGAACTCAAAAAACGTCTGCGGCCGGGACAGGTCTATCGGCGGGAAGACCTGGCTCAATGGTCGAACGCTGTCGATCGTCACCTCAAGCAACTGGTGAGCGAGGGGACACTCACGAAGCTCGCTGGTGGGCTCTATCTCTATCCAAAGGAGACTGCTTTCGGGAAAGCGCCGCCAGAAGACGATAAGCTGGTCGGGACGTTTTTGAAGGATGACCGATTTCTGCTGGCGTCACCTAATGCCTACAACAGTCTCGGCGTGGGTACGACGCAGCTTTACGACAAGACCGTCGTCTATAATCACAAACGGCACGGCACTTTTTTCCTCGGCGGTCGCAAATTTGACTTTCGCGTGAAGCCGTCCTTTCCCAGGACTCTAAGCAGAGAGTTTTTACTGGTCGATCTTGTGAACAATCTGGACAGACTTGCCGAAAGCAAGAAAGAAGTGCTTGGCCGCGTCAAGGAACGTGTCGCATCCTATGACGTGACGAGATTGCAGCGCGCCGCGCGTGAATACGGCAATGTGCGAACGAAGAAATTCTTCCGGCATGTTTTGGATGCGCAAATGCAAATGATGCCTCATGGCTGATTTTCTTCATAAGCACAGGCAGTTCGCCGATCTCATTCGCATCGTTGCACAAGAACAGTCCATTGATCCTGCGCTCGTCGAAAAAGACTACTGGATCATGCATTGCCTTTATGGCCTGCAACAATTGCGGATGACATTCGAACTGAAAGGCGGAACCTCACTCTCTAAAGGCTTTCAGATTATCGACCGCTTTTCGGAAGACATCGATATTCGCATCGAGCCGCCGCCGGACCGGGCGGTGAAGACGGGCCGAAATCAAACCAAGCCGCAGCACGTCAAAAGCCGTGGGGACTTCTATGATTGGCTTGCAAAGACGATTCGTATTGATGGCATCGTGAGTGTCGAACGAGACAGAAACTTCGATACGAACGACTTGTTCAGCGGCGGTATTCGCCTCTTCTATAATGCTCTCAATGAACCCGGCGAAGGACTCAAGGAAGGCGTCCTTCTGGAAGCCGGCTTCGACGATGTCACGCCGAACACGGCGAAAGATATTAGCTCCTGGGCCTACGACTATGCGGCAAGCCGCGTCAATATTATCGACAATCGCGCCAAGGGCGTCCCTTGCTATGATCCCCGCTATACCTTCGTCGAGAAGCTACAGACCATCTCGACAAAATATCGACGACAACAGGCGGAAGAAGAATTTCCCGTCAATTTCATGCGGCACTATTATGATGTCTATAGTCTGCTCCAACGTCCCGAGGTGCAGGCGTTCGTCGGCACCGATGAATATAAGGCGCACAAGGCACGCCGATTCCGTCGCGCCGACAATCCCAACATCGCTCAAAACGAAGCATTCATTTTGAGCGACGCGGCAACGCGCAAGTCCTACGAACAAGCGTTTGCAGAAACAAGCGCGCTTTATTACGGAAATAAGCCGACGATGGCTCAAATTATTGAGAAGATCGGGGAGTGGGCCGAGAGACTGTAAATTGGATTCCAACTGGTAACATGGCTGAAAATTGCAGCGGAACGGGGTGAGGATTGAAGATCGGACTGGATGAAGATTCGTTTGCCCGCGATCTCGCACGTGAAATCGCCACCCCTGGCGTCAGGCCCGTAGATGCAACAGAACGTCTTCTGTCATTACATCTTTCTCGCAGCCTCAAGGCGACGCTTGGAACTCGGCTCATTAAAGACCCCGAGGCGCGCATCTATGCGGGTTACTCGAAGAACCACTGGGCGACGTTGTTCGAATTGGCGACGGAGGGATACGAGACTTGGTATCCGGAGATCCGATTTTCCACCAAACCATCCGATGTCGTGGAAAAATTAGAGATCGAACCGGCGGGCTTCATTCTCGAACCCATTGACTACGGCTTTGGCGTCCAGCGGAGATACAATTTCAAGATTGATACCCTCAAGACCCAAACCAATCACACGCTTAAGCTCAACCATCTCAAGATCAGCAAACGCGCCTTTGCGCGGACGCTAGCGCTTATCGAGGCCGAATACCCATTGGAGCAACCATATCTAGCAAACCCAAACCCTCAATTGAAAGAAAACGGGCGTGAGGTGGTGGTTGCACGGAAGGAGTTTGTCTCATTCGACCACATACTAACCGGTAAGAGAGTGTTTTGTGACTGCGCAAGGGCAGCGCACGACAAGATACGATCATCTGCGATGGAAGTCGCGGACCAGTACGTCCCAGAGTCGTGGCCGCATCAGATCATGCGGTTTCTATCGAATCCGGCCTATACAGAGTCTATCTGTCACCTTTGCCTTGCTCACGCCGGCGGACCGGAAGACGCGGCTTATCGTTACGGCGATTCGATGCAGGAGTTCGTCGAGCCGTATATCAGTCAGTTCATTCGAACCCGCGCTCTTGATGAGCGTACGGCCAGAACCGAAGTCCAGCAGCAGCTTGGCCTCAGCCGATGGATACGGGAAGCGGAGATGTATCAAGTCATCAAAAAGATTTTTCCTGATGATGTCGTCTTTCGCGAGGCGTCGCCTTCTTGGTTGGGACGCCAAAGGCTCGATGTATTTCTACCGCAGCGGGCCCTGGCACTGGAATATCAGGGCGAACAACACTATCAGGCGGTCTCGGCGTTCGGCGGGGCCGAAGCGCTCGCGCGCACGATCGAACGGGACGCACTGAAAAAGCGATTATGCGAAGAGAACGCCATCGATCTTGTCTATGTTCGGTATTGCGACTCGCTGAGCGTCGCCAGTCTCAAGCACCGGCTTCGCCGGTTCCTTGGTTAGACCATTTGGCGACCCGCTGAACGGACCATAGAAGCCAGAAACTACTTCCTTTGAGGGTGATGGAAATCCCCTCGTCAAATCGCCGCGTACCGGGATATATCGAAGGAGTTGCTGTACGTTAGCGCATGATGTGCCAATCATGGACAATAGCGCGATCTCTAGATTCTAAGCGAACTTTGATTGCACGAACGACTTCATTGACGCGTTCCGAAATCTGGCGCTGCACATGGCGCATACTTTCGAGCAATCTCCAGACCGGCACGGTCAATGGTCGCTCGCTTGATTGATCCCACGCGGCCTCAAATATCCGCTGTGTAGCCCGCGCAACCCGACTGAGGTTGAGTGATGGAGCATCTCGTCGAATTTCGAGTTGGCCGGTGCGCATGAAATCAATTCTATCCCCAACATAATCTGCGACGTTTGGCCTTTTCTGCATACGATCTTGCTTCCGTGAATAGCCGCTCACGAATCGCTGTTTCGGAAGGTGCGACGCGTATATCTGATTGGTGTTGCCGTACGGCCGCCTCAAGACGGTCGCGCTCAGCGATGATGCGAACGTCAACTCTATGTCGAGTGAGCCCGACATAGGTCTCTCGCGCATCGGTCGGCTTGGCTACGTAGAGAACGGCCGCCGCTGACGTTCGTCCCTGAACTGAATAGGCGGTGCCTGCATAGGCGGAACTAATGCGGGGCGGGTGGGGCGAGCGCCCACGCTCCTCCCGAACCAATGCTGACCACCGCTCCTCGATCAATCGCCCATCGTCAAGTCGGGCAGCTACCTTGAATTCACCGCGGTCCAACGCACTTTGCTCAATCGTGCCGCGGGTACCGTTGCGAATTCGCAACTGGGATAGATTCTCGCCGAACCGGATTCGATCGCCTTGGGCAAGCTCGATTGGAGCGATTTTTCCTTCCCGATCAACCGTCGCGAGGGAAAGATCGGGTCCTATCAGTCGGCCTTCGGCGCGCAAGACGGCACGCGCTGCCCTATTGAGTGCTCCTGCATCGGCATTGCGGCGGGTGATAATCAGAACGTCATCGCCGTGCGCGTGACGGTACTCATTCCAGGCCTGGATTACGCGCGCCCGCGCCTCTGGCTCACCCGATATGAGCTCCAGCCGTTCATTCTTGGCATAGGCACGCAAACCGGCTTCGGCATCGCCCTTGGCCATCACCATCGAGGCCGCACGCTGCCAGGCAATTTCTTGCCGGCGTATCTGCGAAAGAACTGCCCCGCGTGCAACCACGTCGGCCACTGCTCGTAAAGCACTCCCACCTGACACTGCTTGAAGTTGGCGGCGGTCCCCAATACAGACCGCCTTTCCGTGCGCCTCATGTGCGGTCCTCAATGCAAATTCGAGGTCTTTTACACCGGCGAGCCCAACCTCATCGATGATGATCAGGGACATAGAATCTATTTTCGGGCTTCGGCCAGCTAAGTGATCGTGTCGCCACTTCGCAATTGCAAGCGCTTCGATACCGCAAGACTTTGAAAGTTCGTCGGCTCCAACCCAAGTCGGGCTAAGACCAAGCACGGTGAGGCCAGAGCGACGGGCAGCATCAACCAAGGCTCGTGCTAGGACAGTTTTTCCTGTGCCAGCAGGCGCTTCGCATATGGCCACACCATCACCATTGGCCGAAAATCTTATAGCCTGTGCCTGCTCCTCGGAGAGGTGAGGTGCATCGGCAAGGGCTGCTTCCAGCGCCTCAGATTGAAACCAATCATGCTCATCGTGGCGATCCGCCGCTCGGAGAGGCTGTTATCACAGCCGAAGCCGACCTGCCGGCCGAGGTCGAGGATGAGAGCGAGAAATAGCTATAAGTCCGGGTCGTTCGGGTGACGATAGAATGTGTCAGTGAAATTGTAACCACCCCAATTCCCGAAGCTATCCAGACAATCCCTCAGCGGATGGCTCTCAAACGCTTTAGGCCAATTCAATGCCCTGAACTTTTCGGCCGGATTGCGAGTCCTAAAGAGGTAATCGAGGCTATTTGCCAAAACATCAGCGGCAACCGCTAGCCCGTCCCGATCATCGACGACCTTAATCTCAAGGTGTTCGATCGTGACCGGTAGCTGATAATCACCGCTCGCCGTGGTGGTTACACTACCCGTCACAACTTTGTTTGTCTGGGTATCAAATCCGGTCACTTTTGTAATCTTGGCACCGACCTCAAGTAGCTCGTGAGCTACGTCCTCAAAGTTCCGGACGATGGGTGAATCGACCCGGTCCGTCCGGACTTCGATATGTAGGCGTGTCTTATCCCGCTCGCAGCAGAAGGCAAGCACCTTGCCATAGAGCCCTTGAAATAGTGCTACGTGCAGCGACGACGGTTTTATTCCGCCCCCACTCACTTTGACTGGACCGGTGTGAGCGGCGCGCGCTTGAGCAACTAGGGTACTGAGATTGTTGTGTGCACGGTGAAATCCAGCGACGTGGATGGCCTCGTAAAAACACGGAACCTTGTGAGCGCGGATGAGCTCGAACATTTCGTTTCTTAACGCCGCCTGCTTTGGTGGCGGCAAGTCAGTGATATGCAGCTTTCCATCTGGTGTCGCGTATTGCGCCGCCACAGCATCGAAATCCGGCGCCACCTTATCTACGAAATCCGCGGGCGCCATCAGTCCAGCAAAAACCCCCGTCTCTCCAGCGAAAGCTTCGTCCCGGTCCGCATAGCCTTTCGCTCCTGATTCATCGCAGGCGAGAATGACATGCGTAATCGGCTCGCTTCCCGCGTCCTTTTTGCCCGGCAGCTTTTCCGTTGCGCCAAAACTCACACTTCCACCACGACAGGTACTCCGATGGTAGTTTCGATTGGCGTGTAAAGATCGACTTGAACCGGGGCTCGCAAGCTGACGACAAGGCAGTACCGGACTTGCCGGTCGGCGCGCTGGAGCGCAGCCTTTTCGCGCCACCAGCCGCCCGTTGGATAGATCGCAACGGCGTGGCGTGAGGCCAGATCGGCCGCAGTACCTTCCCAAATATCTGAATGCAACGAGCCTCGATTGCGCAGGCGCGGGCCAAAGAACCATCCGTCATCGGCACCCGCTGCGGCAATCATTTCTTCCTCTTCCCGCGCAGCCCTATTGATACGCCTGCGGAACGCTTCGAGCGTTTCCTCGCTGCGCTTCACATCGAAACGTAGCCCGTGCGATGAGTATCGATGGCGCTTTGTCCAGCCGCGCTCGCCGGGATTGGGTTCGATGAAGTAACTCAATGTCACCTTCATCTTTACCAGTTCCTGCCCGAGCTGTTCCAGCACATCGTTCGGCCAGGGGAGTTCGTGCAGCATCATGTCTTTGGTCTTGATGTTGCTGCCGTCCCCTTCATAGGGCTGGACGTTGCCTTCGATGACCATGGTTACGTCGTTGCTGAGACTGCGTATCGCGCGTGTCAGGTCAGGAACACCGTAGCCGTAGCGGCGGATCAGCGCTCGCTTTACGGTCTGCGAAGGAACCGCGGGGAGGTGTCCCCGCATAGCTTGTGTCCATTCGGCGGAATGAACCACGAGCGCACGGATGGTCTCGGGCCACAGGTCGGGGCGATCAGCGAAAATCTGCGCGCCCATCCGGGCAACCTGAGCTGTCGCGGCGCTGGTGTCACCCGTCGTCGTGAACATACGCTCTTGCGGGCGGCGAAACGTCGTCAGCAAGGCAAGGTCGTCGATGTCGTCCCCGTGCCCGGTCGCCGGGTCTACGCCGAGGTTGCCGCCTTCCAGCACCACATCAGGCTTGATAGGCCAATCCTGTTGCCATGACACGGAGGTCCGGCTGCGCGGCGACAGGTCGCCGGCGGTGCCCATCGGCTGCCAGCCGTTGTACCCGGCACTCGTGATGTTGCACTTGTCGGTACATGCGCCGACGGTCAAGGCGTTCCATGCTTGCGCAGGGCTCTCGATCGGTGAAACGTCGTTGCGGTTCAGATAGTCCGCCGCAGGAAGCGCTTCGCGGATATTGCCGGCGGAGACGACAATAAGGCGTTGGTCGGCCCCGTCTCCGTAAGCGAGGTTATCGAGCGAGGCGGACCAAGACGAGGGTCGTCCGCGCCAATGATCGCCGCCACTTGTCGTCGTAAGGCAGATTGCGCGTGGTCGCACCGGCGCGGTGACTTCTACGCGTCCAATAGCTGTCGCTGTAATATGACCGTACAGGTCGGGGTCATTCGCGCCGTGATCCGGGAGAATTTTTACGGACTCCAGCCGGTGTGTCAGTTGCACGGGGCCGTTTCCTGTGAGGAAAGGCACGAGATCACCGTAAAGCGCGATCCCGGACATTTCGGTCCCGTGACCGCCATATGCCGCGCCGGTATCCTCGACGTTCGCACCGCCATCCCACGTCTGCTGATCTGCCGGGTTGAGCGCAGGACGAATGAGCGGGTGCCGTTGCGTGCTCCCACTATCGAGCAGGCATACCGCCGGTGCGTCAGCTCCCGGCGGGACGATACGTTCAGCGAGTTCGTCCGCCCATGCGCGTTGCTCATCCGGCGTCATTTCCATGAAGCTGGCTGGTGTGTCGCGCGCAAGCCGAAGCTCCGCTACTGCGTCGGTATTGGCGATGATCCGGCCAATCGTCTCAGGAGGCGCGAGGGCCAGAAGCACTTCGCGTTCCGCGAACGAGACAATGTGCGGACGTAAAACTACATTGAGCTGCCGCGCCGCATGTTCAAACACGGCCCGCGTTTCTGGCCTTAGCCATACTTCCCACCACGCGTTTTGTCCGGCTGCGGGAAACAGATCGGCTGCGTCCGTATAGAGCGAGCGAGCCTGTGCCAGCCGCACCGTATCGACCGAGGCGACCAAGGGCTCGTTTTGGGGCTTGCCGCTCGCAGTTTGCTGCGTTCTGTATGCCTCAACCTTCTTCAGGAAGCTGTCACGCTTCGAGGCGGGAACAAACACGGTTGCCGCAATCTTGTCTTGCGCTTGTGCCGGGTGCACCGACACAAGCTCGATATGTTGCTTGCCGCGACGGTCTTCGAGCCGGTCGAGCAAGCCGACCTGCGAGAGATCG
>Ga0207933_1001382_pt1 | contig 18593 bp, 18 predicted proteins | sample NGESurdeep092012_4_FD_184488 | JGI IMG/M metagenome (GOLD analysis project Ga0207933, IMG submission 184488) | Arctic peat soil microbial communities from Barrow, Alaska - NGEE Surface sample F53-3 deep-092012 (SPAdes) | ecosystem: Environmental > Terrestrial > Soil > Wetlands > Peat ...
CGTGGCAGAAGTTTGCGGCGGTGGTTGGGATCAAATACCCGACGTTTGCGACATGGGCGCAGAAGCGGCGGCGGCAACGTGGCGTGTATCCGGCGGTGAAACGGTGTTACGAACTTTTTTGGCATCGTAAAAATTGCCGAACTGGCATCGTAAGGTTTTTGGATGTTTGACCGCACTGCCATCGTAATTTGCAGCCGAATAGCCGCGCTCTGATCGTAAGGTTATGACGCGGCTGGTTCATTTTCGGATTTTCAAGTCACCGGAGGACTCAATCCGCTTTGCGACATAGAGCACGCTTTTAGGATTTTGATAGACGACATCATAGTTGGTGAGGAAATCCTTCCATTCGTTTCCCGTTCGTGCCGGGTCCAACAGCACCTGTTCCACCTGATAGCGTTTGCAAGTCTCCACAATTTCCCCGGTCGTGATCTGGCCGGACCAATACCGTTTCAACGACACCGCCGCGATTTCCGGCGGCATGGGCAGGTGCGCCTGGAACGGATATATTCCTTCTCCATACTGGGCATAAACCCAATGCGTGCGGTCGGCATATTCCTTCATTTTGGCCACAATCGGGTCGGCGTCCACCCGTCCCCGTTGTTGTAGAAGTTTCACCCCGTTTTCGAGTCTCCGCGTCCGAAATTTCCAACAGTGTTTTCGTGTCATCGCCATTCACCACCGCCTCGTCCAACCCCGCCGCCAAAATCTTTTCCACCCGCTTTCCGTTTCGCCAGCCCGTCGAATCGCATCGGAAAAATCGGGATGCTTACCGCGTAATATGGCATATATTTGAAAGTCATTCATGCTCATAACCTGAATGCCGCTGGTCAAATCCAGCCCTCGCAACCAATTTGAAACGCCAATAAAATCAATGGTTTTATTGGCGTTTTTCTTTTGTCATTGACCCTTGAAAACCAAACGCTTCTTGAAATATGCCGGCTGGCTTTGCTGATTTCCTGCAACGCGCAAACCGGCGGCGCAAAGTTAATCCGCGCTTTTACAAGCCCGTTGGATGATCGAGAAATTCCCACGGCAGCTTGAACATTTTTGAAAGGTGCGCCGCGAGCGCCTTCACGCCGAAGGTTTCCGTCGCATAATGGCCGCCGTAAAAAACATTCAGTCCCAATTCCTCGGCCAGCGCGAACGTCCAGTGCGGTCCTTCGCCGGTGATGAAGGTGTCCACGCCTTCGTTCGCGGCAATTTTCAATTCGCCGCCCGCGCCACCGGTCACGACACCGATGTTTTCGCAGACGGTTTTTCCGCCGGGGATGATTTTTGGCTTTGTGCCGGTCGCGCGCTCCATTTTTGTCGCAAGTTCGCTCCGGGAAATTTTCGTCCGCGATTTGAAGCCGATGAACTGGCCGTGACTTTGGAAAAAAGGTTTCAGTTTTTTCAAGCCGAGCGCGGCGCAGAGTTGCGCGTTGTTGCCGAGCCTGGGATGGGCGTCGAGCGGCAGGTGCGAACTGTAAATCGCCAGATTGTTTTCGACGAGCAGCTTTAACAGTTCGTGATTTTTCCCCGTCCACGGCTGGCGTGAAGTCCAAAACAACCCGTGATGGACGATGAGCAAGTCTGACTTGGCGGCGATGGCGAGTTTCACCGTGGCCACGCTGGCGTCCACGGACGCGGCGATTTTTGTGACCTCGCCGGAATTTTCCACCTGTAATCCGTTGGCCGCGCCGTCGTAATCGCCGATGTCGCGCGTCCGGAGAATTTGTTCGCAATGGGCGACGATTTTATTGAGCGGAACTTTCGGCATGGCGGGATGAAAACAAATTTTCTTCAAACTGCAAAGCGCGAACCGTTTCAAAAATTTTTCATTCCGATGGTTGCTTTCTGCGCGCGGGGTTTTATAGTTCGCCTCGCCTGAATTTACCGAGATGAGCAACTCAATTGACGCGGCGCGACCGTGGGACATCGAATCGGCGCGCGCACTTTACAACATCCATCGCTGGGGTGCGAAGTATTTCGACATCAACGACGCTGGCCACGTCGTCGCCACGCCGTTGCAGGAGGCGGGCGCGACGGTGGATTTGACCGACGTAATCGAGGAGGCGAAAGGGCGCGGACTGAAATTTCCTTTGCTGATCCGGTTTCAGGATATTTTGCGCCACCGCGTCGAGGCGATCAACACGGCGTTCCGCAATTCCATCGCCGAATTCAATTATCAGGGCAAATATCGCGGAGTGTTTCCGATCAAGGTGAACCAGTTGCGCGAAGTCGTGGAGGAAATTCTGGACGCGGGCAAGCCTTATGATTTCGGACTCGAAGTCGGCAGCAAGCCGGAACTTTTCGCCGGACTCGCGCTGCAAAACCATCAGGGCTGCCTCATCATTTGCAATGGCTACAAGGACGCGGAATTCATCAAGATGGCGCTGCTCGGCATCAAGCTCGGCAAGCGCGTCATCATGGTCGTGGAAAAACTGGAGGAACTGCGCCACATCATTTCGATTTCAAAACAACTTGGCGTCGAGCCGCTGATCGGCATCCGCGCGCGGCTGTTGAGCAAGGGCGCGGGCAAATGGGCCGAGAGCGGCGGCGAAAATGCGAAGTTCGGCTTGAGCACGGTGGAATTGCTGGCGGCGACGGAAATGTTGAAGGTGGAAAACCTCGGCCACTGCCTGAAGCTGCTGCATTTTCACATCGGCTCGCAGGTGCCGGACATTTTGACGGTGAAAAAAGCGGTGCAGGAGGCGGCGCGATTTTATGCGAAGCTGAACAAGATGGGGTTTCCGATAGAATACATTGACGTCGGCGGCGGGCTGGGCGTGGATTACGACGGCAGCCGCTCGAATTTTGACAGCTCGACGAATTACACCTTGCAGGAATACACGAACGACATCGTTTATTACATCGCCGATGTCTGCAACGCGGAGAAAGTGCCGCATCCGAACATCATCAGCGAAAGCGGCCGCGCCATCGTCGCGCATCACAGCGTTTTGATCGTCGAAGTTTTCGGTTCGATTGAAAAAATACGCCCGAATATTTTCGCAAGTTTCGGCGAAAACGAACACGCCATCGTGAAGGAATTGTGCGACATTAAAAAGAATCTCGCCAGGAAATCGAACAAGCTGGAAGCCTATCACGATGCGCTCGAACGGCGCGAGGACGCGCAGCATATGTTCACGCTCGGCCTGCTGGATTTGCCGGACAAGGCCAAGATCGAAAATCTTTACTGGGAAATCAGCCGCGAGGTTGTGCAAAGTTTCAAAGGCCAGCCGTTCGCGCCCGAGGAAATCCAGAAACTGGAGGATTCGCTTGGCGACCAATATCTCTGCAACTTTTCCGTGTTCCAATCGCTGCTCGACCACTGGGCGCTCGGCCAATTATTTCCCATCATGCCAGTCGCGCGGCTGAATGAGCGGCCCACGCGAGAGGCCACGCTCGTTGACATCACCTGCGATTCAGACGGGCAGGTCAACAAGTTCATTGATTTCCGCGACGTGCGCGACACGCTGCCGCTGCATGAACTTCTCACCAATGGAAATGGAAATGGAAATTCAAATGGCAAACCCGATCCCTATTTCATCGGGTTTTTCCTGATGGGCGCTTATCAGGACATCATGGGCGACTTGCACAACCTGTTTGGCCGCGTCAACGAAGTCCACGTCTTCCTCGAACCGGACGAGCCTGCCGGCTATTACATTGAGGAAATCATCGAGGGCAACACCATCGTCCAGTCGCTCGCCGCCGTGCAATACGACGAGAACGAATTGAAGCGGCAGATGAAGGCGCAAATGGATGAAGCCATCAAGTCCGACCGCATGAAACCGTCCGAGGCCATGCGGCTGCTGGACGATTACGAACGCGGGCTGAAGGCTTACACTTACCTGAGTTTTTGAAAAAGCGGAGCGGATGATTTATTTGCCGAGCAAACCGCCGAGGCCTGATTTGAGTTTGTTGATGCCCGTGCCGCCGAGCTTTTTCACGTCTCCGCCGACATTCGCGACGGCATCGGCGACGGCTTTGATGGTGGCGCTGGTGATTGATTGAAAAACCGCCCGCGTCAGGTCGGTGGCGGTCAGGCCGGCGTTGCCCTTGCCCAGATTGGAGAGATGAATCTCCGGCAACGACAGCGTCATTTCCTTGCCGCCGAGCATGGCTAGGCTCACATGGACTTTTGCGCCGGTGATTAACAAGTCGTCCACCTCAATTTTTTTGGCGGGTTTGGGGTTGCCGCCCGGAGTGGTGGCGGCGGGTGCCGGGCCGCCGTTTCTGGAAACCATGTTAATGTTGTCCATGATTTTGCCCAGATTGTTTTCGCTCAAGCCGCCTTCAAAAGTGATTTCCGGCGATTCAACGTGGACCGAGCGCATGACGATCTTGGCGGACATGATTGAAAGCGGATCCACTCTGATCTCCGCCAGTCCCACGCTGATGGCGGCGGGCGCTTTGTAACCTTCGGGATTGCCGACGACGAGGCCTTTGACCCTGCCCGAGCCGGTGAGCAGGCCGATGTGCATCTCGTCCAGCTTGATGGAGACGCCGGTGATTTTCGGGCCGACCGTCTCAACGCCTTTTTTTACAATGCCGTCAAGAAACGTGGCCACGATGATTAACGCGATGACGGCCAGAACCAGCAGTCCGGCCACAATGCCCCAAATGATTTTTTTCATAATTCAAGTCAACAGACGTTTAGTTCAATGATTCCCGCCAAAAATTTTCGCGGCGCAAATCCGGTTCAACTTGCGATCAGTCCCTGCACGGACTCGATGAAATCCCGGACTTGATACGGCTTTGCCAGAAAACGGTCGGGTTTCACCGGCACACCGTCGTAAATCGTCTCGTCCACCGTGCCGCTCACGAGCAGTATTTTTTGGCGCGGATTGAGGCGCCTGCATTCACGCACCAAATCCAGCCCGTTCATATCGCCCATCGCGTAATCCGTCACGACGATTGCCGGCTTGCTTGAGGCAAATTCCTTCAAGGCCATTTTAGGATCGCGAAATATCCGCACGTCGAAGCCCATCGGCTGGAGGATTGCCGCCGCAAGATCAAGCAGCATCGGCTCGTCATCCACGACAAAAATCGTGGGTTGCGGGCGCGCGTCACTGTTGGAATCTGGCTGGCTCATAACTAAAGCTGCGAACAGGAGACACCGGCGCAAAGCCACTTGCAAGCACGTTTGAAGAGAAATTATTCACATCCGCCGGAAAATTACCATTGCATCCGCATGGCGTTTGCCGTAAGCTTGTTTACCGATAATGAATTTGTCGGGATCAACCAAGGATTTGCGGTTATGAAAGTGAAAACAACCTCCGCGTCATCTGGTAAAAAAACCTCCATCCGCGTTGTGAAAACATCGCCGGAAAAAATTGCCGACACCGCCGAATCCGCCCCGCCGACACCGCCAAAATCGCCGAGCGCAAAAAAATCCCTGCTCGAAGGAATCACCGCCACCGCAAAAAACATTTTGAAGCCGAATCGCACAAAATCCGTCGCCAAGTCCGAATCGAAAACTGAAGTCACCGCCGAAACCCACGTCCGCCGAACCTACACACGCCACAAAAAAACCGAGCCGCCCGCCATTTTGCTTGAAGGCGATGCGCCCGCCGCACCGCCGGCCAGCGGGCCGGGGGAAAAATATTCGCTCGGCGCGACTCCGCCTTCACAGAGTTTTGGAGCCGAGACCGAACTGCCCGAATCCTACGGCACAAAAAAGCTTTCTCTCACCGCGCGCGACCCGCACTGGCTTTACGCGCACTGGGATTTGACGCGCGAACAGCAGTTGAAAATGAACGCGCAGTCCGCCGACGGCCATCTGGTTCTCCGCATTTACGCCCATAAAATCGAAGGCCATCCCGCCTGCGAAATCCACGTCCACCCCGAATCACGGCACTGGTTCACGCACGTCGAGCGCGCGGGAAATTCCTACGTCGCCGAACTCGGCTATTATTCCTCGCTCGGCAGGTGGATGCGCATTTCCGTTTCCAGCGGCACGATGACGCCGCCCGATGCCGTCTCCGCCGCCGATGACACCGAGTTCGCCACGATCCCGTTTGAATTTCCGTTCGCCAAATTGATGGAGATCATCAAGAATGCCGTCTGCGAAAACCTCCCGCTCGCGCAGGCCGTCGAGGAGCTTCGCCGCCATGGCCATCCCGACCTGCCGCGCGTCACCGCCTCGTCGCCGTCGCCTTTCCACGCGACCTGGACGCCCCAGCAGGAGGAGGCGCTCGCCAAAGTCATCAACATTGACAGCGTGCGCCGCGTCTGGATGGGTTCGCTTGAAATCACCGAACTCATCCGTCGCAAACTTGCGCACGATATCTCCTCGCTCGGCGTTTCGAGCTTCGGCGTCTCCAGCTTGTCCAGCCCGTTTGGCGGAATGGAGCAGGGGAAAGGCTTCTGGTTCAACGTCAACGCCGAATTGATTATTTACGGCGCGACCGAGCCGGACGCGAAAGTCACTTTGGGCGGACACGAAATCAAGCTGCGTTCCGACGGCACGTTCAGTTTCCGCTTCGCACTGCCGGATGGAAAATACGATTTGCCCGCCGTGGCCGTTTCCGCAGACGGCACCGACGCGCGCGCGGCGGACTTGAAATTCACACGCGAGACGGAATACCTCGGCGACGTCGGTGCGCAGCCGCAAGACCCGTCGCTCAAGACTCCGCTGCCGGAAAACCCGTGATTTTTTATGGACGCGCCCGATCGCGGAGCTTTGATGCTCGTCCGCTTCATCGCCGCCAGCCTCATGGGAATGAGCATTGTGGAACTTGCCTTGTATGCCGTTGAATACAAATTCCGCCACTTGCCGGTGAACATTTTGCTTTCCACGCTGTGGATTGTCGCCTTTCTTGTTGGCGCGACCATGTTGATCAAGGCAAAAGCCATTGCCGAATGGCTTTCAGACAGGCTGTAATAATTTTGTCATGCAAGGTTATCTTTCACTCGTCCTGCACGCGCACCTGCCGTTTGTGCGACACCCGGAACACGAAAAGTTCCTGGAAGAAAGCTGGCTCTTCGAGGCCGTCACGGAAACTTACATTCCGCTCATCCAGCTTCTGGAAAACTGGCAGCGCGACGGCATTGACGCGCGGCTCACGCTCTCGCTTTCGCCCACGCTCTGCACGATGCTCGGCGACCCGCTGCTGCGCTCGCGTTATGCGCGGCACTTGAACAGCCTCATTGATCTGGCCGAAAAAGAAATCCACCGCACGCACTGGGACCGCGCCTTCCGCGAACTCGCGTGGATGTATCACCATAAATTCTCCGTCGCGCGCGAAACATGGCGCTACTACGAGGGCAACCTCGTCAGCGCCTTCAAAAAATTTCAGGACGAAAACCGCATCGAAATCATCACGACCGGCGCGACGCACGGACTTTTGCCGCTGCTTGCAAACCATCCGCCGTCCGTCCGCGCGCAGATTCTCACCGCACGCGACCATTACCGCAGTTGCTTCGGGCGCGACCCGCGCGGCATCTGGCTGCCGGAATGCGCCTATGTTTCCGGCGTCGAGGAATTTGTGCAAGAGGCCAATATCCGCTGGTTCATCCTCGACACGCACGGCGTTTTGCACGCACACCCGCGCCCGCGCTACGGCACGTTCGCGCCGGTTTACACGCCGAACGGCATCGCCGCGTTCGGGCGCGACTTCGATTCCTCGCGCCAGGTCTGGAGCAAGCATGAAGGTTATCCCGGCGACGCGCGCTACCGCGATTTTTACCGCGATGTCGGCTTCGACCTGGATTTCGATTACGTCAGGCCGCATCTGCCGTCGCCGGACAACCGCGGGTTCACCGGCATGAAATACTACCGCATCACCGGCGGCGCAGGACAAAAGGAAATTTACCGGCGCGAAATCGCGTTGCAGGCCGTGAGCGAGCACGCGACGCATTTTCTCAACGAGCGCGCCGCGCAATTCCAGAAGCTCGAAGGGCTGCTGGACCGTCCGCCCATCGTCGTCGCGCCGTATGACGCGGAACTGTTCGGCCACTGGTGGTATGAAGGGCTGGAATTTCTGGATTTCTTCGCACGTAAAATGTTCAACGAGCGCAAAAACATTTCGCTCATCACGCCCGGCGAATATCTGAACCATCATCCGACGAACCAGATCGCCACGCCCAGCGCGTCAAGCTGGGGCGAGGAAGGCTACCTGCGCGCGTGGCTGAACGAAACGAACGAATGGATTTATCCGCACCTGCAGGTCGCGCAGGAACGCATGAGCCGCCTGGCGAAGAAATTTTCAAAACTGGCCGCGCCCGTGAAAAAAATGACGCCCGCGAATGAATTGAAAATCCGCGTCTTGAAACAGGCCGCGCGCGAACTGCTGCTGGCGCAGGCGAGCGACTGGCCGTTCATTTTGCGCGCCGGCACGAGTCCCGACTACGCGCGCCGCCGCGTGAAAGACCATCTGCTCCGCTTCATCGCGCTGCACGACCAGTTGACCGCGACGGGCGTGGACGAAAAATGGCTGGCCGAAGCCGAGTCGCGCGACGACATTTTCCCCGGCGTGGACTGGAATTATTGGAAGTAACGGCCAGAAATTAGAGTCATCCCGACCCCTGCAAAAATGCGCCGCCAGCTTGACGCGGAATGGATTGAATTGAAGCAGGATTAATCGCTGGAAAATGTTTGCGAAAAACTCTGTTTGTGCGGACAAACCAGCGCGTTAAATTACCACCATGAGTTCGGAAACGATTTTCACAGAAGCCCGCGCACTTCCTTTCGCGGAACAAATTGAACTGTGCCGCAACCTTTGTGATGGAATCGCGGGTTCGCACGAACTCACGCCCGGCGAAGCCGAACTGATTGACCGACGCCTTCAGGATCACCTCGAAAATCCCGACGACGTTGTTCCATTGGCGGAAGTCAAAGCCAAGCTAGACGCGAAATATCGCAAATGAAACGCGGCTTTGTTCTTCGGCGCGTTGCGGAGCGGGAGTTCGACGAATCCATCGCCCATTACGAAAGCGAGCGCGAAGGATTAGAAAAGTTCGCGGTGAAGTCCGGCGCGCAGTCGTCATCCGCCGGTTTCCGTTTGTGATCCATTTTTTGATTGAAGCCGAACGTATCGTGATCCTGTCCGTCTTCCACACGAGCCGCGAACCGGAGCAACTGAAATACCGGCGATGAATACGCCAATAATTTTGCAGGAGACGACGTAAGAAGTCTCTGACTAAAAATTGTTTCCAAAGAAAAATTAGAGTCTCGTCACCTCGACTCCTACGAAAAAGCGCCGCCAGCCTGACGCGGAATGGGATTGAATTGAAGCCGGATAAATCACTGGAATATTGCGCGCGGAAAATTTATTCCGGCCTCGCGTGCTTCGCCAAATAAACAATTCCAATTCCGCAAACAAAACACGCCAAGACATCACCGTAAAACGGAAATGGTCCGATGCCCAGGCGCAGTCCGGAAATGAGCAGGACGACGCCTTCCACAATCATCAGCCAGCCAAAGAACGGGATCGCCACGGCGAATTTTTGCGGCCACAGCGCCATTGCCAGATACCAAATGCCGACCAGCGTGAACGCGCTGCAAATCATCCGCAGCCAGTAATCCAGCATGGGGTCGTAAGCGATGGGTTTTGCGCCCAAGCCTTGCGCGATGGAATTGACCTGCGGCCAGATTGCGAACACGCCGACGATGCAAACAATCCAACCGATAGCAGAGAGAATGAGGAACAGTCTTAAAAGGCGAAGTTGCATTTTGTTTTACATTCTAATCATTGGCATAAAAGGGTCTATAAATCGCAACTTAATTGCAATCCAAGCGAAAAAACTGGCGAACGCCAAAAACACAAGCAGTCCAGTGTATAAATATTCATACTTGAATGCCATTTTCCATGAGCCAATGGAGACGGCAATCATCAAAGTCAAAATCGCAATCTTCCCGATGGTGGAGTTCAAGACGACAACAGTTTGAACGGTCAAAGATCCAAACAACGAACGCTGATGAGGATATTCTTCATTTCCATAAAACCACTCGAACGCACCTCTTTCTTGTTCATGCATCTTGGCGAGGCTTTGCCAGCTTCCCACAAATGACACGAGCATCACAAAAACAAGGAATCCGTAAAATGCTTTCGGCACATAAGACATAAGATTTTAGCAAAATCTAAGTTTCCCTCGGTCTTTTGACGACGACTTCGATTTCGGATTTGTTCTTGGCAATCATGTTCGCGGGCAAAATGCCGCGCCAGAAAACGTTCGGGTAAACCACCGCGCCGCGCCCGAGGATGCTGCCGGGGTTCAGCACGGCGTTGCAGCCGGCTTCCGCGCCGTCGCCCAGCAGCGCGCCGAACTTGCGCAGGCCGGTGTCGAACGGCGCGCCGTCAATCTCGACGACGATGTTGCCGGGGAAAAGTTTGAAGTTGGAAATCTTCACGCCAGCGCCGAGATGCGCCTTGTGGCCGAGGATGGAGTCGCCGATGTAATTGAAGTGCGGCACCTGCGCGCCATTGAAAAGCAGCGAGTTTTTCAGCTCGGACGAATTGCCGACCACACAGCCGTCGCCGATGATGACGTTCTCGCGGATGTATGCATTGTGGCGGATTTGACAATTCTTGCCGATGATGGCCGGCCCTTTGATCATCGCGCCGGGTTCCACGACCGTGCCTTCGCCAATGAGCACGCGTTCGCCGATGCTCGCGCCGGGAAATCGTTTGGGGGGATTTTGTTTCGGCACGCTGGCGAGGCAGGTTTCAATTTTCTTGAGCGCGTCCCACGCGAATTTGCAGCCGTCGAAGAGGGCGGCGTGTTCGGTCTGCGCGAGGTCAAACAGGTCGGCTGGTTTGAACATGGCGGCAAGTTAATGGAAACGCGCGCGGTGGCAAAGCGAAATGGCGGGACGGATGGCGCTCCCACCCGGAATTGAACTGGGATCAACGGTTTAGGAAACCGCTGCTCTATCCATTTGAGCTATGGGAGCGCAAATTTCAGGCAGGATACCCGCCGCCGCTCTTTTGCCAAGACTTCATCGCGGCGAAAACAGGCGCGCGGCCTTCATGAAACGCCGTGTTCAATAAGGCAGCGGGTATTTCGCGGTCAGCTCGCGCACGCGGGTGCGGACCTTGTGCGCGGCCTCGACGTTTTTGATGTCCATCAGCACTTCGGAAATCATGTCGGCAATCGCCGCCATTTCCGCTTCCTTCATGCCGCGCGTCGTGCTGGCTGGCGTTCCCAAACGGATGCCGCTGGCATGGAACGGCGAACGAGTCTCGAACGGAATCGTGTTTTTGTTGACCGTGATGCCCGCTTCGTCGAGCGCAATCTGCGAATCCTTGCCTGTGACGCCTTTCACGCCGACGTCCACGAGCATCAGGTGATTGTCCGTGCCGCCGCTGACGAGCCGGTAGCCGTTGCGTTTCATGTCGTCTGAAAGCGCGGCGGCGTTCTTCACAATCTGCTGCTGATACGTTTTGAAATCCGGTTGCAACGCCTCGTGAAAACACACCGCTTTTGCGGCGATGACGTGTTCGAGCGGGCCGCCTTGAATTCCAGGAAAAATGTTCGAGTCAATTTCCTTCGCAAATTTTTCGCGGCATAAAATCAATCCGCCGCGCGGGCCGCGAAGCGTTTTGTGCGTCGTGGTCGTGACAAAATCCGCGTGCTCCATCGGACTCGGATGAATTCCCGCCGCGACGAGTCCGGCGATGTGCGCGATGTCCGCGAGCAGATACGCGCCGACTTCGCGCGCGATTTCGCCCATGCGCTGGAAATCAATCACGCGCGGATAGGCGCTCGCGCCGACGGTGATCATTTTCGGATGATGCGTGCGCGCCATCGCGGCGAGCTGCTCGTAATCAATCCGTTCGGTCTCCTTGTTCACGCCGTAGTGGATGATCTCGAAAAACTTGCCGGAAAAATTCGCCTTGTTGCCGTGCGTCAAGTGCCCGCCGTGGCTTAAATCCATCGTGAGCATCTTGTCGCCGGGTTTCAGGACAGAAAAATAAACGGCCATGTTCGCGCCCGAACCGGAATGCGGCTGGACGTTGACGTGCTCCGCGCCGAACAGTTTTTTTGCGCGGTCAATTGCCAGTTGCTCAATCGTGTCAATGTTTTCGCAGCCGCCATACCAGCGTTTCTTTGGATAGCCCTCGGCATATTTGTTCGTCAGCACGGAGCCTTGCGCCTCCATGACGGCGGGGCTGACAAAATTTTCGCTGGCGATCAGCTCGATGTTTTCCTGCTGGCGCTGGCGTTCGTGTTCGATGGCTTCGGCAATCGCCGGATCAACATTACGCAGTCGCAAATTCGCCGGTGCAAGTTTCACGTCCATTTTCAACACGCGACGTTCGTGGCGTCCGCCCTCAAATTTCGCGGCGATGAACGCATCGAGAATTTTCTTGGCGGCTTCAATGGAAGTTTTATGGCCGCTCAAGCAAAGGACATTTGCGTCGTTGTGCCGTCGCATCAAGCTGGCGTCTTCCTCGTTTTCAGCGTGGCCGGCGCGGACGCCGGAAATTTTGTTGGCGACGATGCAAATGCCGACGCCACTGGTGCAAAAAAGCACGCCAAGCTCGGCGCGTCCATCGGCGACGGCCTGCGCCGCCGGTTGCGCGAAATCGGGATAATCATCCGCAGGGTCTTTCGTCTTCGCGCCGAAATCCATGACGGTCAGGCCGCGTGCCTGCAGATATTGTTTGATGGCCTCTTTCATTTCAAAGCCGCCGTGGTCCGCGCCGAGCGCGAAGTTGGCGACCGCCGCCGTCTGAGTTGCCGGTTTGCCGGACAGGAAGTTGTGTTGTTCCATAAATTTCAAAAGCGTTGCGATGCCCTGCTCGATCTGGTCGCGACTTTCGACATAAATTTCATACGGGCAGCCGATCGGGTCGGCGATGTCCTTTTCATAAGGCTCGAGCGTTTCGTCAAATTCGCGCAGCAAAAAGGCTTTTTCCGCCGCCGGCGGATACAAAAGCGCAATCGTGTCCACATGACCGTGCGTCATGCCCAGGATCAAATCCGCCGAGCGCACCAGATCGGTGGTGAGCATCCGGCTGCGGTGCGCGGAAATGTCCATGCCCAGTTCGCGCATCGCCATGACAGAATGTTGCGTGGGCGGCTGGCCGTCCGCCGCGCCAAGCCCCGCCGACAGCACGCGGAATTCCCCGCGTCCCCGGACGGCGTGGCGGAACAGCGCCTCCGCCATCGGGCTGCGGCAGACATTCCCGGTGCAAATGAACAGAATCGTTTTCATCCCGCGCAAAGGTTCAAGGTGATTTGTGAAAGGCCGCTCGTCAACCTGAAATCAAAGGCGCGGCTGCCGGACAATCGCCAGACCCTTGATCAAATCCAATGCCCGTGCCAGAACCGGGTCGCGGATGAAGGGCTTTGGCGGCCCGGCGGCGCGCGGCGGCGCGGAATTTTCGTCCTGGTCGCCGTCCTTAATTTTTTCGCGGACCAGGTCCGCCTCCGTCGTGTGGTCAACAAAAGAAGGGAAGCTGTTCGTTGACGCCGACGAATTGGTTTCTTCCTGCGCCAGCGTTCCGAAAGGGTTTTCAAGGAACAATTTTTCATCGGCGGCCTTCACCGTCACGGCAATATCCGGCTTAATTTCCGTGGAATCGCCAAAAATCAAGCCTTCATGGGCCTCGCGCAAATCCTCCGCGAGTTTCAACGCCGCGCCGCCAGTCTGGTTGTCCACGAGAATTGCCAGCGGCAGTTTTTTTTCAGCAAACAGGCTGGCCGTCGCCTTCACCGAATCCAGATCGTCGCCATCTGCAAGGCGCAAATCCAAAATTGTGCCGGCGATTTTGTTCGTCGCTGCCAGGGCGTTTTGCGCCGACCGGATTTCTTCCGGCAGATTTTTTTCAACCCCGGCGACACGCAAATAGAGCGCGTCATCTTCCAGGACGGCGGATTTGGCCAGCGCCGCGTTCGTTCCGTCCGCGCGCAGCGCACCGCCCGACGCCAGCAAAAATGCCACGGACAAGACAAACAGATTCAAAAAATGTCGCGTCATGCTGCGCTTAAAATGAGCCACGAATCGCGGGAAGTAAAGCGGAAGGATTGCAAGCGGGCTTGGAAATCGTTGCTGCAGCAGTCATGCAAGCCGTTTGCGAAATTCCGCGCAGGCTTTGGCAATGTCCGGTGCGTTGAGAATGGCCGAGACGACGCAGACGCGCATTGCGCCCGCCGCCAGAACGTCGCCGAGATTTTCCAGGTTGATGCCGCCAATGGCAAACCACGGCGCGGTCACGTTCGCCGCTGCCCAGCGGACGTAGTCGAGTGTCACGGATTTCGCGTCCGGCTTTGTGCCTGTCGCAAAAACTGGCCCAATGGCGATGTAATCCGCGCCGGCGGCCAGAGCGCGTTGCGCCTGTTCCGGCGCGTGCGTTGACAAACCAAATCTGACTTCTGGCTTCTGACTTCTGACTTCTGAACAATGCCTGCGGCCTGAATCAAAAAAATCTTCCTGTCCTAAATGACAAAATTCCGCGCCGACTTCTCTCGCAATTTCCAGATGATCGTTGATGACAAGGCCGATGTTTGCGCGTTTTGTGACCGGTAAAAGTTTTTCAGCCATTTGCCGGATTTCTTCCGGCGCAAAATATTTTGCACGCAATTGGATCAAATCACTGCCGCCGTCGCAGAGCTGCTGCGCGACGAGTTCGGACGCGCGGCCGTGCAAATAGGCCGTGTCAACAAAGGTGTAAAGCCGGCAGTCAGCGAGCGGTTTCATTTCCAGAAAATTGAACAATAAAGCAACGAAGGAACAAAGGAAAACCGCTAACCAAATCCGGCTTCACTTGGTTGCTTTGTTCCTTCGTTGTTCAAAAAGAAAAACGGCGGCAGGAATTCTCCCGCCGCCGTTCAGGCAGGTGATTCTTCACTTCAAGCCGACAAGATAACCAAAACGCGCGCGGAAAAGTTCGGGCGTCATGTTGACGACGGCGGCGAGCTTGGCAAGCTGCTTCGAGTCCTCGAAATCTTCGCGCTCGAGGCGGATCATGTAGGCGCAGGCACATTCGTAAGCTTCGCCGTCCACGTTGACCTTGCGGTTTTGCATCCGACCGGTCTTGGGATCAATCATGTTATCAAAGGGCAGGGGATTCATCTTGCCGTCCACAAAACTGATGATCGCGCCGTATTGTTCGGCGGCGGGAGAGAGCAGAAATTTCACGGCGGCGTAGCCGAGGTCGCGCGTGTATTCCGCGTCAAACGGAATCGGGTCGGCGCAGCGAAGTTCGTAGCCGAGGTCTTTGTCAATGAATGTCATCTTGATGCCGAGCTTTTCGAGGCGTTGCGTCAAAAGTTCCTTCATTAGACGGCCAAATTCGATTTCGCCGAGGCGCAGATGGCCGTGGTCGTCGCGGATGATTTTTCCGAATCGTTCAAGCTGGCCTTCGGGCATCGCAGCAAGCAATCCTTTCTCGCCGAGCGATTCAATCAAGCCTTCCGCGAGGACGACGAGGCCGTATTGCGAGCCGTCGGCCTTCCGCTTGATGATCGAACCGATGATGATGTCGCAAACTTCGTCCACCGTGACCGGACGACCGTGGAATTCCTCGGAGATGATGGAAAGCGTGGCGGCGGCGGCCTTGCCGATGCCGAGCGCTAGATGCCCCGCTGCGCGGCCCATGCTGACGATGAGATACCAGCGCGAAGTCGTGCGCGCGTCTTCCATCAGGTTGCGGACGAGTTGCACGCCGTAATGCCGCGCGGTTTCGTAGCCGAACGTCGGCGCGGTGCCGGGCAGCGGCAAATCGTTGTCAATCGTCTTGGGAACGTGCGCGACCTTGATCTCGCCGTTGCTGCGCTTGCGGACGACGCTCGCGGAAAAAGCCGTGTCATCGCCGCCGATGGTCACCAGCGCGCTGATGCCGAGCTTGTGGAACACGCTGAAAAGATTTTTCATGTGCTCCTCGGATTTCGTCGGATTCGTGCGCGCGGTGCCGAGAACCGAGCCGCCCTTGAGGTGGATGTCGCGCACGTCACGGATGGCCAGCGGCTTGATTTGCGTGGTGTCGCCGGCAGCCAGATGTTTGAAGCCGTCGCGGAAACCGATGACTTCGTAGCCTTGGTTGATGCCTTCAATCGTCGCCGCCGCGATGACGCCGTTGAGTCCGGGCGCAGGCCCGCCGCCGACCAAAATTCCCAATCTGCCTTTGCTCATGTAATATCCGTTTGGTTGCTGGTTGAAAACGAGAACGCTGGAGGATGTGCCAGCCGGAAAAAGAATTCAATTCCATTCTTGCCAAATTCTCACCACAATTTGCCCGAATGCAACGCGCTGTTTTTCTCGACCGCGATGGCACGCTCATCGTGGAAAAAAAATATCTCTCCCGCTCTGAAGACGTGGAAATTTTCCCCGGCGCATGCGCCGCGTTGAAAAAACTGTCCGGCGCGGGCTTCAAGCTGGTCATCGTCTCAAACCAGTCCGGTGTCGGGCGCGGTTATTTCACGCTTGCCGACGTTGAACGCGTGAACGAGCATTTGCGCGGCGAACTCGCGCGCGACGGAATTCATCTTGCAAAAATCTATGTCGCGCCCGAAGCGCCCGGCCAGCCGGGCCGAGGGCGCAAGCCATCGCCGCAGTTTTTGTTCGACGCGCGGGATGAATTTGATTTGGACCTCGCGGAAAGCTTCATGGTCGGCGACAAGTTGATTGACCTCGAATGCGGCTGGAATGCCGAGGTGAAAAAGGGCATACTCGTCCGCACCGGCTACGGCGCGGAACTGGAGCGCGGATCGCCGAAGAAAATTTCGAGCGCCGTTGTCGTGAACGATTTGAACGGCGCGGCGGATTGGATTTTGAAAACCAATTCAAATTAAAAATTCATCATGTGCGGCATCATTGGATACGTCGGAAAAAAAGCGGCCTCGCCCATCCTGCTCGAAGGATTGCGACGGCTGGAATATCGCGGCTACGACAGTGCTGGCGTGGCGATTTTGGACAACGCCGGGCTGGCGCTCCGCAAGAAAAAAGGCCGGATTGACGAAGGCATCGCGCGCGTCCTGAAGGCCGAACCCGCCGCCGGCAGCCTCGGCATCGCCCACACGCGCTGGGCTACGCACGGCATTCCTTCCGATACCAATTGCCATCCGCACCTCGACGCCTCCGGCAAAATCGCTGTCGTCCACAACGGCGTCATCGAAAATTACGACGCGCTCAAGCAAAAGCTGATTCGCGCTGGGCATAAATTCAAATCCGACACCGACACCGAAGTGCTCGCGCATTTAATCGGCGATCATTACGAAAAGCGCCGCGCCAAAAACGGCGTGAACGGCAACGGCAATAATCTGACGCAAGCCGTCTGCGACGCGCTGCGCGAAGTCATTGGCACCTACGGCCTCGCGGTCATCTGCACGGATTTTCCGGATTTGATTGTCGGCGCGCGGCGCGGCTCGCCGCTCATCATCGGCATCGGCAAGGACGAAAATTTTCTCGCCAGCGACGCCAATGCCATTGTCGCGCACACGAAAAAAGTCGTTTATCTGAACGATTACGACGTGGCGACCATCACGCCGGAACGCTTTGACGTTTTGAATCTCGGCACGGACACGGCGAATGTCCAGATCAGCAACCTGGAATTTTCCCAGGAAGATGCGGCGCGTGGCAGGCACGCGCACTTCATGCTCAAGGAAATTTACGAGCAGCCGCGCACGATTGAAAATGCATTGCGCGGTCGGCTGGATTTCGAGGGCGCGACGGCGAAGTTTGGCGGCCTGAACATGACGGCGGCTGAACTGCGCGGCATTGACCGCATCGTCATCGCCGCCAGCGGCACGAGCTGGCACGCGGCGCTGGTCGGCGAATATCTGATTGAGGAACTGGCGCAGATCCCGGTCGAGGTCGAGTTCGCGCACGAATTTTGCTACCGCAACTGTCCGCTGGAAAAAAACACCGTGCTGCTCGTGCTCTCGCAATCCGGCGAAACCGCCGACACGCTCGCCGCCCTGCGCGAGGCCAGGCGCCGCGGTCATCGCGCGCTGGCCATCGTCAACGTCGTCGGCAGCACCATCGCGCGCGAATCCGACGGCGGCATCTATATGCACGCCGGCCCGGAAATCGGCGTCGCCTCGACCAAGGCGTTTGTCTCCACCATCACGGTCTTGACGCTGCTCGCGATCCATCTGGGCCGGATGCGCCAGCTTTCGGCGAACCGCGCGAAAGAAATTTTTCACGCGCTGGAGTTGTTGCCGAAGCAGATTGAAAAAATTCTGTCGCAAAACGATTCGCTGAAAAAAATCGCGAAGAAATACTCGAAGGCCGAAGATTTCTTTTTCCTCGGGCGCGGCTTTATGTTTCCGATTGCGCTGGAAGGCGCGCTCAAGCTCAAGGAAATTTCCTACATCCACGCCGAAGGTTATTCAGCGGCGGAAATGAAGCACGGGCCGATCGCATTGATTGATAAAAAGACGCCGACGGTTTTTCTTGTGCCGCAGGATTCGATGTATGACAAGACGATGGCGAACCTCGCGATGATCCGCTCGCGCCAAGGCCCTATCATCGCGCTGGCGACCGAAGGTGACAAACAAATTAAAAAAGTTGCCGACGATGTGATTTATCTGCCCAAGACGCTCGAACCGATTTATCCGATCCTGGCGACCGTGCCGCTGCAACTGTTCGCCTATCACATCGCCGTCGCGCGCGGCTGCGACGTGGACAAGCCGCGCAACCTCGCCAAGAGCGTTACGGTGGC
>Ga0207933_1001383_pt1 | contig 18592 bp, 18 predicted proteins | sample NGESurdeep092012_4_FD_184488 | JGI IMG/M metagenome (GOLD analysis project Ga0207933, IMG submission 184488) | Arctic peat soil microbial communities from Barrow, Alaska - NGEE Surface sample F53-3 deep-092012 (SPAdes) | ecosystem: Environmental > Terrestrial > Soil > Wetlands > Peat ...
AGCTGCAGCCGCCCCGTCGTCGGGTCGATCACAAACGCCGAGATGGACCCATTGCCCGTTGTAGCGTAGTCCGGCGAGTACCTGTTCAGCACGTAGATATAGGTGCCGGTGTTGTCCATCTGCAGCCATAGCGGAACCAGGCCCGGGCTGTGATAGGTCTGCTCGTAGTTCAACGTGCCGTCGCCGCCCACCGAGAACTCCACGATGCCGTCGCCCGCCTGCACTCCCTTGACCGGATCGTAGGTGCCCTGGTTCAGCACGTAGACGTACCGCCCGCCCGGCCTCACGACCAGGGATACCGGCGTCGAGCCCTGACTTGCAAACGGCTCGTGAGGAACATCGGTCAGGTTGCCGGTGTACGCATCGACTTTGAACGCGGCGATCTGGCCACCCGGGCCGCTAGGGTTCTGACCCAGAACCCACAGATACGCGACGGTGTAGCCGCCACAAGCCGTCATGCCAAGTCCCAGAGCCAACGACGCAAACAGGGCCAGAGCCAACCGGCCGAACCAACTCAACTTCATGTGCTTCCTTCATCTCCAGAATCACCCTGGCGTCTATGCGCCCGGGGCTCGGAGAAACCTGTCTTTGGAGAGAGTCCAAACCTTCACCGATTGTAGTGGGCTGAGGCGCTTTCTGCCAATTTTCGCCTTTTGCGGTAGTGGGCCGGCAGGACACGTTTCGTTAAGGGCACGGCTTCAGAGCCTGTCCTGAGCGAAGCCGAAGGATGCCGCAAATCTGCGAAATGAAACGGGGCTTTAGCCCCTGAGGTAAGGTTCCTTCAAAATGGCCGATATCTAATTTTGTGGAAAAGAGAAGGCTCCGGAAGCGACTCCGGAGCCCGGTATCTTCGCTGCGAAGTCGCTGCTACCAGACGCGGCATCCTCCGTCGGCGGGCATCATCGGCTGGCCTTTATGGCAGCCGAAGGCTTTGCCGAACTCGTCGAAGTTCTGCACCGTCCCATTGGTGCGCCACTCGCCCGAGCTGTGCGTGTCGGTCTTGGCCAGCACACGCGCTGCCTGCTCTCTCTGGTTCTGGCACCATACCTGCCCGAAGGAGATGAAGAAGCGCTGCGCCGGCGTGTAGCCGTCGATCTTCTTGTCTTCGGCCGGCGCGCCCTCCTGCGCCAGCGTCTGCATCAGCGCCTGGTAGGCGATGCGCAGCCCGCCGTTATCGGCCGTGTTTTCGCCCAGCGTGAGATGCCCGTTCAGGTTCTGCCCCGGAGCCACCTCGAAGCCGTCGTACTCCTTGGCCTCGCACTCGGTGCGCTCTTTGAACTTCGCCAGATCGTCCGGCGTCCACCACACCCGCACATTGCCGTGCAGGTCGTACTTGGAGCCCTGGTCGTCGAAGCCATGCGTCATCTCATGGCCAATCACCACGCCGATGCCGCCGAAGTTCACCGCCGGGTCCTTCGCAAAGTCATAGAACGGCGGCTGCAAAATCCCGGCCGGGAAGTTGATATCGTTCTGCGGCGGGTTGTAGTAGGCGTTCACCGTCGGCGGCGTCATGTGCCACTCGGTCTCATCCACCGGCTTGCCGTACTTGGCCAGATCGCGGTTGTACTCGAAGATGCTGCTGCGCTCCACATTGCCCAGCAGGTCATCGCGCTTGACCGTCAGCTTCGAGTAGTCGCGCCAGTGCTCGGGATAGCCGATCTTGTCGCGGATCGCGTCCAGCTTCTGCTTGGCCTGGACCTTGGTCGCGTCGCTCATCCACGGCAGTTGCTGAATGTCCTCGCCCAGCGAAGCTTCGAGCGCCTTCACCAGGTGCTCCATATTGTCCTTGGCCGCGGGCGGAAAGTTCTCCTTCACCCAGTCCTGTCCCACCGCTTCGCCCAGCGCCCGGTCGGTCATGCGCGTGCAGCGCTTCCAGCGCGGCTGCTCCTCCCTTTGCCCTTGCAGGGTTGCCGAGAAGAACGCGAAGTTCTCATCCTCAAACGGCTTGGAGAGCAGCGGCGCCGCTCCATGCAGCACATGCCAGCGCAGATAGCTCTTGATCGCGCTCAGCGGCTCGTCATCGAGCTCCTTGTTCACCGTCTCGACGAAGTGCGGCGAGCTGACGTTCAGGTCCGGCACGCTGCCCATGCCCAGCCCGCTCAGATACTCGTTCCAGTTGTAGTCCGGCGAGAGCTTGTCAACCTCGGCGATCGTCATGATGTGGTATCGGTTGGCCGGATCGCGCATCTCCACCCGGCTCATCGAGCCCTCGGCCAGCGCCGTCTCGATCCTCATCACCGCCGCGGCTTCCTTCGCCGCCTCCTCCGGCGTATCGCCCAGCAGCGTGAACATCTTCGTCACATGCTCGACATACTGCTGACGAATCTTCTCGCTGCGCGCGTCCTTGGACAGGTAGTAGTCGCGGTCCGGCAGCGACAGCCCGCCCTGTCCCGTGCCCAGAATCTGTTTCGACGAATCCTTCTGGTCCTGCTGCACGCCCACATCCAGCACATCCGATCCGCCGAAGCGCTTGGTGAACTCGACATTCAGAGCAGCCAGATCCTTGTTGCTCTTCAGCCCGGCAATCGCGTTCAACTCCGGCTGCAAAGGCTTCGCGCCCAGCTCATTCACCTCGGGCACATTCATGCACGCGGCAAAGTAGCTGCCGTACTTCTTCTGCAACGGCGTCTTCGGAGCGTCGGCGGCCTTCTTCAGGTCCTCGTACAACAGATAGGTGTTGCGCTCGGCCAGCTCATTGAAGCGGCCCCAGCGCACCTGGTCGGCGGGGATCGGATTCTCCTTGCGCCAGTTGCCGCAGGCGTACTGATAGAAGTCCACGCACGGATCGACCGACTTATCGATCGCCGAGACATCGAAACTGATCGGCTTCTTGGGGATGGAGCTGGGTGCGGACTCATCCGCGGAAGAGGCGCCTTGGGCCAGACACAGCGGGCTCGCCAGCAGGAGCAGAGTGACGACAGCAAAATTGCGCATGAATATCCTCGTGTGATGGAAGGTGTGGGCAGTTGTACCTGGGCCAGCACGCACAGGCGGTCTCTGGAAACTTCACGAACAACGGAGTCGGTGCCTGTGAAGACGAGGAAGGATACAGCGAAGTCTCGCCCCCCCGCCAAGAGTTGCCATCCTGACCCTGAGCGCAGCCGAAGGGAAGAATCTGTTTTAACTCGAAACGCGCAACGCGAAACTCGAAACGCATCAAGACCAGCCGTTGCCTTTGCTCTTGGCCTTTGCTCCTTTGTTTGTCATCCCTCGCAAAGGCTCGCTCTAGAGATCTGGGTTCGCAAAGCGCCACCGCCCCAAGCGCCAACGGCGCGCCCCATACCAGCCTGGGGCATCGCCCCAGGAAATCAAGCCGCGCCGCAGGCGCTTCCGCTCTGCCGAAGGCCCCGGAGTCCCCGGCGAGCTTGCTCGCTGGGGTGGGAGATCGGAGTGAAGGCGAAGCCGAAGCGACTGAATTGCCTTCTTCCACCCCGCCACAACTGCTCCCGGCAGCAAGGTCCCAAAAATCTTGTCAAGCCCCCAAACCACCTAAACCCATGCAAACAAAGAGAAAAATCGCTACACATTAAATTCCACTCAACTCTCTATAATAGAAATAGAGATCAAAACCCACCACAAATCTGGGTGCCCCATTGAAATCTGGGTGGCCCATTCATGACGACGGTCTCATCGTCGACATGAGTGGGGTTCAAAGAATGTCGAGGTCTACACAGAAGCCTCGCAACCCACACATTCCAGAGATTTTCCTCACAAAATCTCTGAAATCAATAGTTTGCCGCCGGAATTCGCTGCAAACCGTTGATTCCAAAGAAATCGCCGCCAAAGAGGGGGAGGGGGAGCCCCCTACCTAGAAGATCTTCATGTGGATGGTCAGGTACTTCTTCGGGTCCTGACGGATCATCGTCACCAGCTCCGTGCTCTGGGTCAGCAGCTTGTTCAGGTTGTTGTACGCGGTGTCGTCGGTCGCCAGCTTGCCCAGCGTTCCTTTGCCGGCGTCCACGTTGGTCAGTATCAAGTCGAGCTTGCTCACCGTATCGTTTAGCTTGTTCGCGAAGGCTGGATCCTTGATCAACATCCCCAGACCGCCCTTGCCTGAGTTCACCTGCGCCAGAATCGCATTGGTCTGCGTCAGCGTGGTGTTCAGGTTGTTGTAGAGCGTGTCATCGGTCAGCAGCTTGCCCGCCGATCCCTTGCCTCCGCTCAGGCCCGTCGTAATCGTGTCCAGCTTCGCGGCCGCATCGTTCAGGTGGTTATAGAGCGTGTCATCGGTCAGCAGCTTGCCGGCCGTGCCTTTGCCTGCGTTGAGGTTGTTGGCCAGCGCCTGCAGCTCATTCACCGTCTGCACGGCGCGGTTGTACAGCGCCGGATCGTTGACCAGCTTGCCGGCCGTTCCTTTGCCGTTATCGATCGCGCTGATGATGTCGTTCACCTTCGGCATGATCTCGTTAACGCTCTTGACCGTCTGCTGGCTGGACTGGACGACGTCCTGGATGCTCGGCTCGTCCTTGGTCGGCAACTCGTCGTTGTTCTCCAGCTGCGGTCCGTTTGCCTTCTGGCTGTTGATCTCGAGGATGGTGTCGCCCAGCACGCCCGAGGTCTCGAGCGAGGCCACCGAATCCTTGTGCAGACTGGCCTGGAAGTGCGGCGAAAGCTTCATCACCACTTGGACGGGTGTCAGCTTGCGCGCCGGGTCGGTCGAGATCTTCACATGCTGCACCTCGCCGATGGTCACGCCTTCGAGCTCCACCGGTGCACCCGCCCGCAGGCCGGAGGCATTGTCGAAGTACGCCGAGATGATGAGGTGTTTCTGAAAGACACCAGTGCCGGCTGCGCTGGTCATCAGAAACAGCAGCGTGCACAACAGCGCAAGCGAGACCAGAACGATGACGCCGATCTTCAGCTGCGACCACCGGACTTCGGCCTGACTGGGCATGGACACCTCGCAACAAACCGCCGGACCGTAGCGGCGGTGAATGGCTTCATCGTATCAGCGGACGCCCTGCTCCGGCCCGCACGATCGTCCCCGCATGACCGTCCCCTCATGACATCCTAGACCGACGCGTCTAGCTCTCGGCCACCACGACGGCGATGGCCAGCTCGCGTGTGTGCGACAGGCTCAGCGCCATGTGGCGGACGCCCAGCGCGGCGGCCAGCTCCGCGGCCCGCCCGCTCAGGTGCATCTCGGGGCGCTCGCCCGGGCGGCGGCGGACCTCGAACTCCCGCCAGCTTACACCGCGGCTGATGCCGGTTCCGAGCGCCTTGGCCGCGGCCTCCTTGGCCGCAAAACGTGCCGCGAAGCTCTCGGCAGCATGCCTCTTGCGCTGGCAGTAGGCGATCTCGCCGGCGGTGTAGACGCGATTCCGGAAGGCGTCGCCGAACCGGGCCAGGCTTTGCTCGATGCGTGCGATCTCGATCATGTCCGTCCCCAGCCCCACGATCATTCTGGCTCTCCTGTGCGAATCAGCCTGCGCGCATTGAGTGTACCCGCAGGCTCGCGGTCGTTGGCCCGAGTAGTTCAAACTGCAACACTGCTTTTGTCCGTTTTGCAGTCTGCCGATGATTTCCTCAGCCGCCTTATGCCGACATACAGCTCACGCCCTTCCGCTGTCCTGTCCGAGCGAGCGCCCCTGTCGGTCGCCCTGCAGGGCTTCAGCTATCGCGATCCGCCGAGCGTGCTGTCGAGCTTCGCGCACGCGCTCTCTACCTGCGGCTGCCGTCTGCGCAGCTGCGAAGCCATTGCCGCGGGAAGAACCGAGCTGCGCTTCGAGCTTCCGGTCGAGGCGGCCCTCGAAATCTATGCGTCGCTGTTGGAGTTCGGCCTCGAGCTCACCCGCGCCAGCCACCTCCAGATGGCCGCGCTCTGCACGCTGCGCCAGCACCATCACCTGGCGCCGGGGGCGACGCGTTCGGTTCGCCTGCGCGTCCGCTTTCTATGTGTCGATGTGCGGCGGGAATCCCGCACCGGCGCTTCGCGGCAGACCTGAGCGCGAGCACTCTGCGGTGAGGCGGGTGCGGGCTGAGATAGACTTGAAATCGCACTATGGAACCGATCATCGAAGCCAGCCATCTCGGCAAAGTCTATCGCTCGGGCAAGCTGGAGGTTCCAGCGCTGCGCGACGTTTCGTTCACCATCGCGCCCGGCGAGTTCGTCGCCATCGTCGGCCCCTCGGGTTCGGGCAAGTCCACGCTGTTTTATGTGCTGGGCGGCCTGACCTCGCCGACCTCGGGTTCGCTCCGCATTCGTGGCCACGACTTTTCGCGCCTCTCCGACCCCGAGCGCACCCGCCTGCGCCGCGCCCACATCGGCTTCGTCTTCCAGCGCTTCAACCTGCTGCCGACCATCTCTGCTGAGGCCAACATCGAGCTGGCGCACGAGATCGCCGGCACCGGTAAGCCGCTGGATCGCGCCCTGTTAAAACACCTGACGGAGATGCTGCACATCGATGGCCGGCTCGATCACCGTCCCAACGAGCTCTCCGGGGGCGAGCAGCAGCGCGTCGCGCTCGCCCGCGCACTGATTACGCGTCCGGCGATCGTGCTGGCCGACGAGCCAACCGGCAACCTCGACACCCAGAACTCCGACGCCGTGCTGGAGATGCTGCGCGCCTCCGGCCGCGAGCTCGGCCAGACCGTGCTGATGATCACCCACAACCCCGAGGCGGCCACCATCGCCGACCGCATCCTGCACATGCGCGACGGCCAGATTGTGAAGAGCGAGGCGGGGCGCGGAATCCCGGTAGCCGTTTAGAAGAGCGGCAGTGTATGCTGACCGGCGCATCAGCAGTTCATCTTTAGTTCATCTTGGAGGAATTTTATGCGTTATCTCGGCCGTATTCTCTCGTTCAGCTGCCTCGCCCTTCTCATCAGCCTTCCCCTGACCGTCTCTGCCGGAACGCCCGCTCCTCAGCCGCACATGCTATTGGCTCCGGCGCCCGCCGCTGCGCTGATGGACATCAACACGGCCACGGCCGCCCAGCTTATGACGCTGCCCGGCATCGGCGATGCCTATGCAAAGCGCATCATCGCCGGCCGCCCCTACACGGCCAAAAACCAGCTCGTGACGCGCGGAATTATCCCGCAGGCCACCTATAACAAGATCGCGGCGCAGATCATCGCCAACAAGCCCACAAAATAAAGCGCGGCTTTCGTGAAAAGCGAAATCAGCGCGTAGTGACGGCGATGACATGCACCGCCGGCGTCTTCTCGTCCCAGCTATCGTTGACGCCCTCGAAGATCAACCGGAAGTCCGCCTGGCCGCCGGGAGCGAGCGGGGCCGCGCTCACCGGCTCCGTATCCACATAGGGCTGGCGGGTGCGAATAATCGCAAGCGGCACTGTCTCCACCTGCGGTGGCTGCCCGGCGTCGTTCGCGAACAGCGCCTGGACCGTGATGCCCGTGACCGTCTGGCTGCCATGATTGACGATGTGGCCGTCCAGATAGATCGACTTCACACCTGAGAGGCTGTCCGACTCGCTGGGTTGCAAGTTGCTCAGCTCCAGGTTCGAGGCATACGCCGCCTGCGGCTGCACCGTCGTCGGCGCGGTGGGCGTCTTGTGTCGTCCCACGATAAGCAGCGCAGCTACCACGATCAGTACCGCCACCACAGCCAGAACCACGGGGGTTGTGGGAAAACTGCGCTCCTTCGGCGGCTCAGTAAAGAGCCCGCTCGAGGGGTCCGGCGGAGGCGGTGAAAAATTAGTCTGCTCAGACATCGCTGTCGATTCTATACTGCTCCCGTTACCCCTTAGGTCAAGATTGAAGTAGCCTCCGCTCGAAACCTGACAGAGGACGTGTACGGTAGAACGGAGGTCTGACTGCGGCGTCGCCGCTATGGTCTACTTCTGTAACGCAGCAGTCGATGTCGGGCCCGCATCTGAATACCAAGGGACGCCAGGGAGCGCTCCGATGATGCCTAAGCAGGCTAACTCCGCGAATCTTCGCCTCTGTCAGACACGCGCCGAGGTTCCCGGCGGCTCGCAACTTGATCGCGAACGAGACTTTGCGCGCACCATGCGCCAGGAGCGAATGCATCTCGTCCACGACGAGCTCGATCGCAAGAGAAGCAGCAACTCCCATGCCGCTCCCGCCGATCTCTTCAGCCGCCTCCGCCAGATCGTCGATCTGCTGCTCGGACGCGGGCATGTCTGGGTGGAACGCCGCCAGCCGCCTACGCGAAACTGGCGCGCTTAACCTTCTGGCGAAAGTCCTCGCCGGTCATCTCCACCACCACACACATCTCCTGCAGCCGCGAACGCATGCGCTCGCCGATGCGGTCGCCGAGCGTCTCCTCGCGCATCGCGGCGCGCGGCCCGCTCAGCTCGCCACCGCCCGGCGGAAGGTTCGCGTAGTTGGTCGTGATGATGGTTGTGCGGCGGTCGTTGTAGCGCGTGTTGAGGATGTGCGCGACCGTATCCCACACCCAGTCGGTCGGCTTGGAGGCGCCCAGCTCATCGAGCACCAGCACCTCGGCCTCAAACACCGGCTTCAGAATCGCAAGCTCCGTCTCTTCCACGTTGCGGTTGTAGCTGTTCTGCACCTGCTTGAGCAGGTCACGGTAGTCGAAGAACAGCCCCTTCGCTCCGCGCTCGGTGATCAGCGCCTGAAGCATGCCCACAGCAAGATGCGTCTTGCCCACACCGATCGAGCCGGTGAGCAGCAAGCCATTGCCCCCGGTCTCCAGCGGATAGGCGCGAACGAAGTTGCGCGCCTGCAGCAGAGCCGCCGACAGCGAAGGATTGCTGCCGCCGTAGTTGGGAACGTAGTCTTCGAGCGCGCAATGAGCGTAGCGCTGCGGAATGCGTGCCTGCTCCAGCAGCCTGACAGAGCGGCGTTCCGCGCGGCAGGAGCACGGTTCAGCCACGCGCAAGCCGTTGGTGCGTTCGACCACGCGCAGGCCGGAGCCTTCGCAGATAGGGCAAAGTTCTGGCATCTATGTCCAGTATCGCAGCCTCCGCTGGCCTCTCGCCCCTGTGCGAATCGAGCCACGGATGAGGGAAAGCCTTAGGGTGAAGGCTTGACACCCCCGATATAATAGAAGCAGGAAGATCAGATCGCGACAGGGCTCAGAGCCGTACTTCAGTCCAATGGAAGTCCGAACCCAAGTCCAATCGATTGAAGACTTTGCGCAACAAATGGGGGAGGGGGAGGGTCTCCTGTCCCTTCGCTCAGTGATAAACTGAATCTAGCGCCTGAAGGCCCGGGAGTCGGGCCCCAAGCTCGCAGCGCGACAGGAACATCGATGTCGGGAAGGGTTATTTTCAGCGAAGTCAGCTGACCTTCTATCCCCCTGGCAAGCGAACCGTTCTGCGGCGGGTTAGCTGTGAAAGGATTTTGCATCATGCCAAAAGAGGGCATTCACCCCAAGTACGAGACCATCAACGTGCGCTGCGCCTGCGGATCACACTTCGAGACGCGTTCCACCCATAAGGGCGATATCGTGCTCGAAATCTGCTCCGCCTGCCACCCTTTCTTCACCGGCAAGCAAAAACTGGTCGACACCGCAGGCCGCGTCGAGCGCTTCCGGCGCAAGTACGCTGCCTCCGGCGCCGGCAAGGCCGAGGCCGCTACCAAGGCCGAAGCCGCCAAATAAGCCGCGGCGAAGCGAACCCCGAAAGGCCTCCGTCCGCGGAGGCCTTTCACTTGCACCACCAGCAGGAACCGAAGATGAAGAAGGCCTGGGAGACAACGATCGAACGCGAGATGCCGGCGGAGGCCAGCGTGCCCGCGGAGCTGCACATCGGCAGCGTACGCATTGCGCCGGCGACCGTACTCGCGCCAATGGCGGGCGTCACCGACACGGTCTTCCGGCGCTTTATCAAGAACGCTTCGATGTACTCCGAAACGCACTCGGCCGAGAGCGCGATCAGCGACATCGATGTCGAGACATCGAACGAGGTCTCGGGCTGCGGGCTGATCATGACCGAGTTCACCTCGGCGGACGGACTGAGCCGCATGCGGGAGACGAAGCGCAAGCGGTATCTGACCTACTACGATGACGAGCACCCGATCTCAGCGCAACTGTTCGGCTCGCACGCCGACACGCTCGCCGAGAGCGCGCTGATCTGCCAGGACGCGGGCTTCGATCTGGTCGATCTGAACCTCGGCTGCCCGGCCAAGCGGGTGGTGAACTGCAATGGCGGCAGCGGTCTGCTGCGCGATCTGCCCGCGATCCGCACGATCTTCGAGCGCGTGCGCGCGGCAGTGACGATTCCCTTCACGGTCAAGTTCCGCTTGGGATGGAACGACACCAACATCGTCTGCGTGGAGCTGGCGAAGATGGCTGAGGACTGCGGCCTGAACGCTGTCGCGCTGCACGCCCGCACGCGAGGACAGGGCTACTCCGGCGACGCGCGCTGGGAGTGGATTGCCGCAGTGAAGGATGCGGTGAAGGTTCCAGTCATCGGCAACGGCGACATCCGCACGCCTGAAGATGCGGCCGCTATGGTCGAAGCAACCCGCTGCGACGCAGTGATGATCGGCCGCGCGGCGCCGGCGAATCCTTGGATCTTCCGCCAGATTGCCCAGTACACGGCGTCGAAGCGCACGACGGGCACCGGCCGCTATGACCAGCCGACGGAGATGGATAGGTATCGAATGATCCGCGATTATTTCGAGCGGCTGCTCAACGAGATTGAGGAACATCCGGGTATCGATGCACCTGCAATGAGCGATGAGTCCAAGCGCCTGAAACGGGACCACGAGAGCGCCCAGCGCGAAGCGATCGGCAAGATGAAACAGTTTGCGAGCTGGTTCACGCACGGCATTCCGGGCGGCGCCACGCTGCGCCGCGAGATCTTCGAAGCCAAGCGCGGTGCGGAGGTGATGGAGCGCGTGGAACGATTCTTCATAGCGCGCTCCGACTCGCCGCAGGGGCAAATAGCGCTGGAACCGGACGAAGAGTTGAATGCTGCTCCCGCCTGGATGGGTTGAAAGACGGGATGGTTACTGCTTGACCGCGCTCTCAACCTGCTGCCATTCATCCTCACTTAGATGAACATTGGCAGCTTTCAAATTCTCTTCGAGATGCGCTACTGAGCTGGTGCCGGGAATGGGCAGAATGACCGGTGAGCGATGCAGCAGCCACGCAATCGACAGCTGCGCGACCGTGGCGTTGTGCTTCTTCGCAATCTGATCGAGCTTGCCGCCGGCTTGCGCGAGCTTGCCCGCCGCGACCGGGAACCACGGGATGAAGGCAATGTTGTGCTTGTCGCAGTAGTCGAGCGCGTCCTCGCTCTTGCGCGTCGTCAGGTTGTACTCATTCTGCACGCTGACAATCTTGACAACCTTGCGCGCCTGCTCGATCTCGGCGACCGAGACCTCGCTGAGGCCGATGTGGCGGATCTTGCCCTGCTCCTGCAGCTTCTTTGCTACGCCGAGCGACTCTTCGACAGGCACCTTCGGATCAATGCGATGCAGTTGCCAGAGGTCGAGGCGTTCGAGCTTGAGGTGGCGGAGGCTCATCTCGACCTGCTGGATCAGGTATTCGGGACGGCCGACGGGCAGCCACTTGTTCGGTCCCTGACGTGTTAAGCCCGCCTTGGTGGCGACGATGACACCAGGCTTGTACGGCGCGAGCGCCTCGCCGATGAGTATCTCGCTCGTCGCCGGGCCATACGAATCGGCGGTGTCGATGAAGTCGACGCCGAGATCCACGGCGCGACGCAGAACACGTTTCGCTTCTTCGCGGTCTTTGGGTTCACCCCAGATACCATCGCCAGTGATGCGCATCGCGCCGAAGCCGAGCCGATGAATCTCCAGATCGCCGCCAAGGCGAAAGGTAGTCGTAGTCTCTGTCGCATTTGCCATGAGAGTCTCCTCCGTTGTCTTCGTTCGATGCGAGAGCGCAGGTGGAAGACGCAACGAAAAGCGCCATCCTTCACGGGCGCCTGCAATCAGCTGTGCCCACTGCTCTTGCGCCAGACGACGCGGACCTGCTGACGCCAACGCTCATCGAGCGCCAAGAGATGCCAGTCGACCGCGTGCGCGAGGTAGCGCAGAATCGTTTCTGTGGCCGGATGAATATGCAGAGCGGGCGCAACCAGATATAGGCGCGGCGGCAGAGGTGAGAGCTCCACGCCACGAAAGTAGCCGTGACGCTGGAACTCGCCAAAGCCCGTTGCAGAATCGGCGGTCTGAAGATGATGATGGCGCACGCGAATCCAGTAGTCGAGCCCTTGCAGCGCGAAGTGCAGGTCGTCATCGGCCTTCAGCTCGATCACGGCTAGACGTCCGTCCGCGGTGACGCCGAGCAGGTCGAGCAGACCGCGATCGCTCGCACCGGCAATGGCCGGCACCTGCGCATAAACATGCCGGGGATCGAGACGTGGAAGAACTCGCGAAGGCTGGTGATCGCAGGCATTATCGCGGAAATCCGGCGGCGCATCTTCAGGCTGCGCACGATTGCCTCGCGTGTCGGGGTCAGGATCGTTGGCGAAGTCGCCGAGCGTGCGCACCGCCGACGGCCGCGGCTCGGGAGCGAGACTGCGCGTGAGCGGCGCAAGATCCTGGCGCAGCACGGATTCAAGCCAGCGTTCCGGAGCGGCACGGTACAGCGGGTCTTGCGCCGGATTTATTCCTTGAGCTGCGGCCGCACGGCCGTGCAACGGAAGCCGGGAGTGCGCTCGCGTCTGCGACGCCTCACCGATCCGGCGCGATGGCGGCTGGGTCCTTGCGGGGTTACGAGTGTTCGGCAGAACGGCTCGCCGACGCTGGAAGAGCTCCGCTACGTGAGCTGCGAGTTCCTCGCGTGTGGCAGGCGTGAGTGGCGTCTCGGCAGCGCCGGCGCCGACGGTGATCTCTAACGTGTGCGCGAAGCTTCCAGGCGCGAGGCTGATGCGCGCGCGTGCAAATTCGATGCCATGCAACAGGAAGGCGAGTTCAGCGGTGGAACGCAGACGCTGCTCGATGCGGTGATGCTCGCCGGCTGGCACGAGATTCACAACCTGTTCCACGGCTCGCGCGAATCGTTCTGTGGCAGCGCTCTCATCGGGATGATGAACGAGTCGTGTACGAAGGTTCCCATAGTCGTCGAGATCGCGCGACAGGAGATCTTCGCTGGTTTCATCGAGCTCGTGCAGTTCCCACTGTGCGGCGTCGCGGTTGAGCCATGCCATGCGCGAGAGTGTCAGCGTGGCTGCTCCGCGGGGCACGATAACCCTGAGGCCCTGATACATGCGGCGGCCGCCGCCATGCTCGCGGCAGTTGTGCAGCCACAGGATGCCTAGCGTCAGGATGCCGTCGACGATGGGCGCGCTCTCATGCTCGCCTACGCCGATGACGGCCCAGGCCTGAGTTCCACGCAGCAGCATCCCACGCGCATAGGCCGGCCCGAAGCTGCGCTCGAGGTCCATCGCGGTGCGAAATCCGTCCGGCCGCCAGTCGGGAAAATTGCGCACGAGAACCCGCTCCAGCAGCCGCAGATAGCGGGTGCGGGCAGCCTCGCGCGTGCTTGGCGAGCGCCGCTCGCGCGAGCTGACAAGCTCAAGCAGCTTGGATTGTGCGTGGCCGAGCTTCCGCGTTTCGAGTCGCAGAGTGTTGCCACGCGGCGTTATGCCGATCACGCTGCAAACTGAATTACGCTCCTCACTCCAGAGATGGAGCGAGCAACGGCCATGCCTGGTTGTAAGAGAGTATTTTGCGGAACGCAGATCGAAGATGACTTTGCCGTCTTCCAGGACAGCCGCTTCGCTGTGTTCGCTCAAGAAAGCTTCAATGGCTGCCGCGATCTGCTCGGGCGATTGCGACGGAGCTGCGGATTCCGCGGAAGAGGCTCGGGGCGGAGGCATGGAAGGAGCGTATCACCCATCGCACCGCGGACGCAGCATTAGCGAAGCGGAAGAACGAAGTGGAAGCTGGAGATTCGCATACGCTCACGGAGATAAAACGCGTGCGCGTCCTGCCGGTGGGTTCCGGAGTCGAGCGTGAAGAACTGGCAGCCGCGTTCTCGCGCCAGAGCAATGAGGAAGTCGAGCATCGCCTTGCCGTGGCCCTGCGAACGCGCGCTCGCAGCGGTGACGAGATCATCGACGTAGAGCGTGAGTCCTGTTGCGAGAATGTGATGAATGCGAAATCCGGCGACGGTCACGACCTCGCCATCCATTTCCAGCAGCGCCAGTTGAAAACCTTCATCCTGCTGCACGTGCACACGCTCGACGAACTCTTCGACGCCGTTCAAGGCAGGCCGCAGCTCGCGCATGACGGGGAAACAGCGTGCCACGTCTTCAGGGGTATTCGCAATTCGAATGGACACGCGTCACCAACCTCGCTGCGCGCGCAGATGCGCAATGTGCGCCACATGGTGGCGAGAGTGCCAGGCGTAGAGCATCATCACGACATCCAGCCGCTGGATGCCGCGTTCGGTGTGGGTCCAGGTACGTTGCCATTGCGCCTCGTTCATGGACTCCAGCAGCGAGACCCAGCGCGCATGCACGCCCTCAAGAATATCGAGCGACCACTCGATGGGCATTCTATGGTCGGAAAGCTCGGCGAAGGCCTTTTCGCTGTATCCCGGCACAGTTGGCTCGTCTTCGGTAAGGCCACGGCAGACGCGATGTAGTGCTGTCATGTGCGAATCGGCGAGGTGGTGCACGACCTGGCGAACAGTCCAGCCGCCGTCGCGATAGGGGGTGTCGATCTGTTCCTCATCCAGGGAACGGACGGCCTCGCGAAGTTGTTCCGGCATCTCAGCCAGCGTGAGAATCGCGTAGCGGCGGTCCTCCGCAGTGACCACAGCGGGCGCGATGAACGGGCCAATGGGATAGCGCGGATCGGGATGGCTTGGATCGTTGGGTGTCGACATGAAGGCGGCTCCTGAGTGCGATTGTAAACGGCGCATTACGAGCACAGGTAAGCTGAAGACGCATGGAGGTGAGGCTGTGTGGATGGGTGCGGTGAAATTCGCTTGCCTGCTCGGAGTTGTCGCCGGCGCGGGCTGCTCGCATAACAATACGGCTGCGAAGCCAGCGCAACCTGTGTCTGCGCATCCTTCCGCACAAGTTCAGGTTGTGCCATCGAACGGTGTTGCAGGAGGCGAGTCCATAGGCTTCGATCGCAATGACTATCCCGGCGATGACACGATGGCCGCGATGCGCAAGATCTTCGCTTTCACCGGCTATTGGTTGACGAATCCGCCCGGCGAACACTCGAACACGTGGACCGGCAAGCGCGCGGTGTTGCGAGCGCAGGGATGGGGATTTTTAGTGCTGGCGAATGGACGACTGGATGCGGAGATTGTGAAGGCGCAGAAGGCTGGGACACCACCCGCGGCGCTGGGGCGACAGGATGCAGCGGTTGCGATTGCAGCGGCAAAACGCGAGGGATTTCCCGCGGAGACGATCCTCTTTCTCGATCAGGAGGAAGGTGGCCGGCTGCTCGATGAACAGGCAGCCTATCTGCTTGCGTGGACCCAGGCAGTTGCGGCCTCGGAATTTCGCGCTGGCGTGTATGCCGGTGGGCAGCGCGTGCAGGACGATCCTGGCGTGTGGATCGACACGATTGAAGACATCCGAAGTCGCGTGAAGAAGGGAGGTTTGCATAAGGTCGTGATCTTTGACGCGCTTGACCAATGCCCGCCTGCGCCGGGATGCACTGTACATGCAAGGCCGCTAAGTGCCGCGCCTGATCCCGACCTCACGGTGTGGCAGTACTCGCAGTCGCCGCGACGGCCAGAGATCACTGCAAGCTGTGGCGTGACCTATGCGGCCGACGGCAACTGCTATGCACCGGGGTTTCCGAAGGTATTTCTCGATATGGACGCGGCGAGCAGTCCAGACCCGTCAAATGGCCGCTAAACAGGCGTTAACCGCGTAGAATAGAAGAATGGCAGCCGTCGCGCCCTCCCTTCTGCAAAACTACGATCACAAGCGCTATTTCTTCACAACTCTGGGGTTGAGCGAGGGGTTGCTGGAGCGCTGCCTGGGGGAGGCGCTGAGTGCTGGCGGCGACTTCGCCGACCTCTACTTCGAGGCAGTCACCTCTACCTCACTGGGGATGGATGAGGGCATTGTCAAGACAGCAGCACAGGGTGTAAGCGTCGGCTGCGGCGTGCGGGTGCTAAGCGGCGAACGCACGGGCTTTGCCTACACGGACGATCTGAGCGCAGACAGACTGCTGAAGGCCGCGCGCACGGCGGCGCTGATTGCCAGCGGACCGCAGACCACGCGCGTCGTCGGCTTTCAGGAGACGCGAACAGCGCAGCTCTACCCTGTCGCGGGCCTGACGACCGATGCGGAGATCGGCGCCAAGTTGGAGTTGATTGCACGGGCGGATCGCGCGGCGCGGGCGTTCGATCCACGCATTGTGCAGGTGCGGGCAAAGTTCAACGATGTGTTGCGGCGCATTCTGGTCGCGGCTTCAGATGGAACCTTCGCCTCGGACACGCGGCCGCTTGCGCGGCTGGATGTCTCGGTAATTGCCAAGGACGAGCACAACACTGCGCGTGGATCGAGCGGCGGGGGCGGACGCGTGACGCTCGACTTCTTTGCTGCGGCGCGCGGCTTTGGAGAAACAGACAAGAGCCCGGAGCACTTCGCGACAGAGGCCGCGCGCACGGCTGTGCTGCAACTCGGCGCGATCGCCGCTCCGGCGGGGGAGATGGAGGTCGTGCTGGGGCCGGGATGGCCGGGTGTGCTACTGCATGAGGCAGTGGGGCATGGACTTGAGGCGGACTTCAATCGCAAGAAGACGAGCGCGTTTGCAGGATTGATTGGGCAGAAAGTGGCGTCGAGCAAAGTTACGGTCGTCGACAACGGAACGATGCCGGGACGGCGTGGATCGCTGAACGTGGACGACGAAGGCAATCGGACGCAGGAGACGGTGCTCATCGAGAATGGCATCTTGCGCGGCTATCTGAGCGACAAGCTGAGCGCGAGGCTGATGGGCCTGCCGAACACCGGCAGCGGACGACGCGAGAGCTACCAGGCGATTCCGATGCCGCGCATGACCAACACCTACATGCTGGCGGGCGAGGATGATCCTAACGACATCATCCGCAGCGTGAAGCGGGGACTTTATGCGGTGAACTTTGGCGGCGGCCAGGTCGATATCACCAACGGCAAGTTCGTCTTTTCGGCGAGCGAGGCCTACATGATCGAGGACGGCAAGGTGACCGCGCCGGTGAAAGGAGCGACTCTGATCGGCAACGGACCGGAGTCGCTGAAGTACGTGTCGATGGTGGGCAATGATCTCGCACTCGATGAGGGCATTGGCACGTGCGGCAAGAACGGACAGAGCGTGCCTGTCGGCGTCGGCATGCCGACGGTGAAGCTCGACCGAATGACGGTGGGCGGAACAGGAACATAGAGCCTACGAAGTTATCAGCGCAGGCAATTGAGTCCTGCACGAAAGCAATCTACACGCATTACAACCGCACGATGAAAGAGCAAACAATGGCTACCAAAGTCGCAACAGTGTCCGAGAAGCTGTATGAGTGTGAAGTGAAGCGCCGGCGCGTGAGCCCGACTGGACGCGGTTATGAGCCTTTCTGGAAGATCAAGTCGCTCGAAGAGGCTTTGGCCGATGGCGACACCGAGTTTCGCTGTAAGGATTGTCACGGCGCGGTGAAGCTGCACAAGCGCAACATGGCGACCGGGCCAGAGGCCCACGTGGCGCATAAGCTTCGCATCGATTCGGAGTATTGCGTAGCGGGCGGGTACTTCCGCGAAGCGGCCGATGGACGCGCCACGCGCCTGTCCAGCGCTCCTGTGCACTAAAGCTCGAAGGGGAAACCTTGCCGGTAAACGTCGATGAAAAATCGGATGCAAAGCTGCATCTGCTGGCGGACGAAATCGTGGCGCGGGCACTGCGTGCGGGTGCGAGCGATGCCGAGGCGGTTGCATTTGAAGGCGAGGAGTTCGCGGCCCACATCCGTCTGGGCGAGATAGACGAACTTACTGAATCGGGTTCGCGCGCGCTGGGTCTGCGGGTGTTCTTTGAGGCGGAGGGCGGGCAAAGGACAGCGAGTACCTCGACCTCGGATCTTTCTCCGGACGGCATCGCGCGACTGGTGGATGGCGCGGTCGAGCTGGCGAAGGTGACGGGCGTCGATCCGTTTGCGGGGCTGCCGGAGCGAGAGGCGTTCGGCTCTCTGCCTGTCGACGATCTCGCGTTGTACTTCGAGGATGTCCATGAGATTCCAGCGGCCGAGCGCATCGCGATCGCCAAGCGCTGCGAGGCTGCGGCGATGGCTGTCGATGCGCGCATCCAGAACAGCAAGGGCGCGTCGTTCGACCTGAATACGTCGCGGCGTGTGATGGTGAACTCGCGCGGCTTTGCCGGCGACTATCGGCGCAGCTACTGCGGCTTTTCCGTCACTCCGATCGCACAGGACGCGAGCGGAGCGATGCAGTCCGACTACTGGTACTCGAGCGCGCGGACGTCGCGGCTGCTCGACAGCCCGGAAGAGGTTGGGCGCATTGCCGCACAGCGGGCGTTGCGGCGGCTCGGCGCGCAGCGCGTGCCTACCTGCCGCTGTCCAGTGGTCTTTCCGCCGGAGATTGCGCGAGGGTTGATGGCGAACCTGCTGCATGCAGCGGACGGCGATGCAATCTATCGGAATGCATCGATGTTCGCGGGAAAGCTGGGTGAGCAGGTTGCGGGCGAGAATATTACGATCGTCGACGACGGCACAAATCGG
>Ga0207933_1001384_pt1 | contig 18560 bp, 21 predicted proteins | sample NGESurdeep092012_4_FD_184488 | JGI IMG/M metagenome (GOLD analysis project Ga0207933, IMG submission 184488) | Arctic peat soil microbial communities from Barrow, Alaska - NGEE Surface sample F53-3 deep-092012 (SPAdes) | ecosystem: Environmental > Terrestrial > Soil > Wetlands > Peat ...
CTATTTCACGATTTTTTTAGTGCTCCACCAGAAAGAACAATTGCAGAACTATCTGCTACAGTAAGTTGTAAAGATTGAATCTGGGCATGGCCAACATCCAATATAGAATATCCTTTCAGATTTGCGTTGACTGAATTAATGTTCATTGCCTCATCGCTTTTTATGCCGTTCGAACTGGTAAAAAGCGGAGTTGATTTATAATCAAGCGACATTTCAAATTCTACAGAAGAAGAATCTTTCTGAACTACATTAATAGAATCCATACCAGGAATCATACTTTCCACCTCAAATTTAGATTTACCTGACATATTCACTGCTATGCTTTTTTGTTTCAGATTAAACATTTCGAAGTTGGTATTAAAACCTTCTACAGATAGAAGCTCCGGCGAAAAAATACGGACGGCAGTGATACCTTTCATCCAGAATTTTTCATAAAGATTTGCCGGAACAAAATCAAAGTTAATAATCAGCGTGTCATTGGTTACATGCGCTTTTATCTCGCCGCCATAATATCTTTTCCATTCCTGTAGAATGCGAACAGAATATTTAGGGCTTTGCTCAAATGCAATCTTGGTACCGTTTCCACCGGTTATTTTCAAGTATTTAAAAGGTTGCTGTAAAACTCTTTCGTAATTCCAATAGATGTCCGATTTATCTATTTTATCATATTCTCTTTTCAGAATTATATTTGAAGAAAGCAAACCACCGATTAAAACAACCAGCAATACCAGCAAAACCTTTGAAGTAAATTTCATAACTTATTTTTTAAAATTGTCTTTTATAAATTGGTCAAACGATGATTTTATTTCTTTAAAATCTATTTTTAAAAGATATAGGTTTCGCATAAACACAGGCAATTCATTCTCCATAAACTGCTCTCTTCTGAAACTGAGAATTCTTTCCATCGCATCATCTTCAATAAAATATCCGATGCCTCTTTTATTAGTAATAATATCCCGTTGCTGTAAAAAATCATACGCTCTTTGCACAGTGTTGGGATTTACTTCCATGCTCACAGCAAGATCCCTTATACTGATAATTTTATCGCCCAGCTTCCATTTTTTTAATAGAATCTGTTCGCAGGCGTATTCCGCTATCTGAATATATATTGCTGGGTTCTCTTTAAATTCCATTTAATTAATTTAAAATTCTTTCTCACGTAAACGCGAAAACGAAAGTATCCATAACAGGCCCGGAATAACAAACCAGAGGCAATTATTAAAAACTTTGCCAACAACCTCAGGCAATTCAATAATGCCCTCCTGTTTTCCAATAGGTATGGTTACATAATTGAAGGCCCCGGCCTTATTAAAGTTTCCGAAAAATAACTTAGCCATTAACCAGTTTAGTCCCACAATACCGATTGCAAGAATACAAATGCCTATTGCTGTTTTAATAAAAGGTATTTTATTAAAATATAGCGAGCCAACCAACATAGCACCCGTGAAGAAAAAGAATGTTTGGTAAGTTTTCCAGGCAAGGATTCCATTAAAGCTAAGAATATAAACTGACTCATACCTCTCTTTGTAAAACGGTGACGATACATCTAAACTGCTATGATAAAACGAGACAAAGGTGGCATCCATAATTCTATAAAAAATTAAGAATATCGCGGGATATAAAACGCAGGCTATTAAAATACCACAAAGCCATTTTTCAAAATTGGATACCGGCAACGTCAGAAAGGAAGACCCCATAGCATTTGAAGAAAAATATCCAAATACCATTGAAGCCAAAAAACAACTGCTAATGGGAAGTCCATAGTTGAAAGACATGATCTGTGCCCTTCCATATCCTGCGAATATTTTTGCAACATAATAAAGTATGAAAACAAGCGTAAGTTGTAAGCCAGTGAATCCGAATAGCTGTGCCGGCCTTTCCAGCAAAGTTTTTTTCATTAGCCAACTAAATCGTTTTACATTAAATATGTTATTCATATTGGGTCTTTTTAAAACTCTTTTTCACGTAAACGTGTAAACGAAAGCAACCACAGAATAGTTGGAAAAACAAATACAATGGCATAAAGAAAAATTTTACCAACCCGTGAAGGCAATTCAAGCGAACCGATTTCTTTTCCTGCACGAATAGCAACATGATTAAATGGTGCTGCATCTTCTATACTTCCAAAAAGTCCAATGGCCATTAACCAGTTCAGGCCGAACGTGAAAATAAAAATGGCGCATAAAACAAGGGCTACTTTTATCACCGCCGCCTTATTAAAATATAGTGACCCGAGCAACATGGCACCAGTGTAAATAAAAAACATTACATAAATGTTTCTTGCTATAATACCATTCAAATCGAAATTGTAAACCCGCTCGTATTGCTCTTTATAAAAAGGAGAGGCCGTGTCCAAACTATTATGATAGATTGCAACAAAGCTGCTATCCATTATTCGGTAGAATATTAAAAAGATAAGCGGATATAAAACCCCGGTAATTAGTATAGCGCATAACCATTTTTCGAAGGTGGATGCGGGGAGTGTAAGGAACGACGATCCGCTAGCATTCGAAGAAAAATATCCAAATACAAACGAAGCCAGGAAAAAACTGCCACCAATGAGGCCGCCAAAAAAGGTAATTGTTTGAGCCATGCCGATGTGCGGAGCCATGCCAAGGTGTGAAAATGTTTTTATGACGAAATATAGCAGCAGCGATATTACCAGCATCAGGCCGGTAAATCCAAAAGTATGCATCGGCCTTTCCAGCAACGTCTTTTTCAGGAGCTTCCCAAACCTTGTTAGATTGAAAGTATTATTCATATCGGGAATTAATATTCAAAAATTGATTTGGCTATTGCCGGGTTTTCGGTTATCGCATTGAATAAATGTTCGAGATTTATTTTTGAATCTTCATGTGCTGTATTCTCAATTACTATTGCATGGCCTTTCAGGGAATCTTCAGTGTATAACACTTTGCCTGTTGAAGGGATGTCACTTACCGATTTAAAGCAAAGCTTATCAGCTATTTCAGATATAGAAGCATTTAAAAGCAGTTCACCGTTATCTACTATAATAACGCGATCGATGAGGTTATCCAGGTCCCGTATTTGGTGAGTAGAAATAAAGATGATCTTATCATCGGTAAATACGCCCGATATCAGCTTACGAAATTTTATCTTGGAAGGAATATCAAGACCATTGGTAGGTTCATCCAATAATAATACCCTTGTATTACAGGCAAGCGCAAACGCAATAATGAATTTTTTTTGTTGACCAAAAGAGAGGCTATTCAATTTCCCTTTATCATGCACATCTAATTGCTCAAGATAACTTTGAAATTGTTCTTCGTTGAATAAAGGATAAAAAGGCGCGAATAAGTTTTTATATCGCTCAACCGTTAATGCCGGCACATATACTTCCTCAGGAATAAAATAAATAGTTTCCAAAAATGAGGGCCATCTTTTTTTTGGTTCAAATCCATTTACTGAAATATTTCCTTCTTTTGGAAAAAGCAACCCAATGAAATTTTTAAGTAAGGTAGATTTGCCTGCGCCGTTCTTGCCAAGCAGCCCATAGATGCTTCCTGCCTCAAGGTTTAAATTCAAATTTTTGTAAAGCAGCTTTCTTTTTTTATAACCAAAAGATAAGTTTTGGATCTCTATCATTAGTGTATTAGTTAAGTAGTACACTGCAAATATAAATGCATTTTAAATTGCCAACAAAATTTATTTTTAAAGAATAGGGGTTTTTGGGCGAATTATGTCTGCTTATTTTACGATGATGGTGTTGTTCTGCTTCTGCATTCTGAATTTAGTTTACCCGCCAAAAACAGTAAACCCCGCCTGTCCCCAGCCCGAAAGAATCGTTCAGGTGGACATTCGGGCAGGCAACTTATAATGCTGATTTGTCATTTTTGTCATTTGAATAATTAGTGGCGAATGAATTTAAAATATTTTTAAAAATGTTTAATGAGATAAAAATCCATGATTCAGGCAAATGATAAAATAAAATGCCCTCATTTGTAAACACCAGGATAGCAGTAAATTTATATTTTAAACCTAGCAAGGAATCACACCAAGCCCTTCACCATCTTTTCACATATAAGATCAGGCATTTTTTATCTTGATCACAATTTTCTGATCGGGTTTATTGCCACCGGTTGTAATGTTGGGCCGGTGCGCCGTTCCGGGAAAGAAGATAAAAAACGTGCCGGGTTTAGCAAGATATATTTTTCCGGGTCCACTGTAATGAGCTATATCTTTTTCCGCGTTATAGGGTTCAGTCACTGTTACATCTGCAACAGGCGTCACTCCAATTTTTTCTTCTCCTGAAATTACATAATGGAGGTCAATATATTTGCGGTGTGATTCCCATTTTGATTTATCATAATCTTTGGTGCTGTCGTCTGTTACATAAGCATAAACATTATCGCCATCAATCGGATATTTTCCCGGTGCGAGTTTGGTGAGGTCATTGTTTTTTAAGAAAGCAAAAGCTTCATCCCAATATTTTTTATTAGCATGATATTGCCTCGCAAATTCCTGCGCATTTACAGAGGAATGAGGCTGCAATTTTAAACCTCCCAGCCATTCCCGTTTTTTAAACCATTTTTCATTTTCTTTTTTTGAGACAGTCGACTGGGCTTTCGTTTGAAGATAAAAGCCCGAAAAAATAAACACGAACAGGAAAAATAATAATTTCTTTTTCATTGTCTTTTTTTTAAATAAACACTTTTAATTATCAAAGGGAATTTAATGGCCCGGAACAGGTAAATATTTTCGTTTATCATTCAACGTTATGCCAAAGTAAAATCAGTCGGATTAAAAAACTATGATAAAGTTAGTTACAAAAATTGAGTAAATAAATATTCCCTGATCCAGATTAAATAGATAAACACAATATGTAAATAAGATTTCACATTAATTGTTCTTTTGCTGAAGTTTTTTAAATTTTATTTTCTATTTGTTTTAGTAAACTTAGATTTTGAATGTTATTTGTTGAGAAGAAATGTGATCATAACTGTTAAAAAATTATTGTAAGAAGCTGTCTGGAAATGATTATATGAATTTTTTATCCAGCTAAAAGTGGTCGGTGACACCGACCACGGCGGACCCCGCCGTTTGTGTCCCAAGAACGGCTTAAATGGTGAATAAAATTTCTATCTCTAGACTTTCTAAGATGCTATTAGTATTCATTTACGTTTAACAAGCCCTTTACATATTTCTACAGAATTGGTTCAAAGGTGCATATCATATTTGTGTTTAATTAAAAAAATAAACACATGAAAATTAAACAATTTATAGCTGCCTTATTTATAGGCGCAGCTGCTTTCGCCGGAGGTGGCTGGATTTACGGGCATTACGAAAATCAAAGCCCTTTAACCGCAAAGAACGGCACCAATTCTTCTATTTTTAAACTGGCAAATTTTAATGCCGACGGAACCAATGTGCCGACAACAGATTTTGAAAATGCAGCAGCCAAAGCTTCTCCCGCTGTGGTTCACATAAAAGTGATGAAAAAAATGGGAAACCAGGGAATCAGCTTTTTTGGACTTCCTGATAACCAGGATGGTTCCGGCGATATGTCTTCTAATAATAATAGTCCTGCCCGTGAGGTAGCCTCAGGCTCTGGTGTTTTAGTGAGTGCAAACGGCTATATTGTAACTAATAATCATGTGGTGGATAATGCTGATGGACTGATAGTGACTTTAAACGATAAAAATGATTACAAGGCCAGAGTAATTGGCACAGACCCGGCCACTGATTTGGCCGTTATAAAAATTGAAGGGAGTAATTTTCCATATCTCAATTTTGCAAATTCAGATAACGTTCGTGTAGGTGAGTGGATTTTGGCAATTGGGTATCCTTTGGATTTGGAAACTACGGTTACCTCCGGTATAGTGAGCGCCCTGTCACGCGAAATAGACATTAACAGCAGAAACAGCCAGGCTCCTCTTGAATCATTTATTCAAACAGATGCTGCAGTTAATCCAGGTAATAGCGGCGGCGCCCTGGTAAATACAAATGGCGATCTGATTGGGATCAACAGCGCTATTGCATCACCAACAGGCTCTTTCGCGGGTTATTCTTACGCAATTCCGTCTAACATAGTTGCAAGAGTAGCAGGAGACATTATAAAATATGGCAGCGCTAAAAGAGCTTACCTGGGAATTATGTTTGGCAGCGATCAGATGAGCGAAGCACAACGGCAGAAAAATAATATTCCCAATGGTAATGGAGTGTACGTGATGGATGTTGCCAGTGGAAGCGCAGCAGATGAGGCAGGCATACACAAGGGAGATTTCATTACTAAATTAAATGGAACTGTTATTAGCACAGGCACCGAATTAGTAGGCAAAATTTCAGCTATGCGCCCCGGTGATAAAGTAGATATCACCTATAGACGTGATGGCGAAGAAAATACTACTACGGCTACTTTAAAGGGTTCTGCAGGAAATTATCCACAAATGCAACAGCAATTGCAGCAACAACAGCAGCAGCAACAACAACAGCAGCAACAACAACAACAACCTGACGACGGCCAGTAAATAAGTAAAGGAAATTTTTAAATGTGAGGTGGTCAAAAATAAATAGACGTACATACAAAATGTAAATGCTTTTTTTATTCAAAGTATTTACAAAAAAAGAGTTCCTGTGAAGCCAATTCCCGCCTTAATAAGGCGGGTTTTTTTTACCAAAATATAATGTAATTTGTTGAGTAAATTGTAAAATAATAAGGCAAACTTTTACCATGAAAATATTGATCATAGAAGATGAAAAAGCATTGCAGGAATCTATTTTGCGATACCTGGAGCACCAGGGTTTTATATGTGAGGCAGTAAGCGATTTTTTGAATGGAAAAGAAAGAGTCAGGGAATTTGTATATGATTGCATCGTCATAGATATTGGCTTGCCTTATGGGAGCGGCCTTGATATTCTAAAGGAATTAAAATATATGGAATCCAAAGCCGGGATTATTATTATTTCTGCAAAAAATGCACTGGAAGATAAATTGAACGGCCTTGATCTCGGCGCGGATGATTACCTCGCCAAACCATTTTACCTTTCTGAACTAACGGCCCGCATAAACGCAATTATCAGGCGAAGAAATTTTGATGGAAATAAAGTGATTAGCTTTAACGAAATTAAACTGGAAGCAGAAGCTCAAAGAGTAACCGTAAACGATAAACCAGTTGACCTTACTGATAAAGAATACCAGATGCTTGAATATTTTATTGTTAACCGGCGCAGGCTTCTTACAAAGGGAGCGATAGCAGAACATATTTGGGGTGATGAATATCTTCACGCAAGTAATTTCGATTTCATCTATGCTCATATTAAAAATCTTAGAAAAAAATTAATAGATGCCGGCAGCAATGATTACATAAAAACTGAATACCGCTCGGGATACAGGTTTACAGATAATTAATGTAGCAGCAATTTTTTTTCTATCAAAATAAACAATGAAGCTCCTCACAAAAACAACTTTATATTTTTTAATTGCATTGGTTCCTTTGCTTGCATCGGCCGGATTTTATTTATTTAATCAATTCAGCAAAGAAATAAATTATCGTAGTGATAAAGAATTAATAAGCAATGAAATAACCTGGATCCAATACCTGGACAATGAAGCGGATAATGCCACAACATTCATTTTAAAAACGCCTGATCTTTCTATTTTTCCTACAAATGCGAATACTGACAATAATTCAACTCTTACTAATATTACCGGTTTGGGAGCAAACGGAGATAAGGTACCTTATCGTCAATTATCGCAGGTGGTCTCTATTAATGACAACGCGTACCAGATTATCATAAGACAATCGCAGGAGCAAAAAGCCGCACTGGTTACGTATGTTACCCGAATAATGTTATTTGTATTTATCGGTTTGTTTGTGGCTACTTTAATTTTTAACTGGGTAATTAGCAAACAATTATGGACACCTTTCAAACATTCCCTTAATAAAATAAGAAGTGCAGAACTGCAAAAAATGGAAGCCATCCATTTTGAGAAAACCAACATCTATGAGTTTAATGAACTGAATGCATCTTTGAATTATATGACGGGTAAAATATACAAAGATTACCTAAACATGAAAGAGTTTACTGAAAATGCAGCGCACGAAATGCAAACGCCCGTCGCTGTTGTACTCGGTAAACTGGAGCTTTTGTTGCAGGATACAAATTTAAAAGAGGACCAGGTGCAATCTATTCTTCAGTCGGTAAACGCATTAAGACAGTTAAGCAAACTGAATGAAAGTTTATTGTTGTTGGCTAAAATTGAGAACAATCAATTTGAAACCAAAGAAGAAATAAACCTTACGGAAATAACTAAAAAGTATTTACAGCTCTTTGATGAATTTATTAATCAAAAACAACTAACCATACAAACAAATTTTAATGATCCGTTTATAATAAAACTCCACCCGATGCTTGCCGATTCGTTGATAAAGAATCTGCTGGGAAATGCAATTAAATATAACTATGCGGGTGGTAGCATAACGATTACCGTTTCTAAAAACAGTTATCATATCAGCAATACAAGTAAGCTGGATCCAATTCCTCCTGAAAAATTATTTATGCGCCTCAATACTTCTAAAGACAATAGCGAAACATCGAACGGTCTTGGCCTCGCGTTTGTTAAAAAGATTGCTGATGTAAATCATTTGCATATTGCCTATCATGCAGAGAACGGAATGCATCATTTTGAAATCAGTAAAATGTAAAAAGCTGTGGAGTAAATCAACTTTTCAATTAGCAGTAGTACATCTTTGTCTCATAATTAAATTTGACTAACCCATTTTTTTTATATTTTAAAAACAAGGATGTTATTTCTTTAAAAAGCTGATCGTGTTCGGGACCTTCTTTTGGACAATAAGATGAAGATTGTAATCTCCCTTTTAAACCTTCCAGGTCGAATTCCTGGAAATTTTCAAAACTGTGAAAATGTAAGACCTTTGGTTCAAAAAATTCTCTTATTATTTTTTCAGAGATATTTTTATGGCTAACCTCTTTATATTCTGAAATATTTGACAATAAGATTTTTTCGTATTCGCGCTGAAAAGCTTCTCTTTCATTTCTAACATTCCAGGCCAAAACAATATGTCCGTTTTGCTTTAATATTCTACTAAATTCAATTTTTGATTCTGACTTATTGAACCAATGAAATGCCTGTCCGCAAAATATCAGGTCAATGCTGCTATTGACGAGATTTGAATTTTCAGCTTTGCCGTCAAAACTAATAAAATTTGGATAGTCGCCAAAAATCAATTCTGCAGCTAGTCTCATTTCAGTATTTGGTTCCACGGCAAACACTTTATTTCCATTATCAAGAAATATCTCTGACGAAATTCCGGTTCCTGATGCTATGTCTGCAATTACAAACTTTTTATTAAATCCGATTTTACTTTCAAGTACTTTAATAATTTCTTTTGGGTAATGAGGCCGGAATTTAATATAGTCATCAACTCTGTCCGAGAACCTGGTTGTACTTGTTTTCATTTCTCATTTTTCATTTCAGAAATTAAAATATTATTTCTGCTAAATTATTATCTTTTTAAAATACAAGGGCAAATAATCAGGAAATAAGAGCGCAACTTATTTTATAAAACAATCCTCTTCCCCGTTGCTGCAGATCTTTTTGCCGCGTCTAATATTTCCATTACAATCATATTATTCTTCAATGATGACCGGTCGTCTGTTCCGTGAATTTTATTTCGAAGTACGGCTGTTAAATAAATGATCGGATCGTTTTCAGGTTCTGACAATGGCGTGGCTACTTCAGAGCCTTTATTGTTTTCTCTCATCCTGCTAATAATGATATCCTTATCTAAGGCATGCAAATATCCTGTTTCTCCAAATACTTCCAGGTCCTTTATCGAAAAGGGCCAGTCCCATGAAGCCTCGATCAGGCCCGTCGCATTTGGGTATTCTAAAATAATGGTAGCGTCATCGTCCACTTTTGGATAAAGATCCGGCTTGTAATTCCTGGTAATGGCAGTTACCGCAATTGGCCTGCGGTCCTGCATTAGCCACGTCATTATATTGGCTCCGTAGCAGCCAAAATCGTTTAATGCACCTGCACCATTTAAAACAGGATCCGTCAGCCAGCTTAAAAATTCGGGGCTGCAACCAATTTCTTTCGGCCCCTGGTGGCCATCATGTGCTACCATTTTTCTAATAGTTCCTATACTTCCTTTATTCACGGTATTATAAACATCCTCTAAAGAAGGATACCACGTGGTTTCATAATTGGTCAATACTTTAATATGATATTTATCAGCCAATGATTCAATCTCCTTTGCCTGCGCAAGGGTTGCCGCCAAAGGCTTTTCGACCATAACAGAGATCCCCAGCGGCGCACATATTTCAACTATCTCCAGGTGCTTTCCTACTGCATTATAACCCAATACCGCGTCAGGCTTTTTCAATAACAAAAGTTTTTTAAGATCTGTAGAGAATAATGAATCGGGCAGATGATATATTTTGCTGAACTTTTGTTGCAATTGCCTGTCAGGCTCAGCTATGCCTACTATGGTTACTTTGCCTTTATTGTATTGACTTAATATTCCATTCACATGATCGTGTGTTAAACCTGCAACAACTACCCTAATTGGCTCCTGGCCAAAAATGTTTTTAGAGATGGACGTAATTAGCAATAGCATAAATAGTTTTTGAAGAAAGCTGAACCAAAGCTTCCCATTTCTTTCTGTGGTCATTTGATATTTTTTTAGTTTGTTACATACCGGATTTTTTTCTTTTCGCAATTTCCGAAAAAATGTAAAAGCTTTTCACTTGTGTCAATTCAGCAACTTTATCGTATAGCAAAATAGCTTCGTCATAATTCCCTTTTATCTCATTTATCCATGCTTTAATATACAAGCCCTGAACATTATTCGAATTAATGGTTACGCTTTTTTCACAATTTGTATTTTCTTATTTATGCGGTTCGTAGTTTTTGTCAAATCATTTCAGCCCATCCACATTTAAATCTTTCTGTTGTTTAGCTTTGTTCCATAGCTCTTCAATGGTCAAATCCGTTTCAATAAGTTCGATTGGTAAACCATTATCGTTTATTATGGCAACTTTATATCTCTCTATGGGTTCATAAGGGCCTAATAATATTTCCCGTCCTGCAATTGCATCTTCTAAGTTGTCAACTTGCAAGGCAACGTGTGGATTGTTCTTGATAATTGGATGTAACGGGCTGTTCTTTTCAAATCGGTGAAACTGAATTCTAAATTCTCCTTCATTGTCTGACGTAAACATTTTGAAATTCCCGCTATACCTTTCATCCGGTCTGACTATATCGGTTGGAATTCCTAAATGATGGTAGCGATATTCTACCTGGTTTTGTTTGTTGTTGCTCTTATCCATACCTTCTTTTTAGCACAATAAAATTACTTCAGGCATCTTGTAGTTTATTATAGCTTATCCGTTTATCAAACAATTGATGGCATCTTGTAAGGACGTGAAGGCGAAAAATTGAAGGCCTCTGCTCTGACATATACTTTCCCATGAAGCAGTTACTTCCCGGTAACGATCAGCTACAACTATCGCAATCTTCAATTTTTTAATCTCCTTGGGGAATTCCTGTGAATAATTTTTAACCAAATTAAAATGAGAAACCAAGTCAAGAGGAAGATCTATTTCGGGTTCACAAACGAGTATTCTATCAAAACTATATTTAGCAATCTCATCATAAATCATCCGGGAATGTGTGATCAATTCTTCCACATTTTCAACAATACCTTTTGATTCAATTAAAAGATATCCTTCCTTCTTTTGAGATGTGATGGTAAAATTCATTTTAACCCTAATTTTTTTTTACTTAATGGAATTTATATTTCCCACTCAAAAGTAAATATACAAATGTTTGGTTTTATTGTCTTGTAAGTAATGAACTTTAAGTTAAAAGGAAAAACAGTAAACCAACAAAAATTTGATTTTTCTATTTAGAAAACAATAAATAATTTATGATAGTCATTGCAAATAATCTGCTTACTTTGTAGTGATTTTTCATCTCAATAAAACATTTAAAATGGCTTCCAAAAATGACCTTGACTTCACCTATACTACTATTGACGAGATATTCCGGCTAAGCGTTGGAGAGATGGGAGATTATAGTGGCTCTATGTTCAACGGCGATTTTTCAATGACACTTGAAGAAGCGCAAAAACAGAAACACACTTTTATTGCCGACAGTCTTGGCATAAAAAAAGACACCAGGGTATTGGATATGGCCTGTGGCTGGGGACCCTTTCTTCAATACATAAAGGGCCGGGGCGCCAAAGGTACCGGCGTTACTTTATCTACGGGCCAGGCCGCTGCTTGTGTAAAGAATGGATTGGATGTTCATGTTATGGATTGCAGGTATATCAAACCTGAAAACTTCGGCATCTTTGATGCGGTAACCTGTATCGGTGGCCTGGAGCACTTTTGTTCTATAGAAGAATATAAAGAGGGCAAACAGGATGAAGTATATCATAACTTTTTTAAAGGCCTGAAAGATTTGTTACCAACAGGTGGAAGATTTTATATGCAAACAATGGTTTTCGATAAGAATATGATGCCGCTTGAAGAAGTGAGCGTGAATGCTGATAAAAATTCTCCTTCGTATGCGATGGCTTTAATGGTGAAGCAATTCCCCGGTTCCTGGTTACCTTATGGTGCAGAGCAGGTAATCAGAAATGCAGCTCCTTATTTTAAATTAATTTCCAAAAGCAGTGGCAGGTATGATTACATTGAAACGATTAAAAGATGGAGAAAAAAATTCCGGAAATTTAATTTGAAAAAATATTCTTTATATGCCTCTCTTCTGCCGAAATATCTTTTTGATAAAGAATTTCGCCACCTTGTTGAAGTGTTTAAAATAAGCCCTAACAAAATTTGCTTTGAAAACGAAACCATGGATCATTTCAGGCTTGTATTCGAAAAAGTATAAGGATGCTCCATTCCTAATTCTGGTTATCAACAGCAATTTTTGAATTTAATGTTATGGGCGCAATTTCCTTTTTACCCAATTTTTTAAGAAACCGGATGTGAGACAGGATGGCTCCCATGAAAGAGAGATTGGCATTGTAACGCAGACTATATTCTTCTGCCGTTTGTTTTACGATATCCGATATAGGTTTATAATGTGTATGGCATATACGTGGAAATAAATGGTGTTCTACCTGGAAGTTTAAGCCGCCACAAAAGAAACTAAGTAAGTTACTGTTCCTGCCAAAATCTGCCGTGGTATATAATTGATGAACCGCCCATGAATTCAGGATATTTCCCCTTTCGTCAGGCAGTGGGAATTGCGTTTCTTCTACCTCGTGTGCCAGCATAAAAACGATGGCCATCGTAATTCCTTCGCAAAAATGCAATACAAAAAAACCCAATAGAACCTGCCACCACAAGGCATTTATGAAGATCATAGGCAGCGCCAAAAAAATGGTATAATACACCAGTTTGAAAAAAAACAAATTAAAATATTCAATGCGGGGATGCTTTTTATTTTCATAGTTACCGATCTTCTTTTTGAAGAACTTTACATAGTCTTTTACAAATACCCAGGAGAGCGAGCCCAAACCGTAGAATAGAAATGCATACCAATACTGGTACCGGTGAATTCTCCTTAGTTTTTGATGTGGTGACATTCTCAAAAAAGGAACCGAGGCGATATCTTCATCATGGCCCTCAATATTCGTGTAAGTGTGATGAACAATATTGTGCATAATGCCCCACATATAAGCATTTGCGCCAATAATATTAAAAGTATAGCTTAAAAATTTATTCATTCCTTTGTGCCTGGATAGGGAACCATGGATGGCATCATGCGAGATATTAACGCCCACAAATGCCGTAAAAAATCCGATAACGATCCATAATATAAATTGAACCCAAAGAGGATTTGGATTTAAAATTAAAAGAAGATACGCCGCGATAAGTACAGACAAATAAAAAAAAGTTTTAAATACCATTAAAGGGTTTGCATACTTTGATAATTTATTTATAGTGAAATATTCTTCTACTCTCTTATTAACGGTTGAATAGAAATCATTCTGGTTTGCCTTTGCAAACTTTATTTTACTTGACATAGTTTAAAAAGTTTTTTATTTTAAAATTTTGTACCACGGAATATCAATACAATGCATAACACGCCTGTGTAGCCGTTTGCTAAACTTTTTAATCTAATAATTTTGAAATATTTGGATGTTTGCTTTGAAAGAAGCCCTGTCAGTTAAAACAAAGCTTTCCATAGATTCCCTTATCGAAAACCTTTTCACTAAAAGCAAAATTTACAGGAGAGAATTTCTGAAAAGAAGTTACACAAATCAATAACAAAAAAGAAAACAGAAAAATAAACATTACAATTAAATTAAAAAAAACGTCTGTAAGATACTCTTTATATTCGGCAAAATGTAAGTTTTTTCAAGATTTAGCTTATTGGGGAATACCGTTTACAAGGGATTTAAGCTAACTGCATTTCGATCAGCAAGATTCTAATTATTTATTTCCAAATTAGTTTTTCAATCAATAGTAGTATGGGTCGGATTGAACCAAAATTATTTTTAAAATGTTTCATGAGATAAGAACAACATGATTCAGATAAATGATAAAGTAAAATGCCCTCAGTTATAGACATGCAGACAGCACTGCTTTTATAATTTAAACTTGCTACTGATAGCGGAAAAAGCTTGATTGCCGAAAAAGTACTCCGTAAAACTATATAAACGTTAGCCTGGCAAAAGCCCAGATTTTCCTATAATAGTAAACTCCTTTCCATTTAAATCAGTAATCTTGCCAAAACCAAATTAAAGATAAAAATATCTTTATATCTCAAATTAAATTGACATGGATAACAAATTACAAACCGAAGAATTGGATATGCGCGTGCTTATTCCTATTGAAAGACATAAAAAATTAATACAGATCTTCAAGGAATTACCCGTTGATGAAAGTTTTATCTTTATTAACGATCATGATCCCCTCCCACTCTATTATGAATTTCGCTCGATTTATGGAGATGTGGTTGGATGGGAATATCTCAATCGTGGAGGCAGAGAATGGAAGGTGAAAAGTTACCCGCATTGAAGCTTCGCAGGGAAGAGCGTTTACAGATATATCGACCTTGCTCGACCTTCGGAAAGCAGATGAAAAAGAGTGGAAACAAATCGTATTTCATCGTTATGGTATGATGGAGCAAGGCAGTATTATGGAAATTATAGCTGCGGAAGACCCAAAAGAAATACACGGAATTTTGTGAGGAAGTTCGAGGGACAACATTCCTGGATATATAAGAAGCAGGAACCTAATGAATACGTGGTTCATATAACTAAGAAAATTAAAAGTGGTTTAGGAGATGATGGTTTTTCAGTGGTTAACGAGTTTGACTTGCGGCCTTTTCCGCCAACAGAACGTCATGAAATGTTTTATAAAGCCTTTGCCGATATAAAAGCGGGTGAAGCTTTTGAATTTATCAACGACCATGACCCCAAGCCTCTTTATTATCAAATGGAAGCAGAAAGCAAAGAACCTTTTAAATGGGAATATCTTGAAAAAGGCCCTGAAGAATGGAAAGTAAGAGTCATCAAAACGAAGGAGTAATTTATTGTTATGGGAATTACACCTTATGCAGAACTACCGGGTGTAATTCAATTTGTCGTTTCGGAGTTAAACGTTGCCAACGTTTCAAAATCAATTTTTAAACCGAAATAAAACGGTAATGTTGGCAACCATTTGAGATATTTTGTACTACATTAAAAAACGCATATCTGTATTAAATAGGTTACTTATTTATTAAAACACAAAAATTAAATTTAATTATGAAGAGCAAATACTTTTTTATAATGGCAATAGGAATTGTTGCGGCAGCAGCCACAGGATTCAACAATAATAACACAAAAAAAAATCAGCAAGTAGTTTATGAAGCTCAACTTCAACCTCTAAACTCCAAAGTGACGGGGCTTCAGACAAGCGGCAAGGCCCGGTTTGTTATTGCTGACGACACAATGACCGTTACAATAGATGTGAAAAACGCTCCTCCCGGTATAGAGCACTGGCAACACTTTCACGGCTTCGCAAATAACAGCACAGCGGCATGTGCTACTGCAGCAGACGATAAAAACGGTGATGGTATTATAGATGTAGTTGAAACAGGAACAGCTTCCGGCACAACGATGGTTCCCTTCAATGAAATGCCTGCAGAAATGAATGTTGGAAGCGATACTTATCCAAAAGCCGGTGCAGATGGTTCTTATCATTATGAAACTAAGATACCGATGACGCAACTCAATGCAGCTTTTGCAAAAGCTTTTGGAGGTTCAAAAATTGATTTGGACCGGAGAGTAATTTACATCCACGGAGTTCCGGGTAGTACGAACTTGCCTAAATCTGTGGCTTCAATTGGGAACATTCCTGCACAAGTAACAATTCCGATTGCGTGCGGTAAAATAATAAAGGTCGATTAATATTATTGTATAATCGTATTAAAGCAAGGAAAGGTTTATTGGAATTAATAAGTTTAGATTGAAGATCGCCGTATGTTATTCTGAATAATTTTTTATCAAATAAAAGCTCAGTAATTCTCATACAGTCCAGGAGGCCTGCTACAGAGCGGGGCTAAACTTTTATGGAAATTTATTATTGAAGAATCTTACAATATAGTGAAGCATTTTTTGGATTGAAAATGAAACATAGTTTAAATTCGTGGTATGCTTTTCTTCTATTTCAATATAAAATTGAAGTGTGCTTTAAGAAGAAAAAAGAATAGAGGCATAGTTGTGCAATTTTATTAATTCTCATTAAAATTAACATGCTCAAACCTATCAAACATTATAAATCTGCAAAGCAAAAGAAAAGCAAATCCCTCACATCAAATATTGCAATGAATCCTTTTGTTTTAACAGCCATTGCAGCGGCTTTAGCGGTGGCCATTTTTCTTATAATTGGTTATCTAATCTGGTTTTTGTGAGGGGAAAGGTTTATTGGAATTAGTAAGATTGAATTGAAGATCGCCATATGTTATTATGAATAATTTTTTTATCAAATGAGCTAAGTAACGCTCATGCACAGGCGGGAGGCCACAAGTGTTCGAAACCTCCTTCATCCTGAATTAAAGAGATGCGGGGCTTTGCTAGGATCTCCTCCACAAAGCGTTACTATGGTTTTGATAATTTCATTCTCCAATTCTATTTCAAACTTTAGTTTGGCTATCTTAAATCCTTTTATACCATTGATTTTTTTATATGCAATGATTAGAATAGCCAGAATCATTGTCATGTAAATCATCACTTTTATTCCGTTCTCGTTTCTTGATACCAGGTGCTTTACATTAAGGTGCTGCTTTATAAATTTGAAAAAGGTTTCTATCTCCCACCTTTGTTTGTACCATTGAGCAATAGTATAGCAATCCTCATCTAATATATTGGTAACAAAACATATTTCTTCCTTACTCTGGTCCATGGTACCCTTGATAACCCTGTAGGTATGTTGTGTCTTCTTCTCTTTCCTGTTGATTAGAAATCCTGTATCATCACTGATAATAGTTACCGTGCTTTCAGCAGGCTTTATACCGGTTTCTTTGGACGCAATAACCTTACACCTGATATTGAGATTGGCACGGCTTACAAATAACTTATCGGTGTTGGTAAATTTATCAAACGAATTACGGGATTGCAAGCCCCGGTCAAATACAACTACACAATGGTCTATACAATCTGCACCGTTGATCACTTCTGCCAATGCCAGTTCTTCGCTTATGTAAGATTGTTCCGTATGTACTTTCACAGATGAGGGAATACTGCCTTTTAAATTAACACTGTATTTTACAAACCGTTTACTATCATCGCCATTCTTCATGCCGCCGGAAAATAGTTTTGTAGCCAGTGCCACATAGGTGCTATCAGTTTTTGATAAGGCATTCTCTTCCTTAAGTTCTTTGTTATAAATGGCAAATATTTCTTCAAAAAGTTTTTCAAAATAGGATGCATTGATTGTACAGATACGGTCTCTGATAGAATTGTATCTGCTCTCTAAAATATCGAATTGAGAAAAAGATTTAAACCTGGCGGATTGCAAAAAGGCTTCCATTACTCTCAAACTAAGTTTGTCACTGCTTAACATTGAAAACAAAATCAATTTAAACATCACTTCGCCTGATAACTTCTTTACCTGGGCATCTACTTTTGTCTCTACAGCCAAATCTCTAAAGGTTTTTGCTGGAATTAGTTTGAGCAGTTCATTTACAGTCATCAGCAAAATTATTCAAACTTAGGTTTCGAACACTTGTGGCGGGAGGCCTGCGCCAGAGCGGCCATTACCAATTATCAATTACGATCCACAGGTGCGCATTAAAATAGTTCCGCTAAACCTTCTTCAACGCAGGCAATTCCCATTCGGGCCTTACATAGTGGCAGGTATAACCATGTTTGTGTTTCTGTAAATAATTTTGGTGCTCTTCTTCGGCATCCCAAAACTCACCGGCAGGCGATACTTCGGTTAAAATCGGCCCTGGCCAGATACCGGACGCATTCATTTCGCTAATCAATTCCTGCGCGGTTTTCTTTTGATCTTCGCTAAGATAAAATACTGCGGAACGGTACGACGTACCTACATCATTTCCCTGCCGGTTT
>Ga0207933_1001385_pt1 | contig 18538 bp, 20 predicted proteins | sample NGESurdeep092012_4_FD_184488 | JGI IMG/M metagenome (GOLD analysis project Ga0207933, IMG submission 184488) | Arctic peat soil microbial communities from Barrow, Alaska - NGEE Surface sample F53-3 deep-092012 (SPAdes) | ecosystem: Environmental > Terrestrial > Soil > Wetlands > Peat ...
ATAACAACCACCTTTGATGCAAAACGCGTAAGGAAGGTCGCCTCCTCCATCGCAGAATCACCACCACCAACTACTGCAATCTCTTGATTGCGGAAGAAAAATCCATCGCAGGTCGCACACCAAGAAACACCCCGTCCAGATAACCGCTTCTCGTTTGTTAGTCCGATTTCTTTATAAGCAGAGCCGGTAGCAAGGATGACAGCCTTAGCACGCAATACATTTCCACTACCATCAGTGAGAACCTTAATTTCGCCATCGAGTTTCATCTCAACAATGTCATCACGAACGAGTGTTGCGCCAAATTTTTCAGTTTGCGCCTTGAGGTTGTCCATCAGGTCTGGACCCATGATGCCTTCCGGGAACCCAGGAAAGTTTTCTACCTCAGTGGTGTTCATAAGTGCGCCACCCGCAGTCACTGAACCTTCATAAAGGATTGGAGATAACTCGGCTCTTGCGGCATATATGCCAGCGGTGTATCCAGCGGGACCCGAGCCAACGATCACAAGTTCATGAAGTATTTCGCTCATCAACCCACCCTATCCATTTCTCTCTTTATCCATGTTGTCCCTTAGCGGCGCGGTTTAAAAAAGAGTGAAAAAGCTGCACCAACTTCGGGGATCCTAAATGTTTTTGCGAGGCCAAGAAATCCCAACCCGCTTACCACGAGAACAACAAATAGTTTGGCGGTATTCCCGCCCGGGATATGGCCCATCACAAAGTAGAGCGGTAGGGCAATAAGACTATAAATTCCCGCTAATCGAAAATAGAGTCCAATGATTTCACGGGTATGAATATCGATGGCGTAGCGGCGAAGCAACCTGATCGAGGTCCAGGCACCAATGTAGTAACTGAAAGTCAATGCCGCAGCTAATCCAACCGTTACCCACTTAGCTGGAAGGGTGAGAGCTAATATAAAAGCGACAAGGCTGCCGACGATATTCATAATTGCATTACTAAATACTTGAAGCTTCACATTTTCAAATGCATTAAGACCACGAAGAGCAATCAAATTAACACTAAGCGGCACTAATCCGAGCGAGAAGGCGGAGAGGACTAAACCTAGGTAACGTGCATCTGCATTGGAAATACCAAAGAAAAGAGTTCTTGTTATGAGGGGGCCATATAGGAGAAAGGCTATGGCGCTTGGGACTGTGATGATCCCAACCAAACGAATTGCGCGTACCAACTCATCATGTATTTCTTGCAATTTGCGATCTATAACATGTCTGGACAAGAGCGGCAAAATTGCGGTAACAATTGATATCGTCACTACCGAATGCGGCAACATCAAAATAAGAAAGGCATTTCCGTACGGCGTGTAACCGACTCCAGTCGTAATTCCAGCTTTAATAGCCCGAACTGCCGCGCCGGTCGATAAGTTAACGGTAACTAGATAACTCAATTGTGAGAAAGCCGCGAAAGCTAATGTCCAACTTGCCAAATGTAAAGATTTCTTGATTTCAGGGTCTCGCCAATCAAAACGTGGCCGAATCTTTATTCTTGTCTTTCTAATCACTGGTATTAAACAGGCGAGTTGAATGACATATCCAGCGGTGGTTCCAACGCCAAGCCATGTTACTTGTCCATGAGTTATTGTCGAAACCTTCCAGCCTTTTGAGATGTGCAAGAAATAACTAAACACTCCAATAACAACAAAGTTGTTAAGAACGGGAGCCCAAGCCATTGGGCCGAATTTGCCTTTGGCATTGGCAACTTGTCCGAGTAAAGCGAAAAGACCCATAAAAAAGATTTGGGGTAGGCAGTAACGCATAAAGAGTACGGTGAGTTTAAATTCAGGACGCCCCACATAACTGCTAGCAAAGATTCGAACCAAGATTGGTGCGGCAATTACTGAGAGAAGGACAAGGAAACCCAGAACAACACACGTTGCAGTTACTAAGCGAGAGAGAAATGCCGATCCACCATCTGGTTCGCGAATTGCTCGCACCATTTGGGGGACAAAGACCGCTGTTAACGCTCCACCAATAATCAGGTTGTACAAAATATTTGGCATTGTATTTGCCACGTTATAGGTATCGCCCAGCAGAGTGGTTCCGAGCACTGCAACCAGAATTAAGTTACGGACTAATCCAGTAATTCGCGAGACAAGAGTTCCGGCAGCAATAATTGTGGAGGAGCGAACAATTGAGTTATCACTCATCTTTTTCGCCTTTTGATCCTGCGGGCGCCTTGAATACTTGCGGCAATAAACAACAAGATCGCTGCGGCTGTTGTAAACCACGTAGCAATGGGACTAATAACTGAAAGTTGAAGCGGGTAAGTTACAGGATCACCTAAAAGGTCCCCCCTAGTAGTACTGATTTCGACACTAAGCGCAGAAGTGCCGGAAGTGAGAACTGTCATTGGAATCATAATTTGGATTTTGGATTTGGCAGGGATTACTTGTTGCGCCAGATTTCCAACTTCAACTTTAAGATTAGTTGGGATTACAGTCAGATTTACTTTAACATCTGAAGGAAATCCGTTACTCAATGTTATTGGCAAATTTTGATGGGTCGATGTAATAGTAAATTTACCTGGACTCAAGTGGATTAGATGCATTTGGAGATAAGCAGAGGAGGTTAAATCTCGAATGAGATATTCACGCCTGTCTTTAGTGAGGTCCGGGTTAAGGATTTTAATGAGGCCAAGTCGATAAGTATCGATTTGTGTAGGATCTATGAATGGAGCAGTCTCGGTAAAGTTTGCCGAGTCAGTCTTCATAGAGGTGATGTCAGATTCGCTCAATTGAAACTTAAAGTTGGACTGATATTGCGTCGCAGCCACTATGCCACGATTTAATAGTGTTTCAAGTTTAGTTTGAGAGAGCGCCAAGACATAGTTTGCTTCATGTGGAGAGAGTCGATTGACCCAATAAGAGGAAGGATTTCCATAGGCCATCGCAACGACAGTGTCCGCATTAGTTACAAGTTTTAATTGCGATAACCAGGTTTGGGCAAACAATTGTCCAATTCCAGCAGCACCGGAAATCAATGTGTAGCCATTACTCATCGCAATAACTTCTTCAATGAGAGCCGGGTCGATCACCCAAGTTCTAGTTCCGGATGGTGGATCAAAAACTAATTGACCCAGTCGCCCAGTTCCTGAAATCGCGTAGGCAAGAGAATCATCAATAAACTGACCATTGATTTGGCGATGAGTTGGTTCGGTAAGAAGAATCACTGAATTGGCATGCGCAATTGGTGTAGCAATAAAAGTAAGAGCAATACAGGCAATCGCAATAACTGTGCGCTTCATATTTTAAGATCACCAGATTTCGCAATTAATTTCTTCTCATCTGGATAGGCAAGTAAAGAGATAATTTCATTGAGTGGAAACCAGCCGACGTCATCGACTTCACTAATTTGTGGCGCAAGGGTTCCGCCTACTTCTCGAAAGAGATAGTGATGTACGGTCTTGTGAATACGCTTGCCGCCGGCCATAAACCAAAAATCGATGATCCCGAGTTCTCGCGAAATCTCGCTTTGAATACCGGTCTCCTCGGCAACCTCCCGAATGGCTGCCTGTTCCGGAGTTTCTCCAGCCTCGATATGCCCCTTTGGAAGGGACCAGAGCAATCGTTCTCGAGTAACATCTTTTAGATCGCGCCGGCCGATTAATAACCCTCTAGTTCCAGTGCCATCGATAACCAAGCCGCCCGCGCTTACCTCATCCACCCTTTTTGCATAAGCCGAACGCTTCCGCACGCTTGCATTTTTTACAGGAGAAGTCTCAGCGTCTGTTTTCGTCACAGGTGAAGTAGTAGGAGGTGTGTGTGGCCCCGCAGGACGCCGTCTACGACGTTTTTTCCGCTTCGCTTCGCCACCCGCACCAGGTGCCGGGGTCATAAGAGAAGGGTACTGCTCTAGCCTTACTCATTGTGAATACCCAGATCCCCAATCCGCGAGATATTGCGGCAAAACTCGCCCTTGGCGCGCTAGACCGTCACGAGGCTTTGATCTTCGGATTAGCAGATGCTTTCAAGTCTGCTGGCTTTACCTTGGCACTCGTTGGAGGGTCGGTACGAGATGCAATATTGGGCCGACTCGGAAATGATTTAGATTTTACGACCAATGCACGCCCAGACGATTCGAAGATTATTTTGGAGAAGTGGGCAGAAGCCATCTGGGAAATGGGCGCAGCATTTGGAACCATTGCCGGGAAAAAAAATGATGTGACGGTAGAAGTTACAACCTACCGGAGTGAAAGTTACGACCGGGATTCTCGTAAACCTGAAGTCAATTTTGGAGATTCCATTGAAGGCGATTTATTACGTCGCGACTTTACGGTTAACGCGATGGCGCTAGAACTTACAGGCGATGCTCCAGTCTTTATTGATCTCTTTAACGGCGCCGCAGATTTAGCTCGGAAAGTTTTACGTACTCCTGGTACCGCACAATCTTCGTTTTCCGATGACCCACTTCGCATGATGCGCGCGGCAAGATTCGTTTCACAATTAGAGTTTTCAGTCGATCCAGAAATTATTACGGCCATCATCGAGATGTCTGATCGTCTTTCGATAATATCTTCGGAACGAATCCGAGACGAGTTTACAAAGATTTTGATGTCTGACAACCCGAAGCTGGGCTTGCGGCTTTTAGTTGACACTGGGCTTGCGGCAGTCTTCTTACCTGAACTACCAAGGCTTAAATTGGAAATTGACGAACACCACCACCATAAGGATGTGTACGAACACACCCTTACGGTTCTAGATCAAGCGATCGCGCTAGAAGAGCGTTTAGGTGGTCCTAATTTAACAATCCGATTAGCAGCTTTAATGCATGATATTGGCAAACCTCGAACTCGGGAATTAATTCCTGGCGGCGGGGTCTCATTTCATCATCACGAAGTAGTTGGCGCAAAGATGGCATCGAAGCGACTAAAGGAACTTCGCTTCGATGGCAAGACAGTTGACGATGTTTCGACTTTAGTATTTCTCCATCTTCGCTTTCACGGATATGGAACTGGTGAATGGACGGATTCTGCTGTGCGCCGGTATATCCGCGACGCAGGGCATCTTTTGGAGCAGCTCCATGTTCTCACCCGCGCAGATTGCACAACTCGCAATAAACGTAAAGCAGAGCAACTGGCAGCCACATATGACTCTCTTGAAAATCGGATTACAGAATTAAAGGAACAGGAAGAGCTAGATCGAATCCGCCCGGATTTAGACGGAAGACAAATTATGGAGATTCTTGGAATAAAACCCTCTCGTATGGTCGGCGAGGCTTATAACTACTTGCTCGAACTTCGTATGGAGCGCGGTCCACTGGGCGAGGACCTCGCCAGAGAAGAGTTATTAGATTGGGCGCGCGATAAAGAACTTGGAAGCGCGAAGCAATAATAAAGAGGTTGCCCCGAAGGCCAAGGTAGTTAGTAGTGGCAATGCAATTGATTTACCGCTTGTCGGTAATACGAGCGCTGCAACAAATGCTCCGAGAACAATTAAGACATTTACGGCGATGTCGTAGAACGCAAAGGCACGACCGCGATATTCATCGGCAATTTGAGATTGCACGAGTGCATCGTTGGTGACTTTTACTGCTTGGCCGCAGGCAGCGATAATGAAAGCAGTTACCATTAGTAACCATTCGTCTGGAATAAAGGCGAAGAAAATTAAGAAAATGCCAGGGATTATCAGCATCGTTCGAATCCAACGATGACGACCAAAATATCCAACAAAAAACGGTGTAATAAATGAACCAATTCCAAAACCAAAACCAGCTATCCCGAGGGCAAATGCAAAGCCGGCCAATCCGGCATCCGGATTACTTGGCGGGTTAAAAGTATTTCGCTCTAGCAATAGTCCCATCAAGGTAAGGGCGGTAAGGCCTCCGCGCTGAATTGCGGTGGCAAAGATTCCACGGAGCGCATCGGGATGCGCTTTAAGAATTCGAAACCCCTCTTGCAGTTCGCGAACGCCGCGTATCTGAGGTGGTACTTCATGAACGGCTGGACCTATCTCTGTTCGAGAAAAGCGTCTTGCCGCCATTGCACTCAACATATAACAAAACGCTGCGATTAGAATTACCTTGGCATCTGCATAATCACTCTTGCCATTCGAACCAAGATGAGCATCAAAGAGTTTCTTTATCCCAATTCCAACGCCACCACCAATTACTACACCGATGCTTCCTCCAGTTACCGCGAGGGCGTTGGCCGAAATCAATTCACCCGATGTCACAATTAACGGCAAGCCCGCCGATAGGCCTGTCAAAATTAATCGATTAATTCCGAAAGCCACTAATACCAAGAACGTGAGCGGAATTCCAGTGGCTCCGGATTTAATCAACACTGCGATGAGTACTAAGTCTGCCGCGCGAATAAGATTTGAAATTAGTACAATTCGCTTTCGAGAGAATCGATCCAGAAATACTCCGACATAGGGTCCCACAAATGAGTACGGAAGTAGAACAACAGCAAAAGCGGTAGCGGCGCTTACCGCGCTGGGTTGACGAGCTGGTGAGAACAGAACAAAGGAGGCGAGGGCAGACTGGAATATTCCATCGCCTATCTGCCCCAGCCAACGCACAGTAAGAAGGTGTGGCAATTTCGTTCCAGGATGGAATGGCCAATTTGCAGTCATCCCAATCTTTTTCACGTTCGTAAGCGTAGTTTGTAATAAAGGTTTATTCTTTGGAACTATGTTGGCCGTCTTGTGGAGTCGCCGTGATGCGATTGATTATTCACTGCGACGTCGCGCCACGTTAATTTCGCTTTTTAAAGGAACAACATCTGGTTTAGATGCCTGCGATGCTGACCCTTATTTAAAAAGTGCTGCGAAGTTTCACGGTGAAAGTGTGGAGCGGTTATGCCCGGTCTGTCGCACCAATCAGATGGTTGAACTTCGGTACACCTTTGGCGATCAACTCGGACAATATTCAGGTCGGATTAAGAATTCTGCCGAACTTGAAGAGATGCAGGCCGAATTCGGCGAATTTCGCGTCTATATTGTTGAAGTTTGTATCAATTGCGGCTGGCACCACCTGATTTACTCATTTAAATTGGGTGACGGTAAATACCGTAAACCACCACGCAAGGTGCGGACCCTCGAGGACGAGGATTACGCTCGCAGTTCGGGACGGTAACCTTTCCGCATGGAAAACCCCGCCGCCAAGAGAGCGCATTCAGAGAAGGCTTTTGGTGAGAATCTTCGAACGTGGTTTATAAGAGGGGCTATTTTCGCGATTGGCGGCGGTTTTGTTCTTGGGACTTATCTTTTTGCCTATGCCTACTTCACGGTGAAAATTCCAGATCCAAATCAATATGTAAATAGCCAAGCGACCATCATTGAGTATGCAAATGGCGCTGAGATTGGCCGAGTTGGGGCTGAAGACCGCACCAGTGTTCAACTCGCAAAAATTCCCATTGTCGTCCGACATGCGATTATGGCGGCGGAAGACCGCAATTTTTATACCGAACATGCATTTAGTCCAACCGGAATATTGCGCGCGTTATGGCACGACGTTCGTGGCGGGTCGCTACAAGGCGGGTCAACAATTACGCAGGAATATGCCAAAACTGCATTCTTAACGCCGCAACAAAGTATTTCGCGAAAGATAAAAGAGATTGTTATCGCGGTAAAACTAGAAGAACAAATTTCAAAGGATCAAATACTTGAAGATTATCTCAATACGATTTACTTCGGTCGAGGTGCCTACGGTGTTGAGACTGGATCACAAGTTTTCTTTGGGAGAACGGTTGATCAACTAAATGTTTCGCAGGCAGCAGTTCTTGCCAGTGTTCTCAATGCTCCGGGTTATTACGACCCGGCAAACGGTCCTACCTATTTGGCGAGGTTAAAATCCAGATGGAAATATGTACTTGATGGCATGGTTAAAGAAAAGTGGCTTACACCGGCACAGGAGGCCAGTCAGGTCTTTCCATTCATACAACCACGTGTTGCATCAGGATCACTAGCAGGTCCTAAAGGATATGTTGTCTCGTGGGTTGAACATCAATTAGTGCAATTCGGCTTTACCCAAGATCAATTACTTCAGGGTGGATTGATTGTCAAAACTACTCTCGTAAAGAAAGATCAACAGGCAGCGGTCGACGCGGTGGCAAAACGAACCCCAAAGTCGCCTTTTAAGAATTTGCGAGTTGCGCTGGTATCGATTCAACCTGGCACCGGGGCGGTATTGGCAATGTATGGCGGTCAGGATTATTTAAAGAGTCAATATAACAATGCGACTCAGGCGACTACTCAAGCGGGCTCTGGATTCAAGCCATTTACTTTAATTGCGGCGCTAGAAGCTGGTATATCACTTCACTCGGTGTGGAACGGTCGCTCCCCGCAGGTTTTTTATGATCCTGGTTCTCAAGGCCCATATCCCGTTTTTAATTATGGAAACGAACAATTCCCCAAGATAAATTTACTTACTGCAACTGCCAACTCAGTGAATACCGTCTTTGTGCCTCTTGGTATCAAAGTTGGTCCAGATAAAATTGTCGATGTTGCCCGCCGAGCTGGATTACCTAACTCAGTGGCACTTGTGGCGGGACCATCAATCTCCCTAGGTGTTGCCAGTCTTCACGTGATGGACCTTGCTGCCGCATACGCCACATTTGCCGCGCAAGGAATTTATGCCAAGCCGTACATCGTTTCGGAAGTCATCGGTAATAACGGTGGCATTTTGTATCAAGCGCAGCCGCAAACGAATCAAGTCTTTGCCAGTGATGTTATGGCTGACCTAACCACCGCATTACAGACGGTAACAAAATATGGAACCGCATCTGGCGCAGTTGCCGATCTTGGGCGACCAAGTGCTGGTAAAACGGGTACAACAACAGATAACGCCAGCGCCTGGTTTAACGGATACGTTCCGCAGATGGCGACCAGCGTAGCGCTCTTTAGAGATAATGCTTCAGAATCTCTCAACGGTATTGGAGGATTGAACGCTGTCACAGGTGGCACATTCCCAGCAAGAATTTGGGATGAGTACATGCGTACAGCTCTAGCGCACCAACCCATTATGGCATTCCCACCCGCTTCCAACATTGGTGGAATTCTTCCAACTCCAATGCTTAGCGCAGTTCCAACACTTAATCCAGCTCTGGCAAAAACTCCAAGAGCGACCCCAAAACCAGCTCCTGGGCCGTTCCCTACGAAGTCGCCTACAAAGAAGAAGTAAAAAACAGGAATGAAGCTTTCATTCCAAGCAAAGTCCGTAATTGCGTTAGCACTCTTTGCAGCGCTGCTTTCATTCACAAAGTTTGACCATTGTTACAACACAAATTGGTCTGGTCCTGGTGTAGATGCCCACGAATGTTACAGCGATCTACCCGCCCTATTTGATGCTCGTGGTCTCGTTAATCATGTCTGGCCATATTCAAGTGCGACAAATTCTGTTGAGTATCCGCCACTTACTGGTGTTGTTATGTGGGCGACTGCGCTCATAACTCCAAGTGGTAATAACGCAGATAAATACTATTTTTTAATCAATCTCATTTTGCTTGCACTTTTGTTTATCGGAATCTGTCTTGTAGTTTCGAAGATCAATCCATGCAAATGGTATCTACTACCAGTTCTTCCGGCAGTAGTTGCTTCGTTATATATCAACTGGGATTTGTGGGCGGTTATTACTGCCGTAGCCGCAATTTATTGGTTTGACCGAAAACGATATGCGTTAAGCGGGGTAGCGCTAGCCATTTCAATCGCGACCAAATTCTTTCCGATTGTCTTATTGCTTCCGATTGCAATTATTTTTCTCCGTCGCGGCGAATTTCGGAAGGGTCTGCAATACCTAACTCAGACAACGCTGCTTTGGATAATAATCAATGCTCCTTTCGCCATAACAACACCGAGCGGATGGTGGAGATTTTTCAAACTTAATAGCAGTCGGCCGGCTGATCTTGGCTCACTCTGGCAGGGACTCAACATCTTTAACATAAATACACCACATATAAATTTCGATTGGCTTGCGCTCCTTATTCTTGGTTCAATCGCAGCAACCATTTATCTTCTTCGTCGGGCGATTACTCCAACGCTGGCGGAGACCGCCTTTATCTTTGTCGCCTTGTTCACTGCCCTTAACAAGGTTTACTCACCCCAGTACATTCTTTGGCTTGCTCCGCTTGGAGTGATTGCATTGGTCGATAATCGGGGCCGCGCCGCCTTCTGGATCTGGCAAGGAACCGAAGCCTTTTATCATTTCGCGATTTGGGAATATCTAGGCGGGGGTAGCGGCAATAGATTTGGGCTTCCAGCAAAGTGGTATGCGGCGGCGATATTTATGAGGATCGCCGCGAGCCTCTTTTTTGCTTACAGAACCCTCATTTCCACATCCCACAAGCCTGCACAGGTAGAGCAATTTCTCCAATTAGACGCCGAGAGTTAGGCTTACCCTTCCTACACATTCAGGGCACCCGTCCTTTTCTTGCGTAGGAGCAGTAACCCTCCTGCCGTGGAAATACTACGGCCGCTTTAGTCCAGAGGAGGTGGGGTTAACGCATGCGTCATTACGAAATTATGGTCATTCTCGATCCAGACCTAGAAGAACGCACAGTCGCACCAAGTCTTGAGACATATCTCAAGATCATCAAAGACAGTGGTGGTACCGTCGACAAGCTTGATATTTGGGGTCGTCGTCGCATGACCTTCGAAATCAACAAGAAGGCCGAAGGTATTTACGCTGTTGCCGATCTGCACTGTGGTCCTGATGCGATCAAAGAACTTGATCGTCAACTCAATTTGAACGAAGCGGTGCTTCGCACCAAGGTCGTTCGTCCAGATCAACTCAACTCATAATCAGATAACCGTTAATTAAGCGAGAGAAAAATGGCAGCTGGCGATACAACAATTACAATGATCGGCAACTTAACAAGCGATCCTGAACTGCGCTTCACACCATCTGGTGCTGCGGTTGCAAAGTTCACCGTTGCATCAACTCCTCGTTATCTCGATAAGACAACGAACGAGTGGAAAGATGGCGATAGCCTCTTTCTTAATTGCCAAATCTGGCGTCAAGCAGCAGAGAACGTTGCAGAATCTTTAACTCGCGGAATGCGGGTCATCGTTTCTGGCCGTCTCAAGCAACGCTCTTATGAGACTAAAGAAGGCGAAAAGCGCACAGTATTTGAAGTTGAAGTTGACGAGGTGGGTCCATCACTTCGCAATGCAACTGCAAAGGTCACAAAGACAACTCGCGGTGCGGGTACTGGTGGCTTTACCGCAACAACTGGGACTGTATCTTCTGATGATCCTTGGTCGGCGGCGCCTGTCGGCGGCGGTTGGGCAACTGGAGCAACCGATGATCAGCCGCCTTTCTAAAAAGTTCTAATTCATTTAATCCAACCATTCCTGTTGTAATAACTAGTATTAACTAGTATCAGCAGGGCCCTAAAAGGAGCACCACAGTGGGAGCAAGAAGTAATAAGACCTTAAAGCCAAAGAAGGTCGCACCGAAGATGTCGGCTGCGGCTTTAAAGAAATTTAAGAAGAAGCCATGTTCTTTCTGCCAGCAGAAAGTTTCTTATATTGACTATAAGGACATCGCAACTCTTCGTAAATTTATCTCAGATCGCGGCAAGATCCGCGCTCGTCGAGTAACTGGTGCATGTACCCAACATCAACGCGCAATTGCCTCAGCGGTCAAGAATTCCCGCGAGATGGCGCTCTTGCCTTACACCTCAACAGCTAGATAACGGGTAGGTAGATAAATTATGAAACTCATCCTGACTCGCGAAGTAGTTGGCCTTGGCCAAGCTGGCGATGTTGTTAACGTTAAAGATGGTTACGCACATAATTTCTTGTTGCCTCGTGGCAATGCAATCGCATGGTCACTAGGTGGCGAGAAACAGATTGAAGGAATTCGTCGCGCTCGTAGCACTCGCGAGATCCGCGATTTGGATCATGCCCGTGAAATCAAGGCCACTCTTGAAAGCGCACCAATTGTCGTTAAAGCGAAGGTTGGAGCAACTGGCTCTTTGTTCGGCTCAGTAACCGATAAAGACCTCGTTGCTGCGATCAAATTGTCGGCCGGCATTGATATCGACCGTCATCGTTTGAAGGCTCCAACAATGAAGAAACTTGGCAGCTACACGGCCAAGATCACCCTTCATGCTCAGGTGGCTGCAACCATTCAAGTTGAGGTTGTCGCCGCTTAAGCAGATTACTTCAGAAAACCCCGCCCGATTCATCATTGGGCGGGGTTTTCTCAATAAGTGAGATTTCTAAATTTATCTTTATCCCCAACCAAAAGATTCAAATTGAGCGTAAATCCACCTTGATTCCCCGATCTTTCCACAATCGGTGCCTAGTTACCCACAGGCGCTCCACATAGATTCTAAGGTTATCCCCAGCAACTTGCACAGAGCACGTCTAAAACAATAGGAATTGTCAGACCCTCATAAGAGGATTCCTTCGTGAGCATCGCAGAACTCCCGAACCGGGGAAATAACAATCAGGTTGCTCGCGTTATTGAATTTGAACGAACCCCACCACAAGATCTTGTTGCCGAACAATCTGTTCTCGGTGGAATGCTTCTATCTAAAGACGCCATCGCCGATGTTGTAGAAATTATTAGAGAACGCGATTTTTACCGTCCAGCACACGAACTTATTTATGATGCAATTCTTGATCTTTATGGCCGCGGGGATCCTGCCGATCCTGTGACCGTCTCGGCCGAGTTAACAAAACGTGGTGATATTGCGCGAGTTGGTGGCGCGCCTTATCTCCACACCCTTATCTCATCGGTGCCAACGGCCGCCAACGCTGGTTATTACGCAAAGATTGTTCGCGATCGCGCAATTCTTCGCAGGCTCGTTGAAGCAGGTACCAAAATTGTTCAACTTGGTTACTCCGAAGCTGGTGATGTTGATGATGCAGTTGACTCTGCTCAAGCCGAGGTTTATCAAGTAACTGAATCTCGGATGAATGAAGATTACATAAAACTCTCTGATCTTATGACGCCAACTTTGGATGAAATCGAGGCGATTCAAAAAGGTATCGGTGTCGAAGGCGTAAAGAGTGGATTTAAAGATCTCGATGCACTCACCAATGGCTTCCATCCCGGCAACATGATTGTTCTCGCTGCTCGTCCCGCCGTTGGTAAATCAACCCTCGGACTAGATATTGCTCGCCACGCCTCAATTCACAATGGCGTGACCTCTGTAATTTTCTCACTAGAAATGAGTCGCTCAGAAATTGCCATGCGTATGATTTCGGCTGAAGCCAAAGTTGCTCTCAATAACATTCGCTCTGGATCTATGAGCGATGAAGAATGGGGCCGAGTTGCCAAACGTACGAGCCAAATTTCCGAGGCGCCACTATTTATTGATGATTCCCCCAATCTTTCGCTAATGGAAATCAGGTCAAAGGCGCGTCGTCTTAAACAACGGCATAATCTCAAACTCATCATTATTGATTACCTACAACTGATGACCTCGGGCAAACGGGTAGAGAATCGGCAACAAGAAGTTTCGGAGTTCTCTCGAAATTTGAAGTTGCTTGCCAAAGAACTCAATGTTCCGATCATTGCAATTTCACAGCTCAACCGTTCACCCGAACAACGAGCTGATAAGAAGCCGATGCTCTCTGATCTTCGCGAATCGGGTTCGATTGAACAAGATGCGGATATGGTTATTTTGCTTCACCGAGATGATCTTTACGATAGTCAAAATCGATCAGGTGAAGCAGATTTAATCATAGCTAAACACCGTAACGGACCTACTCGAACTATCACCGTAGCTGCCCAACTTCATTTCGCGCGCTTTACAGATATTGCGCCAGCATTTAGTAGCGCAGGCGAGAGTTTCGTTAAAGACTAGTTAATTTAGTCAGCATATCTCGCCACGGTAAATCCGAAGTGAATCGGTAAATTAATCGCGAAAATTAACAAGGCACTACTCATCAATACGAGTACTGATCCTCGAGTGCCATCTTTAATAAAGATATATTCAAGAGTTCCCGCAATTACGCCATAGGCAAGCAAAGTCCACTTGGCCACCAAAAAGAATTTAGCCCAAGCAAAATTAGGTATACGAGAGATTAGATATAAGTTAAATAGTACAAGTACCCCTGCCAGCGAAACTAAAAGGGCCGTCGGTATTAATGAAACATGATTTGGTAGATGCGAAGCTAGGTAAACTCCGCCGGCAATAACTAAGGTGAGAATGGCAACCGAGATTTCAGAAATAGGCGGAAGTTTCTTGTTGTTCATAGCGTGGCAATCCTTGTCATGATAATGAGAGTTGCAACTTGCATGGCTCCAGTTAGTCCTGCCGTGTATAAGAAACGCTTCATAAGACGGCCGATAACTTCGCCATTAGGATGCTCTTTCTTAAGTTCGAAGAGGACCCCGATATTCGCTGGTTCCAAGAACCCAAGTGCAATAATTGCCATTGCTCCAACAACGATCATTGAAGCTACTACCCAAGAATGATGCTTATCCGAGGAGAGAATGAACCCCTCATGACGAGCCAGTTGCCAACCACTAGCCAAAGTCATAATTACCAGCGTTGGCATTAGTAGCAACATCTTGGGCATGAACTTTTTAGAAAATTCCATTCGCGCTGGAATGCTCATGTTTCCAATAATTGGTCCAATGACAAATCCGAGAAAGAGATCGATTGCAGTCCATAAACCTCCACCAACAACGTGGAAAAAATCCAGTGCCCACAAGCGATTAGTCGCGACGGCAACTATGAGACAAATGAATACAATTACGACTGCTGGAAGGGCTGCAGTTGGAACAATCTTAAAATCACTCTTTGTTGGAGCCGCTTGGGTGTGAGTCATAGTCTTATTCCTTAGCTTTGGGCGATCACCAGATTGAAGGAAAGATTAGACAAGTAATGCAACTAAATTCAATAGCCAACGGATCAATTTATTGGCGAAAGTAACCCACTTTTTACATCATAAATAGCCCCCATCACGCGAACTTCATTATGGAGGAGTGGATAACTTTCAATTTTTACAATGTCTTTCAATAGCGCGCCACGTTGATCCAGGGTAGTTTGAAAATCCAAACTCCGAGTATCGACCCCGCTCTTTGTCGAAATTGCAGCATGAATCCCAGCTTCGTCGGTATTTGCCATACGGCAGTCCGTATGGGGCATAACCAATACCCGATTGACTCCCAAGAGGTGCGTGGCAAGAACCAAGGTTCGCAAAACGTCATCTGTAACCCGGGCTCCCGCGTTACGTAAGATCTTGGCATCCCCTGAATGCATACCAACAATCCGTAGCGGATCTATTCTCGAATCCATACAGGTAACAATTGCCAAACCTTTAAGCGCGGTACCCGTTAAGTCTTCTGAGGTGAAATGTTGTGTGAATGATTGGTTAGCAAGTAAAACGTCTTGGAAGTCATCCATGAGCGCTCCCCCCTTCAGGAATTTTTTCATTTGCAATTTTTTCGTTTGAGATGAAGATTCCCACAAGTACAACTACCGCGCCAATCAGTTGAATCGTAGTGAAAGTCTCATTTAATAACACCCATCCAAAGACACCTGCGAGCACTGGCTCTAACATTCCGATGATGCTTGCGACCTGAGGAGAAAGCGTATTTACCCCCGTTAATACACATAGATACGGAAGTATTGTTCCAATAAGAATGATGAAGATAATCAGTAACCAACCTGGCAGGTGGTGACCTGCGAAGTGTCCTTTAAGTTCGATTTCCGCTTTAAAGATATGGAATGGGAAGGACCACAAAGGTTGTAGAACGGCATAAAGAATTGTGGTGATTCCAAATCCCCATACCAACATCGTTTCGGTACTTCTATTTTTCCCAAGAGTTCGCCCTATTACAAAATATGTGGCGAGGCTAAATGCATCCAAGAAGGAGGCCAAAACTCCCAGCCCGTTAAGAGTAAGTCCTTTCCAGACCTCCCCTACCAAGATCAAGCCAGCAAATGCGGCGATCAACCCAAGCCACATTGAATTGGCGATCTTTACCTTTTTTATAAAACGCAGATAGAGGACGATCCAAATCGGAGCTGTGAATTCGATCATCAATGCGACCCCGACATGCAATTTTAGGATACCGAAAAAGTAGAAGGATTGGACGCCGGCAATGCCGACGATGCCAAAGAGAAGTAGCAATTTCATTTCGCCATTGGCTGGGCGCAAGCGAGGAAGTTGCCCCTTGAAGGCCAGGTAAATAACGAGCGCGATCAGAGCGCCGAAGGTCCGAACCTCAGTGAGGCGCCAGGGCGATAACCCAGCCTCCATTATCCACTTAGAGACAATCCCATTGATGGCGTAGAAGAGTGCGGCGCTTGCAAGTAAAAGGTAGGCGCGGCGAGAACTCATTGCCTAAACTTACCTTCTTAAACCGTTTCAAAGCGCGGTTGGTTGGCTGATAGGGTTTTGACCGTGCTACTGAGTGATCGAGATATTCGTGCTGAAGTTGTCGCTGGTCGGGTAGTAGTTGAACCTTTTAACGAGGGGATGATTCAACCGTCAAGTGTCGATGTCCGGCTCGATCGCTTCTTTCGCACCTTTGAAAATCATAAGTATTCGGTAATCGACCCATCTATCGAGCAATCAGAACTCACGCGCGAGGTTTCGGTCAATCAAGACGAATACTTCGTTCTTCACCCCGGCGAGTTTGTTTTGGCAAGCACCTATGAAGTTATCACTTTGCCCGATGACATTGCCGGGCGGCTTGAAGGAAAATCCTCACTTGGAAGACTCGGGCTATTAACACATTCAACTGCTGGATTTATTGATCCTGGCTTTTCAGGCCATATCACGCTGGAACTTTCCAATGTTGCCAACCTTCCAGTCAAACTCTTTCCAGGGATGAAAATCGGTCAGCTTTGTCTCATCAAACTTTCATCTCCCGCAGAACATCCGTATGGCTCAGCCGTGTACGGTTCTAGGTACCAAGGCCAGCGCGGACCTACACCGAGCAAGTCTTGGATGAACTTCCATCAATCTAAAATTCAATAATTAATTAAGTTCTTAGGAGCAGGTCATGAAAGTTGTTGTATTCATTCTCGCCGTTCTAGTTATTCTTGCGCTTCTCGCAGTAATGGCTCGAAATCGATTGGTGCGAGCCAATATTTCTGTGGATGAAGCATTCGCCCAGATTGAAGTACAACTAAAACGTCGTTCTGACCTGATTCCAAATTTAGTCGAAACTGTAAAAGGATATGCCGCTCACGAATCAAGTACCTTTGAAGCAGTTGTCGCCGCACGTGCGAAAGCAACTTCGGCAACAACAGTTGCTGATGTCGCCGCAGCTGATGGCGCGCTTACTCAAGCACTTCGCGGTTTACTCGCTGTTACCGAGAACTACCCAGACCTAAAAGCTTCTACAAACTTTTTGGCTCTTCAGGAAGAGTTGTCCACCACAGAAAATAAGGTTTCTTTTGCCCGCCAGTTCTATAACGACAATGTCCGCACCCTTAACTCTGCAATTAAGACTTTCCCAAGTAGCCTCTTTGTTAAATCTGCTAGCGTGAGTGCACGACCATTTTATGTGGTTGATGATCCTCAAGACCGCAATGCGCCGCAGGTCAAGTTTTAATTATGGATTTTCGCAAACTTCAATCAGCTAACAAACTAAAATCCACCGAACTTCTCTTCGGTATGGGCTTATTAGTAGGCGTCGTTATTTGGGCGCTGATGACCTATTTCGGTAAGACTGGCATCGGCGTTGTTCCCTTTGCAGTCGGGATAGCGCTTATTTCGGTCTGGGGTTCTTATTGGGCATCGGACAAGATCGTTTTGACTATGACCGGTGCAAAGATAATCACTGAGGCTGACAACAAACAGTTATATGACTTGGTGACAGAGGTTTGTGTAGCGGCTGGATTGCCCGTCCCTAAGATTGCGATCATTGAAGACAATGCGCCGAACGCCTTCGCAACTGGCCGCAACCAAGATCATGCAGTGATCGCTTTTACCTCTGGAATCCTGCGCGTGATGGATCGCGAAGAGCTACAAGGTGTGAGCGCCCATGAATTGGCTCACGTCGCAAATCGAGATACCTTGGTGTCAGCCATAGCGGCTACGACGGCGGGTGCGCTCGCATTGCTCAGCGATTTCATGATAAGAATGATGATCTTTGGCGGCGGAAACCGACGAAACAACAATAACAACCAGAATCCTTTGGCACTTATCGCTTCATTGCTGGTTTTGATTTTGGCACCTCTTGCTGCACTTCTTTTGCGTCTTGCGATTTCACGTAAGCGCGAAGCCCTAGCCGATGTAACGGCTGTTGCATTTACTCGAAACCCAACTGGTCTTCGTCGCGCCCTTGAAGTGCTTGCTGCGGACAGCACAGTTGTTCATCAAAAATCGACAGCAGTTGCGCATATCTGGATTGAGTCACCTCTAGATGACAGTAAGACTTCCAGGTTATTTTCTACTCACCCACCTTTGGCTACCCGGATCGCGACTTTGCGGGCAATGGAAGGAAATGGTTGACGCGCAAATCGATACTTCTCTTGGCGATCGTCTTCGCTTCGGCTGTATCTGCGCCCAGTTTTGCATCGCAAACCCCACCATTAACCGGGTACCCCGCTAAATCTGGCGGCACAATTCTTAATGTGCCGATTCCAAAAGAGTTGTTATCAATCCCGT
>Ga0207933_1001386_pt1 | contig 18536 bp, 17 predicted proteins | sample NGESurdeep092012_4_FD_184488 | JGI IMG/M metagenome (GOLD analysis project Ga0207933, IMG submission 184488) | Arctic peat soil microbial communities from Barrow, Alaska - NGEE Surface sample F53-3 deep-092012 (SPAdes) | ecosystem: Environmental > Terrestrial > Soil > Wetlands > Peat ...
TGCCTTAAACCGCTCGGCCACTCCTCCAAGTCGCGGATACCTGGAGCGGCGTGGATAGCACTGGAGTTTTCGGTCGTCACCTGGCGCGTCGGCTTATCGAAGCAGCGCCTTGGCACGACGGCTGCGGCTCGACCGACACACGGGTTGCGGACGGGCGGCCACGCGAAGACAGCCAAATTCTGGGGAATGGCCGCGATTCTGGGCTGGCCCGGAGCTTGCTGATGGGAGTGACTAACCGGCGATTGTTGCCGGTGGAGGTTTTCAGCAAATGAGCGGTTCGGAAAATACACGATGGGTTGCGGTGAGCGCGCTCGGCGCGGCGATGTTCGCGATTGGGTTCTCGTTTGCAGGCGTGGCTTGCAGCAACACGCGCGACGTCAGCGTTACGGAAGCGGCGCGCTCCGCTGACAGTGCGAGCACGGTGCCGGCGCCCGCGTCGAGCTTGGGCAACGTGGCGGCGGTCGTGAACGCGGCTGCCGTCGCGACCGCGGCGCCGAGCGCGGCCGCGCCAGCAACGACGAGCGCCGCCACGAAGCTCAGCGCGAGCGACGGCGCGTTGAAGCTCAAGCGCGTGGTCGTCACGCACAAGGTCGAGAACCGCGAGCCCGTGGCCGGCGACGATTTCGCGCTCGGCAGCACACCCGTGTACGCGTTCGTCGAGCTCGAAAACTCGGGCAGCGCGCCGCGCGACATCCGCGTGATGTTCCTAAACGAGGACACCAAAGCGACCGTTGGCCACGTGAAGCTCACAGTGCCCGCCTCGCAAGCGCGCTACCGAACTTGGGGCAATACGCGGCTAATTCGCGATCCAGGGCACTGGGTGGCCGTCGTTTCGACCAGCGATGGCGTCGAGCTCGGACGCGCGGCCTTCGAGGTGAAGGGCTAACGCTAATCCGCGGAGATGCGACCGCGGCTCTGCTTCTTCTGCGCGTGCACGCGCTTGTCAGCAACCCGCGCGGCCTTCTTGGCGCGGCTCGGTTTGGTTTTGCGACGACGCTTGGGCACCACCGTAACAGCCAAGAGTAGGTCCGCCAGCTTTTGGCGGGCGTCTTCCAGATTGTCAGATTGGTTGCGAGTTAGTTGGCTTGTTATTTGGATGCGTCCCTCGCCGTCCAAACGAGACCCAGCACTGGCGCGGAGGCGCTCTTTGAGCTCAGCGCTCAGCGCAACGCATTGCTCGAAGTCGAAGCGTAAATCGACCTTACTCGAGACTTTGTTCACGTTCTGCCCACCCGGACCCGAAGCGCGCACCGCGGTCCAGCGAAGCTCAGCTTCGGGGATCACGAGGTGTGCAACGACGAGCGGCCCGGACATAGCGCATACCTCGTGTCACGGAACGGCGCTCCGCGCCACAAAAGCCGCGCAAATTCAATGTCCCATGAATTCGAATCCGTAGAAAAACGGATCGGTGACGCCGAGCTTGCCCGCTGGCGCCTGCGCGCTGAGCAGGATCAGGTTCTTCTTGCCGATGTAGATCATGCCGTTCCAGTCGGTCTTGTCCGGGCAGTGCGCGGCGAAGTGGATCGACGAGCGACCCTCTTTCTCGACGAAGCCGTCGAGCTTGACCTTGTCGCTGCAGCGACCCTGAACCTTCATCAAGAAGTGCAGTAACGACTTTTCGCTCGGCTTGTCCTTGAGCAGCGGTAACACGCTGACCGTGTACAGCGTGCCATCGGGAGCCGTCACCGTGCGCAGTGGGCCTTCCGGCCCCGCCTTCTCAGTGGAGCCGCTCGGCATCGCCAGCGAGAAACCGTCCGCCGCGTCCGTCACTTTTTCCCAGCCAGCGGGCAAACCCGCAGGCGCTGCCTCGGGCTTGATAGGCGCCTCGCCTGCGCTACAGGCGGCGATTTCCTTGAATTTCTTGGAGCAGCTCTCGGGCGCCACGTTGGCGCAGGTCAGGTCGCGGGCGTCTCGCGCGCACTCGAGCGCGGCTCGCACTTGGTCGGCGCAACCTGCGGGCGGCGGGTCGTACTTGCCGCAGTTGAGACGACAGCTCTCGACCGAAACCTTGCCGCACTTGCTCACGAGCTTGTCGCACTTGGCCTGGCAGATCGGACCGACGGGCGCGACGACTGGAGCTGAAGGCGTAGCGGGCTCTGCTGACGCGGCGGAGCTTGCCGCGGGTGCTGCGCTGGGCGCCGCGCTGGGCGCCGCGGTCTCGACGGGAGCCGCGCTTGCCGGCGCCGCGGGCGGCGCTTCCGTGCTTGGTGGCGCGCCCGCGCAGCCAACGGAAAGCCCTACACCCAACGTGACCGCGAAACCCAGCCTCCAGCTCATGCCCAGAGGCTTACTCTGTTTCTGGGCTTTTTGCGCAAGATTCGCTCAACGCGGGCGCGAGCCGGGCTCTGGCGCGAAGCGAGCCAGGCTGAGCTCAGTGCGCGGCTTGGCTTTGAGCTGAGCGGCTAAATCGCGTGCCAGCGTGTCGCTCGCGTCCAGCGTGTGCACAGTCGCGAGCGCGCTGTCTAAGTTCGCGTGGTCGCCGAGCGCGGCGGCCACGAGCGCTTGGCCGTGTGTTTCGGCCATGAGCACGGAGCGCGTCGCGACGTCCAGCGCGCCATCGTGATCGGTTTCGGCGATCACGCGCTGGAACTCGTCGAGGCCGGCGAGGGTGCCTGCCACACGGTCCGAGCGCCCCAGCGGCTCGGGCGCAAAACGCATGAAAAATGGCTGCGGAACCAGGTGTTCCAGCTGCGCGTGGTCGAACTGGGGATCGAATTCGACGAACAGCGGGCGGGCATCGGCCAAAGTCGAGAGCGCGTACTCGCTGGGCCGACCGCTGAGCGCGACCTCACGAATCAGCGGCGCCAGCGCGGGCTCGGTCGCCAGCAATCGAGCGCGCACATTGCCGCGCTCGAGCAGCGGCATGGGCACGACTACGATGTCCGGACGCTGACCGCGGACGATGCGCGATGCCAGCAAGCGCCAAGCGACGGCCTCCGAGCGCAGCAAGAGCAAGCCGTCGGGCGGCACACTGGCCAGCGCCTGATCCGTCCAGACCTCCGCGGCCGCCTCGCCGCGCCGGTCCGCGGCGAATGCCGAGTCCTCTGCGCCCACGAAAACCAGGGTAAAGTCGAAGACAACGAGCAGCACGCTGGCCGGCTCAGCGAACGGGATGCGCGCCCGAGTCAGAGTGACCGCGCTGGTCTGCACCGCAAGCGCCGCGCACACGGCCAGAGCGACGATCGCCAGCAAGCGCAGCGAGCCGAACGCATCCGGCGTGAGCACCCCCACGCGGTTCACCGGAATCGCCAGATCGCCGAGCACGAGCGCAAACAACGGCGCGACCGAACCGCGCGTCGATTTACGCCACAGCCCAACCACGAGCCCAGCGATCGCGAGCCCAAACGAGATCACGCCAACATCGGCGAGCCACGCTCCGAGCGCGGTGACACGCGCGCCCGAAGCATCGATCAGCGCCAAACTGGACGCCTCCAGGCCGTGCCCGAAGTCGAGCCCGCCGTGGGCGGACAACGGGCGAATTAGGATCGGTAGCAGCGAGAACGCCTCGAGGGCTACGAAACCCGTGAAAAAGCCCAGCACAGCTCGGCCACGCGGCAACGACCAATGCGCCGCGCCGAGCACGACCAACGCGAACAGGAGCACCAAAGCCGCCGCGTGCGCCTCCGACAGCGTCAAGCCGACGACAGCGCCTAGTGCCGGCGCCAGGCGTGCATCCTTGCGACGCACGGCTTCGAAGCCGAGCAAGAGTCCGCCGAGTACGAGCGCGGTCGCCAACGGGGCTCCGCCTGCAACCGTGCCTTCGAGCTGAAAGCTTTGCGCGAGCGTCGCGGTCAGCGCTGCAGCGAGGGCCAGGGACGGCGTCAGCCGCGGCGTGCGCACCGCGCGCTCCAACACGCGGCGTGCCACCAAGTAAATCAGGTACGACGCCAGCGCGAGCGACAGCGCGCCGACCCACGACGCACGTAGCCAGCGCCCGCCGAGCGGCAATAAGGACGCGAGCTGCACCAAGACCGTGGTCAGCCGGCCCTCGGTCCCAGCGGGCACCAAGCCGAGCGCGCGCACGATCGGCAGATCGGCGCGCCAGACCGGGTTCGGGCTGGCGCGGAACACGGTCACAATCATCGGGATCGCGAACGCAGCCTGACTGAACAGCGCGTCGAGCCAGTGGCGACCGGTCTTGGCGGGCGCTGCCAGCGAGGTCGAAGACGGAGAACGGCTTTCCAGGGTCACCCGCTCTCGGTGCCAGAAAACCAGAAATCAGCCTAGTTTTCGGCAAATCGTCCGCCCCAGCGCCGCCCTGGGCCCGCTTTTGGCGCCCCAAACCCAACAAATTCCGAAAGAATTGAGCAGCAACGGTCGAAGCGCTAGAACCACTACCTCTGTTCTCGGGGGTTTCACCCCCGCGCCCGCTGAAATGAATTCAGCGGGGCCCCAGCCCTGAGTTTGGGGCCCCGACCCCAAACGTACCGTGTTTGCAAAAGGACGACCGACTTGGCGCGCTTCATCGACGAGCTCAAACGCACTCACGACTGTGGCGCCCTGCGCGCTTCGGACATCGGCAAAGAGGTTGTGCTCTTCGGCTGGGTCGCCATTCGGCGCGATCACGGCTCGCTGGTGTTCGTCAATTTGCGCGACCGCGCCGGCGTGACGCAGATCGTGTTCGACGACGATTCGCCAAAGGAGGCGCACGAGATCGCCAACGCTTTGCGAGCGGAATGGGTGGTCGGCGTCCGCGGCACGGTGCGTTCGCGCGGCGAGCAATTCAGCAAGAAGGAAGGCAAGCTGGTCAGCGCGGCCAACCTGACCATCCCGACCGGTGAGATCGAGATCGCCGTGATCGAAGCGTTCGTGTTCAACAAGGCCGAAACTCCGCCTTTTTCCTTGGAAGACTCGATCGACACTCGCGAAGAAGTGCGGCTCGAGCATCGCTACTTGGATTTGCGGAGGCAGCCGCTGCAGAAGGCGCTGCGCATGCGCCACAACGTGAACCTTGCGACGCGCAACTACCTCTCGGAACAGGGGTGCATGGAGATCGAGACGCCGTTCTTGGTCAAGTATACGCCGGGCGGCGCGCGCAACTTCTTGGTCCCGTCGCGCCTGCACGCGTCCAAGTTCTACGCGCTCGCCGAGAGCCCGCAGCTGTTCAAGCAGCTGTTCATGGTGGCCGGCTTCGACCGTTACTTTCAAATCGTGCGCTGTTTCCGGGACGAAGATCTGCGCATCGACCGCCAGCCTGAGTTCACTCAGATCGACATCGAGCTCAGCTTCATCAACCAGGACGACCTATTTCAACTGGTCGAAGGCTTGGTGTTCACGATCTGGAAGGCTGCGCTCGGCATCGATCTGCACGACCACTATCCGAGCGGCCACTTTCCACGCCTCAAGTTCGACGAGTCGATGGAGAAGTACGGCAACGACAAGCCGGATCTCCGCTTCGACTTGCCGCACGTCGACATCACCGACTTGGTGATCGAGCACAACGGCGGCGGCATCCCGTTTTGGACGCCGATCGCCGAGAAGTTCAAGAGCAACGCCTACCGCCGCGATCTGCCCGCCGAGATCGTGAAGGCCCTGGTCGTGCCAGGGAGCGCCCCGCTCTCGCGTACCGATCAAGAGAAGCTCGAGCAGCTAGCGAAGGGCATGGGCGCGGGGGGCCTGGCGCGCGCCAAGGTGGGACCGGACGACACTTGGGTGCAGTCGCCGTTGTCCAAGAGCGTGACGCCGGAAATGGCCAAGGCCATCAACGCAGCGACGGGCGCAAAAGAAGGCGATCTGCTCCTGTTTCAGTTCGGCAAGACGTCGCTCGTGCACATGGTGCTGGCCAACTTGCGCGTGCACATCGCCAAGAAGATGGGGCTGATTCCCGAGGTCGGCCACGGCGACAAGTGGAACTTCTTGTGGGTCGTCGAGCCACCGCTCTTCGAGTACGACGACGAGCACAAGAGCTGGGCCGCAGCGCACCACGCCTTCACGCGCCCGCACGACGACCACGTCGACCTGATCGAAAAGGACCCGGGCAAAGTGCTCTGTTACCGCTACGATCTGGTCCTCAACGGCTTCGAGATCGCGGGTGGCTCGATTCGTCTGCATGACCCCGAAGTGCAAGCTCGTGTGTTTGCCGCGCTCGGCATCAAGGACGAAGAGGCCAAGGAGAAGTTCGGCTTCTTGCTATCGGCGTTGCGTTTTGGCGCGCCGCCCCACGGTGGCATTGCGCTCGGTATGGACCGCATCGCGATGCTGCTCGCTGGCACCGAGAGCATCCGCGAGGTGATTGCCTTCCCCAAGACGCAAAAGGGGACCGATCTAATGAGCAACGCGCCCGGGCCGGTCGGGCCGAGCCAGCTCGCCGAGCTCAGAATCAGGACGGTCGCGGACAGCTGAGCTTCGGCGAGTGTCGGCGGAGCGCGGGTCAAACAGAACTACACAGTCGCCTTCGCGGCTTTTGCCCCAGTGATTGAGTAGTCTCAAGGTTTGCATTCTCGGCGCTCGACTTAGGCTCGGGTTGTCGGTGAAACTCGGAGGAAACCCTCGATGAGCGCGCGCATCCTCGTTGTCGATGACAGCCCCACGATCCGGAAGGTCGTAGGGTCCATCCTCGAGGCGCGCGCCTACCGAGCGTTGCTCGCGGCCGACGGCCAAGAGGCGCTCGACATGCTGGGCACCGAGCAGGTCGATCTCGTGCTGCTCGATTTCGTGATGCCGCGCATGAACGGCTATCAGTTTTGCCGTGAGCTGCGCGCTCACCCCGAGCTGAAGAATCTGCCGGTGGTGCTGATGAGCGCCAAGGGTGACAAGATCCGCGGACAGTTCGTACAGCAAACGGGCGCCATCGACGCCATCACCAAGCCCTTCGACGCGCGCGGCTTGATCGCCGTGATCGAGGGCGCGCTCAAGAAACACACCGAAGGTCGCGGTCGGCCGGTACCCGAAGCCGACTCCATGCCGGAGGACGAAGAGTCGAGCGCCGAAAATCTGCGCCCGAGCCGCTCCAGCTTCAGCGAGGACCCGGGGCTACGGCGCGTGCAGTCGGCCCAGGAATTCGGCCTTTCGCTGACCCAAGTGATGGCCCCCGAGCTCTCGAAGATCCCCGAGCTCTCGCCAGAGACCATCCTTGCCGTAAACCTCGCGGTGCAGCGAGCGATCACCCCAGACAACATGGGCGCGCTGTCCACGTTGCTCAAGATGCTCACCTTTGGCGAGAACACGCGCGACGCACTGTCCGGTGATATCTCTGTGATCTCGATCGCCGAGGTGCTGCAGTTGCTCGACTTGCAGCGCCAGACGGGCGTGCTCAGCATCTTCACGCGCCAGAGCGAGATCACGCTGTACGTGAAGATGGGGCGCTTGGAGTTTGCCGCGTCGCGCGGGCTGCGCATCGAGTTCCGCATCGGCCGTTACTTGGTGGAGGACGGCGCCATCACGCGCGAAGAGCTGAACACGGTGCTCGACAATCGCGCCGGCTCGAAGCGGCTACTCGGCGAGCTCCTGACGCAGCTTGGGATGCTCAACGAAGACCAGGTTCGGCGCGCCTTGGTGCGTCAGACCACCGAGCTCGTGTACGAAGTCGTGCGCTGGAAAACAGGGCGATTCGCGTTTACGGTCGGCGCGGAGAACCTGGCGGCCACCAAGGCCGCACTCGGCATCGAAACCGGCGGGCTCGTGATGGAGGGCTTCCGTCGCGTGGATGAATGGCGCTTGATCGAAGGCAGCTTCGACTTCGACGAGGTGCTGTACCACGACACCGTTGCGATCGAGCGGCTGGGGCAAGACGCGAATCTGACGCGCCAAGAGCGCGCAGTGCTCAGCGCCATCGACGGCGAGCGGACGATTCGCGAGATCGTCGATCTGACGGGCGGCAGCTCCTTCGAGCTGTGTAAGATCCTGTACCAATTCCTCAACTCACGCTTGGTACGGCGCCGCGCCGCTTGAACTCATGGCGCCGCGCGCGGGGCTTTTGGTGCGACGAGGCAGTGAGCGGCTATTTCTCCCCGCAAGCGTGGCGCGCCATTTGGTGCCGCTGCCGCGGCTGACGAAAATACCATGGGATTCCACGCAAATGGCCTTAGTTGGGGGCGAGGTTGTGGCGGTGGTGGAGCTGGGCGAGCCGTCGGGGATGCTGGTTGTCTGTGAGCTCGACGGGCAAGCTCTGGCACTCTCTGGCTTGTTCGCAGAAAGAGTAGGCGTCTGGCCCGAGAGCGAAGCCGGCGTAACTGTAGACGGCGTGAACGTGCCCGCGCTCGACTTGGGCGCAGCGCTCCAGCAATTTCAGACCAACGGTCAAACGCCAAAGGACGGCGCAGCATGAGCCAGAGCTTCGACTCCAAAGCTGAGCTTTCAGCACTGCAAGGCGCCCGGATCTTGGCCGCGCTCGAGGCGGTCAGAACCGCAGCCACGCGCACGACGAGCGAGCAACGCGCAGCGAGCGCCACCATTCGCCGCCAACAGGCCGAGCTCGAAGCGCTCCAGGAGGCGAGCCAGAAGGTCGGCGCGCGCGGCCGCGACGTGCGAAATAGCCTACAATTGCTGCGGGAATCGGTGGACCGCGCCAAGCTGACCGCGCTCAACGCCGGCCTCGAAGGCGCGCGGCTCGGTGATCCGCTGGGCAAAGCCCTAGTGGTGATGGGCGACGAGGTACGGAACTTGTTGGCGCGTGCCGTCGACGCGCTCGACGAGCACACCGGGCTCTTAGCCGAGGTCGAGCGCGACCGCGAGCGCGCTTTGGTTGATTTGGTGCGCATCACCGACAGCACCCGGCAGGCCACGAGTGCGCTTGGCCGGTCCGAAGAGCAGAGCCAATTGACGACCGCGTTGCTGAGCGAGATCCGCACCGATCTCAGCGAGCTGTTCGGTACCGATCCGGAAGCCGCACAGGTGCTCGCGGACGCGGCGGGCCAAGTGAAAAACGTGGCCAATTCCCTGCTCGACCTGTCGCAACGCTCACCGCTTGGCGTGCGCGCACTGCACGAGCTATTGGCGCCGTTGCTCGCGCTCATACCGCGCGACGAGGAACCGCCGCGGTGACCGGATCCGCGCACGAGCTCGGGCGCTTGCTCGCCGGCGAGATCTCGCGGCGCGTGAAGTTGCTGGCGGACCCAAACGTGGCCGAGGTCGAAGTGCGCGCCGCGCTGCATGCGCTCAAGGGCTCGGCCGCAATGGCCGGCTACACGGAGCTCGCGCTGGTGATCGACCAATACAGTCATCGGGTGCGCGACGAGGGCCAGAGCGCCTTCGCTGACGCACGGCTATTGCTCGAGCACGCGCTGGCTCGACTGACCCACGATTTGCCGCCATTTTCGAGTGTTTGGCCTGAGCCGCCGCAGTTTCTGCGGCCGAGCGCCATCGAGCCCAAGTATCGCTCCGAGTATTACGCTGCGATCCGCGATCGCCTGAGCGAGCTCGACATCGTGCTCGCGAGCACGGGCGATGAATTGGAAGGCCTCGAGCGAGCGCAGCGCGGGGTGCACGCCATGAAGGGCGCCGCGGCCGCCCTCGGCGACGACGTCACGGCCTGGTATTGCCACGGCCTCGAGGCGGCGCTGCGTGCCGTACCGCGCGAGCCGACTCGCGCCGTCGACGCGCTCGTCGACTTGGCCCGGCATCGCGCGTTGGTCGCGCTGTTGCTCGAAGACCAAGCACGCGGCCTCGAGACCCTGCGCGCGCTGGCCGAGCAGCGCGCACTCGATCCCCCGCCGCGCGCCAGACCGCGAGCTCGCAGCCGCCCACCGAGTCGCCCCTCGGGCACCGAAATCGAAGCCCATTTAGACACGTATTTGAATGTGCCCGCGCGCACTCTGGATGCCTTCGGCGAGCGCCTCGAGCGCGTCGACCTGGTGTACGACGAGCTGCTTCGCACGAGCGACGCCGCGCGCCAATTGGCCAGCCGCCTGCGTGACATCGGTACAAGCCTGAGTGAGGCACGCCGTCAGATCAACGCCGGTCCATTCGGAGATCCGAAGCCAGGCGCGCTCGCTCGAGTCGAGGTGGCCAGCCACAAGCTGCGCACCAACGCCGCCAACGCCGATCGCGCGGCAGGCGTATTCCGACGCAACGCTGAATTCCTGCGCGCGCGAATCAGCGAGATGCGCAGCGAACTCGGCACACTGCGCCGTACGTCCCTGCATGCCCTGTTCGAGCGCGTGACGCGAGCCGCGCAGCGCGATGCCGAAACGGAAGGCAAGCAGGTCGAGGTCGAAGTCGTCGGCCGCGACGTGCCGATCGACCGCAGAATTGCCGAGCGTTTGCTCGATACCGTGCTGCAATTGGCGCGCAACGCCGTGGTGCACGGCATCGAAAAGCCCGAGCACAGAGCGCAAATCGGCAAGCCCGAGCTCGGCCGGCTCACTTTATCCGCGGAGCAGATCGGCGAGTGGCTGCGCATCACCGTCGCTGACGACGGCCGCGGCGCAGACGTGCAGCGCATTCGCGAGCTAGCGGTCGCAGCCGGTGCCGTGACCCAAGAAACTGCCGAGCAAGCGCAGGAGGACGATCTACTCGCGCTCTTGTTCTTACCCGGCCTGACGACGCATGGTCATGCCGATCTGCTAGCTGGCCGTGGGCTCGGGCTCGACTTAGTGCAAGATACGATTCGTCGGCTCGGCGGTACGATCCGGCTTCGCAGTCGCGCGGGCGGCGGGCTCACCGCAACGTTCGAGGTCCCGAGTGATCACACGGTCGTCGAGGTGCTTTGGCTCGAGGAGCTTGGGCAGCGCTTTGCGCTACCGGTGAGCTTTACGGGGCGTGTCGAGCGCGCTGATCCCAGCCGGCCCGCGCCGGTTCGTTTGGCGCGTTGCCTCGGACAAGACTGCCCACGCACAGCCGCAGTGTCGCTCGAGCTGACCGTGTACGGCATCGCGCCGATCCGCATCGGTCTGGACGCGGTGGGCGACATCGAGCAAGTCGGCTTGCGTGCGCTACCGGAGTTGATTGCCGCTCGCGGGCCTTACGGCGGCGCCGTCTTGCGCAGCGACGGCTCGCTGTACTTGGCTTTGGATGCGCCGCTCGTCGCAGCCCGCGCTTGGACACTACGACCCACCGACGCCGCATGAGCTCCCCAGCTACTGTCATCACGCGCCTCACGGCCGACGATCTCGACTCGGTGCGCGCGGTCCTCGAGCCAAGCAAGCTGCACGTAGACCTCGAGGCCGAGTTAAGCCGAGAAATCGCGCTGCCTTGGGTGATTCGCGAAATGCCGGGCGGCCCGCCCGTGGGGTTTCTGTTGGCGTGGAGCGTCGCTGACGAGCTGCATTTGCTCGAGCTAGCCAGCCACCCCGAACGCCGCCGACTCGGCTACGCGCGCCAACTACTGACCGCCCTGTTGGAATATGCGCGCGAACAACACAAGCGCCTCGTGCTCTTGGAAGTACGGCGCTCAAACCTGGCCGCGACGGCCTTGTACGAGAGCTTCGGCTTCGAGACGACAGGCGTGCGTCGCGGCTACTATTCGGATACTGGTGAAGACGCTCTCGAAATGCGCATCACCTTAAACCCAGAGACCGGCCAAATCGTGCCCAGCGAAGTCTGAAATGACAGAGCTTCGTAGCCTTTGCGCCTTGCTCTTTTTGTGCGGAGCGTGTGACGACCACAAAAGTGCCGCTCAGCGCGACGCTGGCTCGGCCGAGCCAAGCCCCAACGCCAGCATCTTGCCCGCCCCTTTGGCCAGCGAGATCGAGACCGCGGGTGCAGGCAAAGCCGACCAGGCGGACGCTGGGCATCACGACCTGCAGCGCCCGGTCAGCGACGCGGGCGCGGACGCACCGTTACCCGCCGAGCCGCGCGCGCTGCGCGAAGATCAAGCGCTGTCGGCCGATGCTCCGCGTGAGAGCAATGGGCTCACACTGACGGCGCGCTTTCGTTGGCTGAACGTGGCCGCACCCGCTCGGGTCCCGGAGCTCAACTCGGACGGCGTACAGCGCGCGCGCGACGCGACGGGCTTCGACATCGTGATCGACCTCGCCGGCGGGCGCATGCGTTTGACCTTTGCCTCGCGCACCTTCACGCTGCCCGCGGGCAGCGAGCTACACGCGCGCGATGACCTGTACGGCTCCGCATTGCTCTGGCCGAATCGCACGAGTTACACGGTATTGGCGCCCGGCGCGTTGCGCAGTGTGCTCTCCGAGCAACGCGCGGACGTCGTTCCGCTGGTGCGCGCGCACGTCACGAGGCTGGCCGGCGGCTCGCTCCTCTCGCTCAGCACGGAGCGAGAGGAGCTCAGTACACCGACCGGAAAGCTAGAGATCGAGCAAGCTCGCGCGACCAATCCGTTGCCGCTCAGCTCGTCGTGGGCGAGCGGGCAGAGCCTCTGTCATCTGTTGGTGGAGCTGGCCGATGCATCACCAGCCAGCTCGGTGTGCCGCGCGGATCTGGTGCCGCTGCGGGCCGAATACACGTGGTCCAACGGAGAGCACTTCGCGTTCGAAGTCGCGCGGCTCACAAGGCGCAGCGATTTGGTTCCCAGCACGCTCGCCACGCCACCGGTAAACGCCGAATTTCGGCAAAGCGAGCTCCCGCCGTCAGCACCCAATGCCCTGCTCTCGGACGCAGAGCTCGAGGAATTTCGGCTTCGTCCCGCCGCGCGCACGGAACGCATCGATCCGAGCGCACCCAAAGTCGGGCTGCTACTCGTCAATCACAGCGAGAGCCTGCGCTACATCAGCATCGACGGTGCGCCGGCAGCACGGCTACCCGCAGGTGCCGAGCAGTTGCTGCTCGGGTTGCGCGCCGGTAAATATCAAGTCGCTGCGCTGGATTTTTTCGGCGCCGAGGAAACGCTACTCAAGACGATAGAGGTTCCGGCCCGCTTCGCGCTCGGCGACGAAGCCGAGAAGAGCCACTAGCTGCTAGCGCCGCGCTCAAGAATCGAGCGGCCGTGCACCCTGCTCGTAGTCTTCCGCGCTGAATTCGGTGCCCTCGTAGCCGCCGTCGATCATCTTCGCGTGCAGCGCTTCGACTGCGACTTCAAGCACCTCGAAGCGAGTCGAGAAGGAGAAGTATTCGTCTTCTGGCAGCGGGGGCAGAGCAGCCAAGCGCTGAGCCAAGAAGTCGTGATCCTCGGGCGCGACGCGCAGCATCGAGCGCGGGCCATCGTGCTCCGTACCCGAATGCAGCGCGTCGTACGCGATGCCGATCGGATTGAACCACATGAACACCGTGCTCGAGCAGATCGCCCAGTCGTGCACGTTGATCGTCGGGACGCGCCAAAACCCGGGCAGCCGGGCGCGCACCACTTCGCCGAAGTAGGCCCCGGCGGCGCGCGTGATCAACGGGGCGAGCTCCGGTCGCTCGCGAACGGTCTCACGCGACAGCGTCGCGTAGTGATCGAGTAGCGGCAGCGTCTCGGGCGTGAAATCGAGGTCGAACTTGAGCGCTCGGCGCACGTACTCGAGGCAAGCGGTTACGTAGTCCGGGATGGGTTCTGGAGGGGGCTGGAACTCGGTCATCGCGCTGTGCTCGTTTCGGGGCGGCCGGGGACGGAGACCCGAGGCGGGCTCCGGGGCATGCCCGAATCAAGGGAGCGATGCCATAAAAGACTGTCCCGCGCAGGGAACGACCGAAAATTACCAGCATTTTGCGGCAAGGTTCCGCTTGCGCCGGAAGGCCGGGAGACTACCGACCCCAAAGGGCAAACACGCGGTCTTACCTTCCGTGGGGACCGTGTTACCCTCAAAAGTCTCCCATGCGACTCGGCATCCTGAGCGACATCCACGCCAACTACGAAGCGTTGAGTGCCGTCGTCGAAGCTTTCAAACGGGAGGAGATCGACAAGTACTACTGCCTCGGGGACACCGTCGGTTACGGCGGCTCGCCGAACGAGTGCGCGGACATCGTGCGCGGTTTGGTAGAAGCGACGATCCTCGGCAACCACGACGCGGCCGTCGCCGGTCGCATGGACTACTCGTACTACTACGAGGCCGCGCGCCACGCGCTCGACACCCACGCACAGATGCTCTCCGACGAGAACATGCAGTGGCTCAAGGGCCTTCCGTATCAAATCAAGTTCGATGAAATCGGCGTGCATCTGTGCCACGGCTCGCCTGTTCGGCTGGAGGAGTTCGAGTACATCTTTGCGCCTGAGCAAGCGCGCGAGTGTTTACCGATTTATGAGGAGCTTGGGCACATCACGCTGATCGGGCACTCCCACCTGTGCAAAGTGTTCGCGCTCACCAAGAACACCGTCGAAGAGCTGCCACCGATAGACTTCGATTTGCAGCCCGATCGTAAATACATCGTCAGCGTCGGCTCGGTGGGCCAACCCCGCGACTACGACAACCGCGCCAGCTACACGCTGTACGATTCAGAGCGCAAACGCTTCGAGTTCAAGCGCGTCGAGTACGACATCGAGACCGCAGCGGACAAGGTCCTGCGCGCGAAGCTCGAGCGAAACTTCGCGCACCGATTGTTTATTGGGGTTTGAGCGCTATTGCGCGATCGACCACTCGGTAGCGGTGGGCGTGTCGCAGAGCGTGACGCCCAGCGCGAGTAGCTCGTCGCGAATCGCGTCGCCCGCAGCGAAGTCTTTGTTCTTCCTGGCTTCGGCGCGGCCAATGACCTTGGCCTCGATGCTGGCCGAGGTCAGCCCGCGAAGCGTCATGCGGCGTGCCTGCACACGCTGAAAGTACTCCTCCGGCGTGGCGTGAAGCAGTCCGAGGTCTCGACCGAGCTTGCCGATGGCGATCAATGCGGTGCGAGCGAACACGCTGGAAGCGCCTTGAAAGGCAGAATCTTTCTTGCGCTTCTTGGCCAGATCGCAGACCTCGTTGGCGCTCTGAGCCATTTCGCCAAGGGCGGCCAGAGCGACGGGCGTATTCAGATCATCGTCGAGGGCGGCCTCAGCTGCGGCCTCGGCCTTTTGAATCCGTTCGCGGAACGGCACGAGCTCCGCCGGCAGCTTGCCAGGCGCGGTCAAGCCCGCGGAGACCAGCTCGCGCAGACGTTGCAACGCACCGTAGATGTAGTCGACACGCCGCTCGGCTTCGTCCACGCCGGGAAACACGACGCGCCCCGAGTCGAGCTGCTCGGTATCGAATTGCAGCGGCCCGCGGTACTGCGCTCCCAATAAAAACCAGCGAAACCCTTCCGCGTCGTTGCGCTCGAGCACGTCTCGCACGGTGACGAAATTGCCGAGCGATTTGCTCATCTTCTCTTTGTCGACGTTGACGAAGCCGTTGTGCATCCAAAGCTTGGCCAACGGCCCTTCCCCCGGATGCGCGGCCTCGCTCTGCGCGACTTCGTTTTCGTGGTGCGGGAAAATCAGATCCATCCCGCCGGCATGCACGTCGAAGCCGTGACCCAAATAATGACTGCACATGGCGGAGCACTCGATGTGCCAGCCAGGGCGGCCGCGACCCCAAGGGCTTTCCCAGCCCCACTCATCGCTCGCGCAGCTCTTCCAGAGCGCGAAATCCAGTGGATCGTGCTTGTCGCTATCCTTTTCGACGCGCGCACCCGACACCAGGTCGTCGATGCGACGGCGCGACAGCTTGCCGTACTCCGCGAAGGAGCGGACCGAGAAGTAGACGTCCTTGCGACCCGGCTCGGGCTCGATCGCATAAGCGCTGCCGTTTTTCAGTAGCTTGGAGACGAGCTCGAAGATTTGCGGCAAGTTGTCGCTGACGCGCGGCTCGTGATCGGGCTCCAGGCAGCCCACTTCACGCATTTGCTCTTGATAGACGAGCGCCATGCGCCGAGACAGCTCTAGCGGTTCTTCGCCGTTTTGTTGCGCTCGAGCCAGGATCTTGTCGTCTACGTCCGTGATGTTGCGCACGTAGGTGACTTCGTGACCCTGGTTGCGCAGGCGGCGCACGAGCAGGTCTGGCGCCAGCGCGGCGCGCGCGTGACCCGCGTGCGGAACGTCGTAGACGGTAGGACCACAACAGTAGATCCGCACCCGATCACCTTTCGGAGACAGCTCCTCGGTGTTGCGCGTCAGGGTGTTGTAAAGCCGCGGGAACGAAGCCATGAATTCTTCGATTGTACCTACGAAGGACGGGCCGGAAACCTTTAACGCCAGGAATCCCAGCGACCCGGACCGGGGCCAGGCAGGCCTGATCCGCCGGGCGGTGGCGGTAGGCCGTAGCGACCGCCGGAGCGAACGTGACGAAAGCTGGTAAACAGCGAGACGGGCACCTTTTCGCGTCCGATCATCGCGGGGCGCACTGCCAGCACGCCGGCCAAAAACCCACCGATGTGCTCGAAAAATGCCACCCCACCAGGTGACTCGAGGCCGAGCGCGGACAAGCCGCCGCTGACCTGCATCAGGAACCAGAACCCAATCACCACCCAGGCAGGCCAGACCATGAAGAAGAAACCCATGAACACGGTCACCGGAATGCGCGGGTACAGCACCAAGTAGGCGCCCATCACGCCGGCGATCGCGCCGGAGGCACCCACGACCGGCGCGACGCTGGCCGAGTTCGTCAGCACTTGAGCCGCGCCCGCGCACACCCCGCACAAAAGGTAGAAAAAGACGTAGCGGAGGTGGCCGATCGCGTCCTCCACATTGTCGCCGAAGATCCACAGGAACAGCATGTTGCCGGCGAGGTGCCCAAAGCCGCCGTGCATGAACATGCTGGTAAAGAGCGTGAACACCTCACCCAACGGGTCAGCCGCAATGCGGGTCGGAACGAGGCCGTAACCGGCGACGACGTAAGAGTCCCCGCGGTTCGCGATCAGCCAGTACTCCAAGGCGAACGCGAGCACGTTCAGGACGATCAGCGCATAGTTCACGTAAGGCGTGGTTCGCACCGGGTTCTGGTCGCTGATCGGAATCATCGCGGCCTCACTTTAGCCCGAATCTAAGCTTCGGCCCCGGCATCTCGTCACGGCATGGATTCCGCGCCCGGGCGTTAATGCTAAGGTCGCCGAGTCCATGTCGTGGCGCCCACATTTGCGCGCGTTTTGCGTTGCTCTCGCTGTCCTCGCTAGTACGTGCAGCTGGGGCTGCGCTTCGTCCGGCTTCGACGGACGCGTGTACCACGACGGCGCGATGCGCTTTCGCGTCGGGCAAGTACCGAGCAGCTGGCGCGCAGTGGACGTCGACGGCGCGCTAATCGCGTTTCGCGACGACGCAGCCAACGCGACGGTAGCGCTCAACGGGCGCTGCGGAGTCGACGGCGACGACGTGCCGCTCAGCTCGCTGACTCAACATCTGTTTCTCGAGTTCACTGATCGAGCGCCCGTCGCTCAACAGACCCTGAGCTTGGACGGACGAGAAGCTCTGAGGACCGAGCTCACCGCCGCCCTCGACGGCGTGAAAAAGCGCTACTTGGTGTACGTGATGAAGAAGGACGGCTGTGTGTACGACTTCATGTACATCGCCGCCGCGGGAGCGGAAAGCGGCGCGCGTCCGGAGTTCGAGCGCTTCGTGCAAGGCTTCTCGACCATCGAGTGAAGCATGGAGATCGCTTCCTCGCCCAGTAACCCGCAGGCCTCCGGCGAGCCGCCGTCCGGTCGCATGAGCATGACGCCGAGCCTCATGCCGCCGCCCCCGGAGCCGAGCTTCATCGCGCGTCAGAGCGAGCGGTCGCTCGCGTTTTTCGAGCACGTGGGAGTGATGTGGCACATGCTGATCGGCAGCGTTCGCGCTGGCTTTCGGCGGCCTTTCGAGGGGCGCGCGATCATCAAACAGCTCGAGTCCCTGGGCGTTGCTTCAGTAGGCATCGTGGTCGTCACCAGCGTGTTCATCGGCATGGTGATGGCCGTGCAGTTCGCCTTTGGCCTGCAAAAGTTCGGCGGTCTGGAGTACGTAGGTCGGGTGATCGCGCTCAGCTTTGCGCGCGAGCTCGCGCCCACGCTAACTGCCGTGATCGTCGGCGGCCGCATCGGCTCCGGCATGGCCGCGGAGCTCGGCGCCATGTCGGTCACTGAGCAAATCGACGCCATCCGCGCCCTGGGCGCGGACCCACTGAAGAAGTTGGTTTGGCCGCGGCTGCTGGCTTCTGTAATCGTGCTGCCGATCGTAGCAGCGTTCTCGTTGGTGCTCGGCTTTGCCGGCGCGATGCTGATCACCGATCTGCAGTTTGGCATCCCGTCCGCATTTTTCTTTCGCAGCGCTCTCGGTGCCGTCAACATGAGCGACTTTTTGGCGGGCATTATGAAGACGCCGTTCTTCGGCGCGATCATCGCGCTCGTCGGCTGTCACTTCGGCATGACGACCAAAGGAGGCACCGCTGGCGTCGGCAACAGCACCACGCGCACTGTGGTCGTGATCTCGATCGCAATTCTGATCGCGGATTTCTTCCTGACCAAGCTTGGCATCATCCTCTGGCCACAAGGCTGACGCCCAATAAATAGCCGTGGCTTAGGCGGTCCTGGAGCGCAGGTGAAACCTGTTGACGACCGACCAAGGATGCTAAGCTTCTCGAACCTTGCTGTCGGAAGTTCGGTCATGAACACACAACGCGTCTTCACGATCTCAGAAATCAACGCGCTAATTCCGGCTCTCTCGACCCTAGTCGGCGATCAACTGCGCGAGCAGAGCGACATCGAGCACGGCCTCGCCGAGCTCACGCGCCTATCGGGCACCTCTCCGGATTCGCTGGAAGCCGGCGCTGACGACCGTAAGGACGTCCTGAAGCTCA
>Ga0207933_1001388_pt1 | contig 18510 bp, 13 predicted proteins | sample NGESurdeep092012_4_FD_184488 | JGI IMG/M metagenome (GOLD analysis project Ga0207933, IMG submission 184488) | Arctic peat soil microbial communities from Barrow, Alaska - NGEE Surface sample F53-3 deep-092012 (SPAdes) | ecosystem: Environmental > Terrestrial > Soil > Wetlands > Peat ...
CAGGTTTCATTAAAGTCACTGTTGTTGAATAATGTGAAACACTTTATGGCGGGAAAAGACTAATCGATTGAGAATTCATTTCAGAAGAGCTAAATTATTTATGAAAATTCAATCTTGAATTTACTTGCGGAAGTGATTCTTTCATTGCCATATCAAAAAACTGGGTTTCTATTTTTTGATATGACTTTCGGTACTTACCGTTATTGGATGGTTGAGACACATGCATTGATTGTTGATAAAAATAAATGACAAAATTCCATAGCTTATCCTCGACGAATAAGCAAAAAACACATAGAATATGAAAAACACATTATTTGTTTGTTTACTGTTTATGACCGCAAATTCTTTTGCTCAAAAGCAGTCAGATTTAAAACTTTGGTACAATAAGCCAGCAGGCAATGTTTGGGAAGACGCATTGCCTGTTGGAAATGGATTCCAGGGAGCGATGGTATATGGTAATGTTGAGACAGAAACCGTACAACTAAATGAATACACCGTATGGAGCGGAAGCCCTAACCGGAATGATAATCCACTGGCATTAGATTCATTGGCCGAAATCCGAAAGCTAATATTTGATGGCAAACAAAAACAAGCTGAACAAATAGCCAACAGGGTAATCATCAGCAAAAAATCCCAGGGGCAAATGTATGAGCCAGTAGGCGAACTTCATCTTGCATTTAATGGCCAGGAAAATTACACCAATTACTACCGTGAACTTGACATAGAAAAAGCGGTCGCAAAAACAACTTATAAAGTTGGCGATGTTACCTATACAAGAGAAGTGCTCGCTTCTTTTCCTGACCGCGTTGTTGTAATCAGGCTTACAGCAAGCAAACCAGGAAGCCTTTCTTTTAATGCTTTCTATTCAACGCCGCAGCCCAGCGCGCAAATGAAAACCACGCCGTCAAAAGAATTAACAATATCAGGAACAACTATCAGCCACGAAACCGTACCCGGAATGGTAAAGTTTAAAGGTATTACCCGCATCAAAACAGAAGGAGGCTCGCTTACAACAACTGATACATCACTTTTGGTGAAAGGTGCTAATACAGCAACCATCTATATTTCTATTGCCACCAATTTTAATAATTACCATGATTTAACCGGAAATGAAAATGAAAGGGCCGCTTCCTATCTCACCAAAGCCTATCCAAAAAATTATGCTGATATTTTAAGAGCGCATATTGCCGCGTATCAAAAATATTTCGACAGGGTGAAGTTTGACCTTGGCACCACAGATGCCGCCAAACTTCCAACCGATGAAAGATTGAAGAATTTTGATGGAACTAGCGACCCGGAGTTTGTGACGCTTTATTACCAGTTTGGTCGCTATTTATTGATTTCATGTTCGCAGCCCGGCGGCCAGCCAGCTACACTTCAGGGCATCTGGAATAACAAAATGTATCCGCCATGGGATAGCAAATACACCATCAATATTAATACAGAAATGAATTATTGGCCGGCTGAAAAAACCAATCTTTCTGAAATGACTGAGCCATTGATAAAGATGGTAAAGGAACTTTCAGTCGCAGGTGTAAAAACGGCGAAAGATATGTACGGGGCCGGCGGCTGGATGGCACATCATAACACGGATATATGGAGAATTACTGGCGGTGTTGACGGTGCTTTCTGGGGGTTATGGCCAAATGGCGGCGGTTGGATGAGCCAGCATCTTTGGGAACACTATTTATATAATGGCGATAAAAAGTTTCTCGCGTCTATTTATCCTGTATTGAAAGGTGCTGCTAAGTTTTATGATGACTATCTTATCGAACATCCTAAATATCACTGGCTTGTAATGTGCCCCGATGAATCACCTGAAAATGCACCAGCCGCGCATGATAATTCATCACTTGATGCCGGTGTTACCATGAGCAATCAAATTATTTTTGATGTTTTTTCTACTGCTATAGATGCAGCAGCTATTTTAAATAAAGACAAAGCTTTTGCAGATACGCTGAAAGAAAAACGCAACCGTCTTGCACCAATGCATATCGGGCAATATGGACAGTTGCAGGAGTGGCTGGATGATGTAGATAATCCGACTGATCATCACCGTCATATTTCTCATTTATATGGACTGTTTCCTTCCAATCAGATCTCGCCTTATCGTACACCGAAATTATACAGCGCAGCAAAAAACACACTGATACAACGTGGGGATGTTTCCACAGGATGGAGTATGGCATGGAAGATAAACTGGTGGGCAAAAATGCTTGATGGGAATCATGCTTATAAACTCATTAAAGACCAGCTCACACCTGTTGGCACCAACAGAGGAGGCGGGGGGTCCTACAACAATCTTTTTGATGCACATGCTCCATTCCAGATTGATGGCAACTTTGGCTGCACCTCCGGCGTAACAGAAATGCTGATGCAAAGCGAAGATGGCGATTTGAATTTGTTACCCGCTTTGCCTGATGTTTGGAAATCAAAAGGAAGCATTAGCGGTTTGCGTGCAAGAGGCGGCTTTGATGTGGTTAGTGTCGTCTGGAAAGATGGACAAATTGTAAAGGCAATTATCAAATCCACGCTGGGCGGTAATCTTCGCTTAAGGCTTCCGAATGAAATGAAATTGAGCAATGGCATCAGCTTGAAGAAAGCTGTGGGAGATAACATCAATCCATTTTATAAAACGGAAAAGATAGCTACGCCCATCATTTCAGACAAAGCAACAATAACACTACCGGATTTGAAAGAAACTTTTGTTTACGATGTACCAACTGAAAAAGGAAAGACCTATACGCTGCTTTTGAAATAATAAAAAATGAATGATAAATAATAAAAAAATCATGATTTTATTTAAAGAAATAAATACAATATTCTGGCACAGCAAAAAAGTGCTAATAATAATTTGCATGCTTTCATTTGGCCTTAATATCGTTAATGCTCAAAAATCAAAAGGTGCTTTTTATACGAATAAATATCCGAATACTTTTAAACTGGCAGGTTATAGTGAAGCAGACATCAATGCCAAGGTAGATAAAGCGTACTACGACTTATTCGAAAGCCCCAATAAAGTCTATTTTGAAGTAGGCGATTCAATGGCTTATGTAACCGATTTAAAAAATCATGATGCCCGCACCGAAGGACTATCATACGGAATGATGATAGCTGTTCAGTTAAATAAGAAAGAGGTTTATGACAGAATTTGGCGGTGGACTAAAAAGTATTTACAACATCAGTCTGGCCCACGCGAAGGATATTTTGCATGGAGTATTAATCCCAAAACCATGAAGCAAAATTCTCCTGGATCTGCTTCCGATGGCGAGTTATATTTTGTAACAGATTTGTTATTTGCGTCTAATCGTTGGGGAAATAAAACCGGCATTGATTATTACAAAGAAGCCCGGTATATTTTAGATAACATGTGGAAGAAGGATGGAACACAGGACAGCATTTTCAACATCATCAACACGGAACACAAACAAATAAGCTTTACACCGGAAGCAAGGAGCTATCGTTTCACTGACCCTTCTTATCAATTACCTGCGTTCTTTGAAGTGTGGGCTTTGTATGCAAAAGATGGCCATGAACAATTTTATAAAGATTGCGCTGATACTGCCCGTGCATTTTTGCACAGAGCCTGTTCTTCTCCAACTGGCCTGAATGCTGACAATACAGGTTTTGATGGCAACCCATTTGGCCACTGGACGAAACCTGCCTTCCGTTACGATTCATGGCGCGTGCCAATGAATATTTCTATGGATTACGTTTGGTTTGGGAAAGATAAAACCTGGCAACAAGATTACGCAAAGCGAATTCAAACTTTTTTCAAATCAAAAGGTATCAATACATTTGACGACCAGTTTAATTTAGATGGTACGCCACCAGAATTTATTATGTCTGCGGGGGGGTACAAAAAACTCAGGCATTCGCTGGGTTTGGTGGCGACAGTTGCTACAACAGAAATGATTCGTAAAGATGATTATGATTTTGTGCATGCCTTATGGAATGAAAAACTACAGCCTTATGTGGATGGCTATTTCGACCCTTATTATGATGGCTTGCTGTATATGTTCAGCCTGATGCATTTAAGCGGAAAATACCAGCTTATCAAACCGTCAAAAAATTAATTCAACTCAAAATACTGTTAAATGAAAAAGTACTTTAGCAATTTTAAAAAGCTGGAAAGACGTGGCTTACTTCTGTTGGTGATAATATGCTTTACTGCTGTGCATTCTTTTGCACAAGATCAGAAGTTTTACATCTTCCTTTGTTTCGGCCAGTCGAACATGGAAGGTCATGCGAGGATCGAGCCTCAGGATACCACCGCTGTTGATAGTCGTTTTCAAGTAATGGAAGCGGTTGATTGTCCCAATCTACATAGGGAGAAAGGGAAATGGTATACAGCTGTTCCTCCTTTGTGCCGTTGCACTACTGGTTTAACACCTGTTGACTATTTTGGTAGAACACTTATTGAAAATCTTCCAAAAGATGTAAAAGTGGGAGTGATTAATGTGGCTGTTGGCGGTTGTAAAATAGAACTTTTTGACAAAAATAATTATAAGGCTTACGCAGATACAGCGCCGGTTTGGATGAAAGGTATGATTAAAGAATATGACGGCGACCCTTATGCCCGTTTGGTGGAAATGGCAAAGCTCGCGCAGAAATCCGGTGTAATAAAAGGAATTCTTTTACACCAGGGTGAATCAAATACCGGAGATACTACATGGCCTGGAAAAGTGAATGACGTATATAATAATCTTTTGAAAGATTTGAATCTTAATGCTGCATCAGTTCCTTTAATTGCAGGAGAAGTGGTCAACGCTGCGCAAGGTGGTGTTTGTGCCAGTATGAATACAATTATTGATGACCTGCCGCAAACTATTCCTACCGCACATATTGTTTCATCGAAAGGATGCTCTGTTTGGAGAGATCATCTGCATTTTGACGCTGCTGGTTATAGGGAATTTGGAGAAAGATATGCTGCGACAATGTTGCCGCTGTTAGGCTATAAGATGAATAAATAAACCATGGAAGAATACGTGATTATAGAAACCGAATTATAAACTGCGAAGCAGTAAACAAATAAATAAACCCTTTTTTGAATTTCTAATTATAATAAAATAAACAAATGAAATACGCTTTTCTTTTTCTGGCATTTGCCATTGTATTGACAACTAATTCCAGGGCACAGGGAATAGTAACGCAAATGCCTCCGGGATTTGACACAGTTCAAAAAAATATTCCGCATGGTAAAATTGATTCCTTTAATTACAAGTCTACCACTGTTGGTACGACAAGACAGTCATTAATTTATACCCCGCCCGGTTATTCAAAAAAGAAAAAATATCCTGTGTTGTATTTACTTCATGGTATTGGCGGCGATGACAAGGAATGGCTCAATGGTGGGCATCCTCAGGTGATTTTAGATAACCTTTATGCAGAAGGAAAAGTGGAGCCGATGATTATAGTATTGCCAAACGGACGTGCCAAAAAAGATGACCGCGCTATCGGAAATATTTATAGTGCTGATAATGTTGCAGCTTTTGCCACTTTTGAAAAAGATTTATTAAACGACCTTATTCCTTATGTGCAAAAACATTATCCTGTTTATACGGATAGAGACCATCGTGCTATAGCCGGATTATCAATGGGTGCCGGACAATCACTGGATTTCGGTCTGGGTAATCTTGACAAATTTGCCTGGATTGGTTCGTTCTCTGCAGCGCCAAATACCAAGACTCCTGAAGAGTTAGTACCTGATCCTGCCAAGGCAAGAAAAGAATTAAAGTTGTTGTGGATTTCATGTGGTGCCAGCGATGGTTTGATAACTTATAGTAAAAGAACACACGATTATCTCGTTAAAAATGACGTGCCACATATTTATTACATAGAGCCCGGTGTGCATGAATTCAAAGTTTGGAAAAACGGCTTGTACATGTTTTCTCAATTAATATTTAAACCGGTAGATACTTCTACTTTTTCAAAGTATCCGGTTGTGGGTGAACCGGCTTCAACAAATGTACGCGGTGCTGATTACCCTCAAATATTGGCTGATCATCGTGTGATATTTAAAATCAAAGCCCCGGATGCGCAAAAAGTGCAAATAGACCTGGGAAAAAAATATGACTTGGTTAAAAACAATCAAGGTGTATGGGAAACCACCACGGATTCTATCAGCGAAGGATTTCATTATTATTCTTTGCTGATAGATGGTGTGGCTCTGGCAGACCCTGCCAGCCAAACTTTTTATGGGATGGGAAGAATGGCCAGCGGAATTGAAATCCCTTTTGTGGGTGGCCGTTATTATGCACTTAGTAATGTACCTCATGGCGACATTCGCATCAAAAATTATTATTCTTCTGTTACCAATTCATGGAGACAAATGTACATCTACACACCACCGGGCTATGATGAAAACGTCAGTGAAAAATACCCTGTTTTATACATTATACATGGTGGCGGTGAAGATGAAACCGGTTGGGCTACGCAAGGCAAAGCAAATTTGATTTTAGATAATCTTATTGCTGGTGGCAAAGCAAAACCAATGCTTATCGTTATGCCAGATGCGAATCTTGGTGCCGGTGGCTTTAACCCTGATGCGATTGAAAATGGAATGAAGATGTTTGAAAGAGAAATGAAGCAGGCCATTATTCCTTTTGTTGAAAAAAATTATCGGGCAAAAACAGATGCCAACAGCCGCGCATTGGCAGGATTGTCATTGGGAGGCATGCATACCTTGTATACAGGCATCAATAACACAAATATGTTTGCTTATCTTGGAGTATTCAGTTCAGGCTGGATAATTCCAATGATGAGTCCAACAGCCGATGCGCAGTATGCTTTTATGAAAGAGAATGTGGATAAGATAAACAGTAATCTGAAGGGGTTCTGGATTTCTGACGGAGGCCCTGAAGATATTGCCTACAAGAATGGGCAAATCATGCTCGGTAAATTAGATGAGTTGAAAATAAAGCATACGTATTACGAATATCCCGGCGGGCATACATGGCCTGTGTGGAGAAATGATTTGTACAATTTTGCGCCATTGCTTTTTAAGTAATTGACAGCAACAAAAGAATTAAAATTTTAAGTTTTCAATAATAAGAATCATCATTTAAAAAATCATCCAATGAAATTAAAACATGCAATTATCTTTTCAGTAGCTCTGCTGGCTGGTCAAATCTGTTTGGCCCAAACTACTACTGTTTCTGATGACTTCAAGCCATCAACCCTCAATCAACCGGGGCAGGAATATCCACAAGTAAATTCGCAAGGATATGTCCGTTTTAAAATTAAAGCCCCTCAAGCCGATAGTGTTCGTGTAAGTCTCGGTTGGGGTGGCAGAGGTGGTACAATACTTACAAAAGGAGCAGACGGATTTTTTACCGGTACTACCGGAGGGCCAATGGATGAAGGTTTTCATTATTACCATCTAACCGTTGATGGTGGGGTTTTTAACGATCCCGGCGCATTGAATTTCTATGGCTCCACCCGTTGGGAAAGTGGTATCGAAATACCCGCCCACGATCAGGATTTTTATGCGCTTAAAGATGTTCCACATGGTAATGTGCAGCAGATTTTGTTTCCTTCAAAAAGCACTAACATGCAACGCCGTACTTTCGTGTACACACCACCGGGATATGAAAAAGATAAATCAAAAAAATATCCTGTATTGTACCTGCAACATGGTTGGGGCGAAGATGAAACCGCGTGGAGCAACCAGGGGCATGCCAATCTGATCATGGATAACCTGATTGCCGAAGGCAAAACAAAACCTTTCATTATTGTGATGACATACGGAATGACCAACGAATTAAAATTTGGCGGAATGAGGGATTTTAAAATTGAACCATTTCAAACGGTGCTAGTTGATGAATTAATACCTTATGTAGATACTCATTTTCGTACTATTGCAGATAAGGGACATCGTGCTATGGCCGGCCTTTCAATGGGCGGTATGGAAACGCATACAATCACCTTGAATAAGCCTGATGTATTTTCTTATTATGCATTGTTGAGTGGTGGAATTTATACTCCAGACGAACTTAAGGGCAAGACAAAACCTAAACTCATCTTTATAAGTTGCGGCAGCAGGGAAAGACCTGATGGTGTTAAGAATGCAGTGACTGCATTAAAAGGAGCAGGGTATAATGCGGTTTCATTTGTTTCTGAAAATACGGCACACGAATTCCTGACATGGAGACGCAGCTTGCATGAACTTGCGCCGATGTTGTTCAGGGATTAGAAATCATTCATTAATGCAGGAATAAAAAGGATTATTATGATGAGGTTCTTCATTGTTTTTTTTGCTGCTATCTTAACCAGTGGAATCAGCTTTGCACAATCAGATAGTTTTAAACCGGCTTCTACCAATCAGCCGGGAAAGCAATATCCGCAGGTGAATGCTCAAGGCCATGTACGTGCGAGCATTGCTGCTCCGGAAGCACAAAAAGTGCAGCTTGATATCGGCGGCAAGAAGTATGATATGGTAAAGGATGAAAAAGGAGTATGGACAGGAGAATCACTTCCTCAGGATGAAGGCTTTCATTACTACCAGCTAAATATAGATGGCCTGCCGGTTCCTGACCCTGGAAGCCTTTATTTCTATGGCGCTGGCCGCTGGGGAAGCGGTATTGAAATTCCTGCAACAGACCAGGATTTCTTTGCGCTAAAAGATGTGCCTCATGGTTTGGTGAGTGAAAATATTTATTTCTCTAAACTTACGAATGCATGGCGTCGTTGTTTTGTGTACACGCCTCCAGGCTATCAAAAAAATATTAAAACACGTTACCCTGTTTTGTATTTGCAGCATGGAAGTTTTGAAGATGAGACCGGCTGGGCGCAGCAGGGACATGCAAACCTGATTCTTGATAACCTCATTGCAGCAGGAAAAGCTGTTCCTATGATTATTGTAATGGACAATGGCTATGCGTATAAACCAGAGGAAAATGCCGCCGATAGCAAAGCCCGTCCCGAGTCCATTTTTGAAGAGGTGATGATAAACGAAATTATTCCAATGATTGATGGCAAGTTCCGCACTATCGCTAATCGTGACCACAGGGCCATAGCAGGGCTTTCTATGGGTGCTAATCAAACCATGCGCATTATCATGAATAATTTAGACAAGTTTTCTTCTCTCGGAGCTTTTAGTGGTACGTCAAATTATCCCAGCACGGATGTTATAAATACTGCTACATTCCTTGATGGAAAATTTAGTGACGGTGCGGCAGTCAACAAGCAATTTAAAGTGCTGTTTCTTGGACTGGGGACCAAAGAACCTAATCCCTTTCCCGGTTCTGTTGGGGCTTTCAAAAATATGTTAGATAAACAAGGGATTAGATATGTGTTTTACCAATCACCGGGGACATCTCATGAATGGCTTACGTGGAGGAGGGATTTGGAACAATTTTCACCATTACTTTTTAAAAAATAAATAAGTTAATTACCTGCCAGCTAATTATATTAAAACATGCAGTATAGAAAACTTGGAAAAACAAACCTAATGGTTTCTGCTATCAGCCTCGGCACCTGGCAGGTGGGTGGCAAATGGGGCGACGATTTTAGTGATGCCAATGCAGATAGCATTTTAAACAAAGCGGTGGATGCCGGGAATAATTTTATAGATACCGCGGATGTTTACAGTGATGGCGACAGCGAAAAGGCAGTTGGTCGCCTGGTGCGTAGCCGCAAAGAAAAAATTTATGTAGCTACCAAATGTGGCAGGCAATTACAACCGCATGTTGCCGAAGCTTACCAGGTGCCTTTATTAAGAAAATTCGTTGAATCCAGTTTGAGTAATATGGGTTTGGAAACGCTTGACCTGGTGCAACTGCATTGCCCTCCCACTGCCGTTTATTATCGCCCCGAAATATTTGAATTGTTTGAACGGTTAAAGGAAGAAGGCAAAGTGCAAAATCTTGGGGTAAGTGTGGAAAAAGTGGAAGAAGCGCTAAAGGCAATTGAATACAGCAATGTAACAACGGTACAGATTATATTCAATATGTTCAGGCAACGGCCTGCTGAATTATTTTTCAACGAAGCAAAAAGAAAAGACGTAGGTATTATAGTAAGGGTGCCGCTTGCAAGTGGGTTATTAACCGGCAAGTTTACGGCTGCTACTGAATTTACTTCCGGCGACCACCGAAACTTTAACCGTTCCGGTGATGCTTTTGATAAAGGAGAAACTTTTTCAGGGATAGATTATGAAACAGGTTTGGCGGCGGTTGAAGCATTAAAACAGGTTTTCCCGGGCCAGGATAATCTTGCACCGATCGCCCTAAAATGGATATTGCAATTTGATGCAGTAAGCTGCATCATTCCCGGCGCTTCCAATATAAAGCAGGTTACTTCAAATATCAATGCATTAAATATGGCAGATTTAAAACCAGAGCAACTAAGGGGAGTGCAGGAGATATACGAAAAATATATAAAAAAATCAGTTCACCAATTGTGGTAATGAAGTACATTGAGATTAAAAATTACAAACATCGTCAAACACGCATTTATGAAATTAGTCCCAGTTATCGTTTTCTCGCTCTTGTGCACACAATGCTTCAGCCAGCAAAACGCAAAAAACTGGAAAGATGTAAACTATGCCGGTGGCGATGCCAAAGTATATCATGACCTGGATATTTACCTGCCGGAAAAACCGCAACCTAGTTACCCCGTTGTGGTGGTGATATATGGAAGCGCATGGTTTGGTGATAATCTGAAAGGTATGGCTATGCAAACACTCGGTAAACCATTGGTAGATGCTGGTTTTGCGGTGGTTACACCTAATCACCGTTCATCAAAAGATTCTGTATTCCCTGCACAAATAAACGATATAAAAGCAGCCATCAGGTTCGTGAGGGCCAATGCTGCGAAATACCAATTTGATACAAGCTTTGTTGCTATCACCGGTTTTTCTTCAGGCGGCCATTTGGCAGCGCTCGCCGGAACTTCAGGCGGAGTGAAAAATTACACTGTTGGAAAAGTAACACAAGATATTGAAGGAACCGTTGGCCCTAATACGAATTTTAGCAGCAATGTTGACGCAGTGGTAGATTGGTTTGGGCCTACCGATGTGCGGGTGATAGATTCATGCCGCACCGGAGCAGGAACTGTTACGCCCAATTCGCCCGAGGCTATTTTAATTGGAGGACCGATAAAAGACAACCCTGATAAATGCGCTCTGGTAAATCCAATTACTTATGTAAATGCAGGCGACCCGCCATTTCTGATTTTTCATGGAGATAAAGACCCGCTGGTACCAATATGCCAAAGTGAAATGTTGAATGCAGCGTTGCAAAAAGCCAAAGTATCTTCTCAATTTATAATAGTACCCGGCGGACAGCATGGGCCTGGTGTGATGGAAGAAAAATATTATAAGGTAATGGTTGATTTTTTTAATGAACAATTAAAGCTTAGCAAGAAATAAAAGCAAATGAAAAAACTAAAAATTTGTTTGATTTGGATGAGTTTATTTCCGTTCGCTCTTAATGCACAACGAATCATAAATCTTTATCCGGGAAATATTCCGAATGCAAAACAAACAGCGCTAAAAGACATTCCGGAAAACCCTTCTGAAGGTTTAATTCGCAGGGTGATTACACCAACACTGGAAATGTATTTACCTGAAAAATCTAACGTCAACTGTCCCGCCATAGTAATTTGTCCGGGTGGTGGTTACAGTGTAATTGTATATGGTGGAGAAGGAGTAATGACAGCAAAAGCATTTGCACAAAAAGGCGTTGCCGCGTTTGTTTTGAAATATCGTTTGCCAAACGATTCTTTCCAGGTGAATAAAACCATTGCGCCATTGCAGGATGCGCAAGAGGCAATTAAAATGGTTCGTGATAGTGCAATGGTTTGGGGTATTGATGCAAACAAAGTTGGTATCATGGGTTTTTCTGCCGGCGGCCATGTGGCTTCCACTGAAGCAACACATTTTAATAAGGCGCTGATAGAAAATACTAGCAACACGAATCTGCGGCCTGATTTTCAAATATTGGTCTATCCTGTTATTAGCATGCAGGATAGTTTAACGCATAAAGATTCACGCAGGCAATTGCTGGGAGCGAATCCTTCGAAAGAAATGATTGACCTTTATTCAAACGAATTGCAGGTGAATAAAAATTCTCCACCTGCATACATCACACAGGCTGCTGATGACAAGGTAGTGGATGTGGACAACAGCGTTATTTATTTCGAAAAACTCAGGCATCACAATGTGCCGGTCGAAATGCATATTTATCAAAAAGGAAACCATGGTTTTGTGTTTAAGCATCCGGGATGGATGGAACCTTTATTTGAATGGATGGAAACTAACAACTGGATGAATAAATAAAAAAATAATCATGAAGAAATTTTCAAACGTTGAATTTATTATGAAACAAAAAACAGTTAAAAAACTTCGTTTACTATTGTTAATAGCAACAGGTTTTGCATTTAAGCCAGCTTTGGCTCAAACACCTGTGATCACTTTAAATCTGGCTAATGCAAATACTAATGTTAGCCCGATGTTGTATGGACTGATGACGGAAGAAATCAATCACTCCTACGATGGCGGTCTGTATGCTGAACTTATCCGCAACAGGATATTTAAGGACAGCAAAACGTCGCCCGAAGGATGGAGCCTGGTAAAGGATAATCCATCCGCTCAGGCAGCTATAAAATTAATAGCCGCAGAAGAACACGTTCCGAATGATGAACGTCGTAATGCAATAAACGGGGCAATGATTGCCTGCCTAAGGCTTACTGTAGAAAAACCTGAAGGAAAAGTAGGCATTGCAAATGAAGGTTATTGGGGTATTCCGGTAAATCCTTCCACAACATATAAAGCATCATTCTATATAAAGGGAACAGACAGAAGAGAGCCTCCGCGACGTGCCTGGGAGCCAAAACCAACGACGCCCCCGCTTCCTGTAATTGAAAATAATACACCTGGCCCGATAACAGTTTCGATTGAAAGCAATGATGGTAAAACCATTTACGCAACAGGAACTATTAATCTTGAAAAAAGCATTTACTGGAAACAATACGAAGTTAATTTAACCACTGCATCAGACGTGAAACCAACGAAAGATGCACGCTTCGTGATTTCTACCAATCGCACAGGGGTATATTATTTCAACCTCGTTTCTTTATTTCCCCCAACGTACAATAATCAACCAAATGGATTTCGTGTTGATCTGATGCAAATGCTGGTAAATATGAAACCGAAATTCCTTCGTTTCCCCGGAGGTAATTTTTTAGAAGGCCCAACAATTAATGATGGATTTCCATGGAAAACAACCCTTGGCCCAATTGCAAACAGGCCGGGACATAGTGGCTCGTGGGGTTACCGTGCTTCAGATGGGTTGGGTTTGCTTGAGTTCCTTGAATGGAACGAAGACATGGGCGCAGAGCCGCTTTTGGCTGTTTACGCAGGTTATTCTTTGGATGGAGACCATGTAGATGCCGGCCCGCTTTTAAAACCTTATGTGGATGATGCATTAGATGAGATAGAATATGTTATTGGAGATAAAAGTACCTACTGGGGCGCTAAGCGTGCCGAAGATGGACATCCCGAACCATTCAAACTTAAGTATGTGGAAATTGGTAATGAAGATTGGTTTGACCGGTCGAACAGTTATGATGGAAGGTTTAAACAATTTAGAAATGCTATTGAAGCAAAGTATCCACAACTAACATGTATTTCTACCATTCCGGCTACACAATATCCTTCTATGAAAGTCACTGGCAAAGAACCAGCTGTGGTGGATGAACATTATTACCGCAACTCGTGGGATATGTGGGAGAACGCTTCGCAATATGATAAATACGACCGCAACGGACCTAAGATATTTGTGGGCGAATGGGCAACCCGTGAAGGAGCCCCAACAACCAATTTAAATGCAGCGCTTGGTGATGCTGCTTGGATGACAGGCATGGAACGCAATTCAGATTTGGTAATCATGTCTTGTTATGCGCCATTATTTGTAAACGTTAGCAAAGATTCTGCAGGTCACAGAGCATGGCAATGGGATTCCGACCTGATTGGTTATGACGCATTGAATAGTTATGGCTCGCCATCTTACTATGTACAAAAATTGTTCAGTCATTATTTGGGAAATAAAATTGTGCCTGTAACGGTTGCAAATATTCCTATGCAAAAAGCACCTCTTTCAAGACGAGACAGCGCCGAAGGGAAAGCTCAAAAATCGGTTCCTACCATATTTTATTCCGCCACAATGAATGATACAACCGGAACACTCTATCTGAAAATTGTAAACACAACAGCAAAAAAGCAGGATGTAAAAATCAATCTTGATGGTATTGGGAAAGTGGCTCCCGATGCGGCACTGGTGGTAGTGAAAGGTGACAAGCCAGATGAAACAAACACTATCACAAACAGAGAAAAAATAATTCCTGTTACTGAAACGATCAAAGGAATTAAGAAATCTTTTTCAAGAAAACTTGATCCTTATTCTGTAAGTATTATTGAAATTAAAACCGGAAAATAGTGAGTGGTCAATTGTAAGTAGAGTCCTTGAATTTAGAATATTGACTCACCATTCACTACTGAAAGATCACCGAATAATAACCATTGTCATTTCATTTTTAATCACAAATAAACAACAATCATTATGAAGTATTTAATCACAGCCTTGCTCCTTTTTGGATTTATGGTTTCTAACGCACAAAATGCAATTGATGGAAACTGGAAAGGCACCCGCGAAAGTCCGAACGGCACTATGGAATTTACTTACACTTTTAAAGTGCAGGGAGATGTATTGACCGGAACGATGAAATCACAGTTTGGCGAGGTTCCATTGGAAAAAGGCAAAGTTGATGGAAAGAAATTTTCTTACAGCATCAGCTTTAATGGCAATAGTATTGATTTTACAGGTGAACTGGTAAGCGATGACCAGATACTCATCAAAAATGAAAGAGGTGATACAAAGTTGTCCAGGGTAAAATAATAGCTGAACGGATTACTTGAATTACATTCAACAAAAATGGTATCAGGCATTTTTTAAAAGTGCCTGACACCTTATTGTTTTACCTACGCCTCGGAATCAAGGAGTTTATTTGGTGGGCGAAGCGCCTTTCACGATCTAAATGAATAATGGAGAGGTAGCTGTTTTTCCTAAACAAATTGGAATGGCGGTAGCGACGGGGGTAAAATCGAACTAGAAGTTTATATACATCAATAGAACTCACGAAATGAAATATTTAATTGCTGTTCTAATATTTACAGCCAGCGGAATTTTTTTTAGCTTACCTGTTCATGCCCAGGAGAAATTATATCCAAATGAATTTAATTTGGGCGATGTAAAATTATTGGATGGACCTTTTAAAAATGCCCGTGACCTAAATATTAAAACTCTTTTAAAATATAAAGTTGACCGTTTACTAGCGCCTTATTTAAAAGAGGCCGGGTTGAAGTCAAAAGACTCCAGCTATACAAACTGGGCTGGATTAGACGGCCATATTGGAGGACATTATTTAACAGCAATGGCAATTAATGCAGCAACCGGAAATGCGGAATGCAAAAAAAGAATGTTGTATATGATTGCTGAATTGCAAAAATGCCAGGATGCGAATGCGAAAAATAATAAAAGCTGGGGCGTTGGTTATGTAGGTGGCGTTCCTGGTAGTGCAGCCGTTTGGCTATCTGTAAAAGATGGCGATATGAAAGCGTTTCACGCCGGCTGGGTTCCCTGGTATAACGTGCATAAAATGTATGCAGGCTTAAGAGATGCGTGGATATATGGCGGCAGTAAACAAGCAAAAAACATGTTTTTACATTTTTGCGATTGGGCTATAAATATTACATCATCATTGACTGATGCGCAAATGCAATCGATGCTGGATACCGAGCAGGGCGGCATGAACGAAGTGTTGGCGGATGCTTATGCCATCACAGGCGATAAAAAATATTTGACTGTTGCAGAAAGATTTTCGCATCACATGTTATTAGACCCCATGTCGGAAGGCATTGATAATCTTGATAACAAGCATGCTAACACGCAAGTGCCCAAGGCAATTGGTTTTGCAAGAATTGGAGAGTTGAGCGGTGATAAAAAATATGAAGATGCTGGAAGCTTTTTCTGGCAAACGGTAACAACAAACAGAACATTGGCATTCGGTGGCAACAGCCGCCGCGAATTCTTTCCATCTGCGTCATCCTATATTGATTTTATCAATGATGTGGAAGGCCCTGAAAGTTGCAACTCCAACAATATGCTAAAATTGACTGAGGATTTATTCAGAAAAAATCCATCAGCAAAATATGCCGACTATTATGAGCGAACGATATACAATCATATTCTTTCTACCCAAAATCCTGAGACCGGTGGATATGTTTACTTTACGCCGGTCCGCCCGGAAAGTTACCGCGTTTACTCAGCACCTAACGAAGCGATGTGGTGTTGTGTAGGTACCGGCATGGAAAATCATGGCAAGTACAATGAATTTATTTATACGCATTCCCGTGATTCTTTATTTGTGAATCTCTTTATAGCTTCTGAATTAAACTGGAAAGAAAAAGGAATTCAACTCACTCAACAAACAAAATTTCCTTACGAAGAAAACACAAAGCTTATCATTACGCAAGGTGCTTCATCCTTCAAATTAATGATTCGTTATCCATGGTGGGTCGAAGATGGTTCATTAAAAATTTCCGTGAATGGCAAGGAAGTTTCATATACCAATCATCCTTCTTCTTACGTAGCCATCAATCGTAACTGGAAGAAAGGTGATGTGATAGAAATTCATTTGCCAATGCATAACACTATTTCACATTTACCCAATGTGCCTAAATACATCGCTATTATGCACGGACCAATTTTGCTAGGCGCAAAAACCGGGACTCAAGACTTGAAAGGATTGATTGCAGATGACAGTCGATGGGGGCATATACCGAGCGGTAAAAAAATGCCGCTAGATAAAGCGCCGATTTTCGTTGCCGATAATGTATCCTCAATCACCAATGATTTAGTTCCCATAAAAAATGAGCCGCTTCATTTTACAGTTAAAAATGTAAAAGTTATTAATCCAATCAATATCGAATTGCAACCCTTCTATCAAATATATGATGCACGATATATGATGTATTGGATGGAGTTGAGCAACAAAGGATATCAAAAATATATTGATTCTATTGCTATATCTGAAAAAGAAAAACTTGACCTGGATAAACGCACCGTTGATTTTATAACGGTGGGTGAACAACAACCTGAAGTGGACCATGCGATGCGAAATGATAAATCGAGAACCGGCAATAACCAGGATGAAATGTTTCGCGAAGCTTTCAATGGTGGTTATTTCAGCTACAAAATGACAACCAATAATCAAACAGGGTTGAGTTTAGTGGTGCGTTACTGGGGCGCTGAGCGGGGCAGCCATAAATTTGATATTTATATTGATGATAAAAAATTAATAACCGAAGATAATACCGGCAAATGGAACCAATCACAATTCAAAGAGATATCGTACGCCATTCCTGATGAAATGATAAACGGTAAGGCAAATGTGCGTGTGAAATTTGTAGCATTGGATGGAAGTTCTGCTGGCCCTGTGTATTATGTTCGGTTAGTAAAAAGTAAGTGATTAAAAAATTAGGGTATTGAATATGAAATCTTTTTAAAGGAATTATTCGATGGTTAGATGTTAAACTTGATGTTGCTAAAGCTGGATTTCATACAATCAAAGTTTTTATGATTGATCCTAAATTGTATTGGAAAAAATTGTTGTAAAGCCTGATAACAGTTATCCGAGTTATTTCGGAGCGCCTTCCTTTCAACTTGGAGTAAAGAAATAATGAGACAAACAAAACTTTTCAACCCGGTGAAAAACGCTGCAGTTGGGCATCGAACTGGTACATTATAAAGATGAAATCTTTTGTATAAATGTTGGACAAAGCAAATATTAGAATATTAAACCTTCCATTTTAAATGGCTACAACTTTTAAATAATGATGGGAGCGAAAACTTTTAATAATTACAAAATGCGCTGTTCGTTGGGATATAATGCTGATGGAGCCAGGTCATTTATTAATCCCGGCATTCCAAACGTCTTTACCGAGTACGGTTCTACGATTGCGAAACGCCGGGGAAATCACGGGCCTTGTTGGGGTGATTATAAGCATGATGAAAATAGCAAAACCACAATAGGGTTTCTGAAGATAACATTCCTGGGCTCAGCGAATGCGCTTTCCGTTATCAATGAGATGAATTTGCCGGTTTAACCCCCAAACAAATCAATTATCGCTAATAAACCATCTGTAATAAATTTAAATTAACTAAAGTGAAAAAGAAAAATCGTTTTGTAGCGCTTCTCTTAGTCGCGCTCATGTTACCTGTCGCCATTATGATGATGGCAATGTCTGACAGAGGAAAAAATAGTACTCCGAAAAGACCGGACGGTCCTTGTGATATTTATGCCGCAGGAAACACGCCTTGCGTGGCTGCGCACAGCAGCACCCGAGCCTTATACAAATCATATAACGGTCCGCTATACCAGGTAATGCGGCAGTCAGACGGCAAGACACTTGACATAACTGTGGTAAAGCCAAGCGATGATGATCCTGGCGGG